>JAAUYL010069559.1_pt1 | contig 10527 bp, 8 predicted proteins | sample 7278011 | NCBI WGS metagenome assembly JAAUYL01 (sample SAMN14350225, study PRJNA611818) | marine sediment metagenome | isolation source: surface marine sediment (1.8m) | place: French Polynesia: Moorea | collected 2018-08 | reverse complement strand
TCGGCGATTCCCCATGGCTGTGGTTAACAAAGCACGACTTAGACCGGCCGCATTTCGCCTTCTTCCATGGCGGCCCAGGCTGCTTCAGCTTCTTCCCAGGCCTCTTCAGAAGCATCTTTTTCCCAGACTTCCAGTCCGCGTTCGGCCCGGGTGGCGCCCGGCAGCAGGTTGTCAAGGATAATTCCGACAATTGCCGTCACCGCCATTCCGGTGCTCAGCACCGCCTGGAAGATGTTTCCGATTACGTTGACCACGCTTCCGGGGGTTCCCCATGACAACGCACCGCTGACTATCTGACCGGTTGCAACATCATAGTGCGGGGTAAACCAGAAGGGTACGCTCAGGCCCGCGAAGAAGGACAGGCCGATGATGAACAGGTTGCGGGAGTTGTTCAAATTGACGATCTGCAGGTTGGAAAGGCCCACCGAGGCGATCATGCCGAACAGGCCCACGAACATGGCTCCCACAACGGGCATCGGCAATGTGGCCAAAATGGCCCCGAACTTTCCGATAACGGGAATGATCAGCATGACCGCCGCGCCGCATCGCACCACACGCCGGCTCGCTACCTTGGTCAGTCCGATGGACCCGATGTTTTCAGAGTAGGTGGTGGTTCCGTTGCAAGTTTGCAGTATACCGGCCACCAGACAGCCGAGACCCTCGGCACCGAGACCCCTGGAAATCATGCGGCCGGTCGGCACCGGCGCTTCGGATATTCGGGCGCAGGCATAATAGTCGCCGATGGATTCTATCATGGACGCCAGATAGCCGGCGAGCATGCCGAATACACCGGCCCAGAGGGTGGCACTGCCGAAATCCGGAACCCCCCATTTAAACGGCATCATGGGTTTGAAACTGATCCAGGCTGCATCGGAAATCAGCTGCAGTTTGCCGGCCAGATTGGCGGCGTTGTCCGCAGGAATCATCCCGGTGACGGTGCCGATCAAGGAGCAAATCCATCCGGTGGCAATGGCCAGCAATACCGGAAACAGCATGAACACCTTTGATTTATGCGAGAACACCTGGGAGTAGAGAATCAATGCGATCAGGGTGATCAGCGAAATGATCCAGTTGGTTGCCATCCAGGGCGCCCCGATCCCGAAGAGCGCCAGACCGATCATGGCAATCGTGGGACCGATTACGATGGGGCTGATGATTTTACGCACCTGGCCCATAATGCCGGTGTAGCCCAGCACGATTTCCACCACTGATGCGATCATGATGGCACCGGCAACTTCCTGTACCTGAATCTGCCACAGGGGCGTATCACCGGTCAGTTTTTTGGCTGCCACCAAACCGATAATTGCGAATGTCGGGCCAAGAAATGAGAAGGTGCCGCCCTGAATAACGGGCAGGCGATTGCCCAAAGGTGACTGCTGGATCAATGTGCAAAGGCCTGATGTGAAAAATATGGTTGAAATCATTAACGCCAGTTGATCTCCCGGCAATCCCATGGCGCCGCCAACGATGAACGGGATCAGCACCGTGGCACCGAACATGGTCAGATACTGTTGAATTCCGAGCAGCACGGCCAAACCCCATTTGGGTTTACTGCCTAGCGGGTAAACAATCCAATGCTGCTTTTCCTGGGTTTGTTCTTCACTCATACGTCATTCTCCTCCTTGTGAATTTCCCCCATGGGGATGTTGGTGATTCTTCGAATCAAATGCCCAACCCGGCTGAGCCGGAAATGAATACTGATTATTGAATATTGAATAATTGAGGCATTCTATCGATCTTACTTAACGTCTGTAATCAGTGCTCAAATCCTACGCAAACATGCTTTGATTTCAATAAATAGATAATAATTTTTTTACGAGACTGCACTCGGAAAAAATGGCCCCAGTGGGGCAGCAAGATCACTAGGTATGCGGTCGCGCGAAGTTAAGGTATTCCGCCTCGGATTCAGTTTTTCTGCCGCAGGCAGCTCAGGAAAGCGAATCACGACATCCTGAAACCTGAACACTGAAACCTTTTGTTTCCGACAACATGTTGTTAGAAAAAAACCGTTAAGGGCCTAAGAAACCGTTCGGGTCAGGTCCGTATACATTTCCGGGCGCAGATCTCTGAAAAACTGCCAGCCATCACGGACTTCCCGGATTTCTTCCAGATTCAGATCGGCAATGACGACTTCGTCCCGGTCCTCGCTGCCTCTGACAAGAATTTCGCCACGGGGGTCCACAAAGTAGCTGGTTCCATAAAACCGGCCGAATTCCCATGGTTTCTCCAATCCGATGCGGTTGTTGGCACCGATGAAGACGCCATTCGCAACGGCCTGGGCCGGCTGCTCCAGCTGCCATAGATACTGGGATTTGCCGGCGGTTGTGGCGGAAGGGTTAAACAGGATCTCAGCGCCTTTTAATGCCAGCAGCCGGGCACATTCCGGAAAATGCCGATCATAGCAGATATAAATACCGATTTTGGCATAGGCGGTTTCAAAAATCGGGAAACCCAGATTGCCAGGTTTAAAATAAAACTTTTCCCAGAATCCCGGCCAGGTGTGGGGAATATGGATTTTTCTGAATTTTCCAAGGTACGTGCCGTCGGCATCCACTACGGCGGCCGTGTTGTAATAAACGCCCTCGATCTCCATTTCGTAAACCGGGATGACCATCACCATGCGGTATTTTTTTGCATATTCGGCCAGCCGTTCGACGGTCGGCCCCGGAACGTTTTCAGCCGTGGCATACCACTTGATGTCCTGTTCGGCGCAGAAATAGGGCCCATGGAAGATTTCCTGCAGGCAGAGAATTTGAACCCCTTTTTCCCCGGCCTCTTCGATGAAGGGAATGTGTTTTTCGATCATGGCCTCTTTAATTTCGGCGGGAGCACCCTCGTGTCGGGCATTGGCGGCCTGGATATGAGCACATTTGACAATTCTGGACATAAATCCTCCCTTTGGAATAATAGTCTTTGGCGTGGGATCGATTCAAAAATAAAATCTTTTATAGGGGGCAACCGCCCAATGCGTCAAGTTTTTTGTGAAATCATCTAAGTTCTCAAGATTAGTTTGGGCATCTCACAAATGCCGGTATGACGTCGGCCTTATAGCATAAGGAATTGACAATTTCCCCCAAAAAGCCTAATCTGTCCGCTTGTCCGGAGTTCGATGAATAGCGAATTAGTTCGCCCGAATAATTGTCAAGTCAAGATCTACAACTTTTTTGATAGCGGAGCAGTCACCGAATGGATGAATTAACTATTAAACCAATCAACCCTTTAACCATTCAACCAAACTGAGGGAGGGTTTCTTGTGAGTAATGCTGTGAAATTTGAGCGCATGGGCAAAGGGCTTGATCTGGCGCAGGCCATCGCTGAAGCTGATCGCTGCTTGCTGTGCCACGACGCACCTTGCTCCGACGCTTGTCCGGCCGATACCCGGCCGGCGGAGTTTATTCGCAAACTGAGATTTAAAAATGTTACCGGTGCCATTCGCACGATAAAGGAGAACAACATTCTGGGCGGGGCCTGCGGCGTTCTGTGCCCGACATCGCGCCTGTGCGAAGAAAAGTGCAGCGCCATGTTTAAATCGCAAAATCGCCCCGAGGGTGCCGACCGTGCCATCCCGATCGGCGGAATCCAACGATTTCTAATTGAGCACTCCTGGGATCGCGACATACAGATTTTTGAGAAGCCTGCCGCGCGAGCGGAGAGGGTGGCCGTTGTGGGTTCCGGCCCCGGTGGATTAAGCTGTGCCGCTGAACTGGCCAAAGACGGATATCAGGTGACCGTCTTCGAGGCTAAACCCGAGCCGGGCGGTGTGCTGCGTTATGGGGTTGTGTCCTATCGCTTCGATTTGGAATTTCTCGCGCATGAAATGCAAGACATCAAATCATTGGGCGTAGAATTTAAATGCAACTCTCCCATCGAAGGAGAATCAGGCGCCGAGAAATTGCTGCAGGATGGTTTCGATGCCGTGTTTCTGGCGCCCGGGCTCTGGGCTTCGGCCACCATCAAACCGACCGGCCGCGATATCGACGGGCTTTTTTCTTCGGTAGCGTATCTGTCTGCTCTGCGCGACGGCCGTTTTGAGGAAATGGAAAAACGGATTCAGGGAAAAACTGTGGCCGTCATCGGCGGCGGATCGGTGGCGATGGACTGTATCGAATCCGCTATCCGGCTCGACGCCAAAGACGTTTATCTGATCTATCGCCGGTCCTATTCCCAAATGCCGGCTGAGCCCGATGAACGAATCGAGGCTCTGGAGTGTGGCGTGCACTTCCTGCTGCTGAATCAACCGTTGGATTATATAACAGACGACCAAAATCGCCTGGTGGGGGTGAATCTGGTGCGGACTCGTCTGGATGAACCGGATGATTCGGGCCGCAGACGACCGGAAAACATCGAGGGATCGGAATGGACGATGAATACCGACGTGGTGATCGAAGCCATTGGCAACATCGCCCCGGATGAATCCCCCCGGTGGTATCCCAATATCAAAGTCGATGATAAAAAACTGATCCAGGTCGAACCGGAAAGCGGCAGAACTTCCGTCGACGGCATATTTGCCGGCGGCGACATCGTGCGCGGCCCGGCCTTAGTGGTCGAGGCGGTACAGGATGGCAAGGTCGCCGCAGCATCTATTAAAAAGTTTCTTGAAAAATAACCTTAAATAATATCGTTTGTTTTTCAGTAGTCTTAAATGAGTGAAGATATCCTTTAAATCCGAATATCGAATATCGAATATCGAAACAATCTCGAAAAACCAAAATTTCGAATGACCAAAACAACTGCCAGCACAAAATCAAGTTCGGTCATGAATCAATTTCGAGCTTTTGAGAATTTGAATTTAAAATTTGTTTCGGATTTCGAATTTCGTGCTTCGAAATTCCGGTTTACCCGGTTCAGGAGGATAAAACGTGGTTAACAACCTTGATTTATCTGTTGATTTTTGTGGTGTGAAATTTAAAAACCCGTTTTTGCTGTCATCGTCTCCGGTTTCCAACAGTGCCGAGATGGTTGCCAGATCATTTGATGCCGGCTGGAGCGGTGTCGTTTTTAAAACCCTCAACTCGGACCGGCTTCCCATTGTTCATCCGTCACCCCGGATGAATTGCATTGATTACGGGGCCAAGAAAGGCGTTGCCGTTCAGAACGTCGAAATGATATCGGACCGTCGGCTCAAGGATAACCTGACAGATTTCCTGTATCTCAAAAAGCATTACCCGGATCACCCCATCATTGCCAGCATCATGGGGTTTTTTACCGATGAGTGGGCTTATCTGGCCAAGGCCGCCGAAGACAACGGAGCCGACATGCTGGAGCTGAACTTTTCCTGCCCCCATATGTGCATTGAGGGTGCGGGCCATAAAGTGGGCCAGGCATTCAAATTGCTGGAAGGATTTACCGAAGCCGTTAAAGAGGTGGTATCCATACCGGTAATTGCCAAAATGACGCCGAATATTACCGATATGAACGAACCGGCGATGTATGCAAAAAACGGCGGGGCAGACGCCATATCCGCGATCAATACCGTCAGAGGCATATCCGGTGTCGATCTGAACGGCTTCGTACCCACACCGAATGTTTTCGGTAAAGGGGCCATCAGCGGCACTTCGGGTCCGGCAGTCAAACCGATCGGGTTGAATTTCATTGCTTCCATGGCCAAGAACGAGCAACTGGGATTGCCTCTGTCCGGTATCGGCGGCATTGAAACCTGGATCGATGCGCTGGAATTTATCCTGGTCGGTGCTTCAACCCTGCAAGTGACGACCGGGATCATGCACTACGGGTATCGAATCGTCGAAGACATGATTGAGGGCCTCAGTGACTTCATGGTCGAACGTGGCTATTCCCGCGTCACCGATCTGGTCGGAAAAGCACTGCCCAATCTGCATGAAACCGAGGACTTTGAAGTCGATCGGCAGGGCATTACCCAGTATGATCTGGATCGCTGTATCGGCTGCGGGCAGTGTTACATTGTGTGCCAGGACGCCGCCGGTCAAGCGATTGAGTGGGATGCCGATGCCCGCCGGCCGAACCTGATTGAAGACAAATGTTTGAGTTGCATGCTGTGCCAATTTGTCTGTCCGGTTCCGGATATGATTGCTTACAAAGAAATGCCCAGGAGCTGGAAGCGGCAGGAAACTGCGGTCATGGACGCCAGCCTGGAAAAAGACATAAAACTCGAGCCATTTACAAAGGAGGGTCCCAATGAGTGTGTTATTTAAAGGCGGAACCGTCGTTAATGCAAGCGGTCGTTACCTGGCCGATGTGTTTGTCGATGGCGATACAATCAAAGCCATCGGTACTGACCTGGACAACCCGGCGGATGAAACCGTCGACGCCCATGGCAAATACATTCTGCCCGGGGCGATTGATCCCCACACCCACATATCCATGCCATTTATGGGAACTCATGCTCAGGACGATTATGAATCGGGGACGATCGCTGCCGCCTGCGGCGGCGTGACCTGCGTGGTGGATTTTGATTTGCAGCAAAAAGGGGAGACCCTTCTGGAAGCCATCGAGCGCAAAAAGGCCCTGGCCGAGGGTAAGGTTTGCGTGGATTATTCCCTGCATCCGGCGGTCATGGATCCCAGACCGGATGTAATCGCGGAAGTTAAAAAGGCCTGCCGGGAATACGGCACGCCGAGTTTTAAAATATTCATGGTCTACGATTTCAGGGTGGATGATGCCACCATGATTCAACTGCTGGAAGAAACGAAGAAATACGGCGGTCTGGTCCAGGTCCATGCCGAAAATGTCTATATCATTCAGCACATGAATGAGGTTCTGGAAAAGGAAGGCAAACTGGAGCCCTACTACCACGCCGTCAGCCGCCCGAATATCGCCGAAGAAGAAGCGGTCTACCGGGCTTCGAAAATGGTCGAATTGACGGGCTCCCGCATCTACATCGTCCACCTGTCCTCCAAAGAAGGCCTGTGGAAGGTCAAAGAAGCCCGCAATCGCGGTGTTGATGTCTATGCCGAGACCTGCCCCCAGTATCTGCTGCTGGATGAGGAGCGCTATAAGGAACCGAATTGGAACGGCGCCAAATACGTCATGTCTCCGCCGCTGCGAACGAAAGAGAGCAATGACGCCCTTTGGGAAGGATTGCGAGGGGGCGATTTGCAGGTCGTGGCCACCGATCATTGCCCGTTTGACTTCAACGGCAAGAAGGATATGAACGGCAAAGACGACTACAAAAAAATTCCCAACGGCGCACCCGGGATTGAAACGCTGCTGATGCTCTTGCACTCGGAAGGTGTCGTCAAGGGCCGCATTTCACTGGAACGTATGGTCGATGTCCTGTCCTCGGGCACGGCGCGCATGTTCGGTCTCAAAGACAAGGGCGAAATTGCAGTCGGCAAGGATGCCGATATCCTGGTATTTGATCCGGATTGCAAGTTTACCATCACCCAGAGCAAGCTGCATATGAACATTGACTATACGCCGTTTGAAGGTATGGAAGTTACCGGCATGCCCAGTGCCGTCTACTCCCGCGGCCTCAAAGTTTCCCAGTGGAATGGCGAGCAGATGGAATTCGTGGGGGAAGTGGGCAGAGGCCGATTTGTCAAGCGTGAACCATTCGAAGGTTTTTAGAAATCAGAGCAACAGACGTCAAACCATTTTAGGTTTATTATTTTCCGTTTCACGAGTTGGTTTTGTTGGGCGGCCATTTGCGGCCGCCCTATTTATTTGGGGAGTCTTGATCGCCGAGCTTTCGTTTTGACCGGCAGAACTCTCTGAATGCATCCCGCCGTTCGATGGTCTCGCTTTCCGTATCCTGACAACATCCCACGCCAGCTCTCTGGTTAAATCCGCTGCGACGATCCATCCCTGATCGTTTCTCGGATTCCGGATTGAAATCTGAGTTGATTTATCTTGACAATTTATTATTAGCTAACTATGGTGGCTAATATAACCGCTAAAATTCCGACAGGAACGTAATATGGAGACACTTCAAGTAAATATTCATGAAGCCAAGACCCAACTATCTAAACTAATCCAGGCTGCGATTAGCGGTAAACAAGTAATCATTGCAAAAGGTAACAAGCCTGTCGTTCGACTGGAGGTATTACCGGAAGCGCAGGGAATAAGGGTAATCGGTAATGCCAAAGGATTGATCCTGGCGATGGATGATGATTTCGATGAACCTCTTGAAGACTTCAGGGAATACATGGAATGAAAGTGCTGCTGGATACCCATGCTTTTCTCTGGCTGATCCATGACGACGACCGACTCAGCAGAGCTGCCCGTCAGACTTTCTTAAACATGGAGAACCGATTGTTCTTCAGTGCCGCCAGTATGTGGGAAATTTGTATTAAAATGAGCCTGGGAAAGATCTCCCTCAGGGAGGGATGGTCTCAGATCATTCAGGAGGAAATGGAGCGGAGCACGATCAACTGGCTCCCGATTCAGCGGAGTCACTGTGTCGAAGTCGTCAGACTGCCGTTTCATCACAGGGATCCGTTTGACCGCATGCTCATCGCTCAAGCTTTGGTCGAAGACATGCATCTGTTAAGCCGGGACAATCGCCTGTCTGCTTATGAGATTGAACGGATTTGGTGAAATCCACTTAAGTGGATTATCGATCGGTTGATCACTTCATTGCGGGCCGGCACGGAAGCCGGCCCCTTTTTTTCGCATTCAACCAACAAAGAACCAATAACCACAAACTTCACCGTTCATTGGCCGATTGCAGCATGGCGTGCAGCAGGACATTGGCGCCTGACTCGCAGTCTTCCCAGCGGGTGTTTTCAACTTCGACGTGACTGCGGCCACCGATGCTCGGGACAAATATCATGGCGGTAGGGCACACCTGGTTCATGTAGCTGGCATCATGTCCGGCACCGCTGACCATGTGCAAATTCGAATACCCGAGCTGCTCGGCGGCATCCAGGACCAGCTGGACTCTTTTTTCGTCAAAGGGCGAATGCTCCACACGCCAGGTCTCCTCGATTTTAATCGGGCAACCCCGGCGGGCGGCAATGTCTTCGAAATCCTTGCGCACCGATTCCCAGGCTTTGATGGCATGATCGTCGTCCCATGACCGGATGTCGACCGTGAAGTGGACCTTGTCGGGAATGATGTTTCTCGAATTCGGGTAGTTTTGAATTTCGCCGACGGTGGCCACCATATTGCCGCCCATGCGGTCCGGCAATTCATTCACTTTTAAAATCATTTCAGCTGCTGCGCACAGGGCATCATGGCGGCCCTCCATGGGGGTCGGGCCGACCTGGTTGGCTTCGCCTTCCAGGTAGATGTCGTACCAGTGCAGGCACAAAATCCCTTTCGGAGCACCGATGAGCTTGCCTTCCCTTTCCAGAATCGGTCCCTGTTCAATGTGGTACTCGTAATAGCAGTGCACCGGCCATTTTTTGCAGGGTACCGAGCCCTTGTAGCCGATGCGGATCAACTCGTCTTCAAATCGCTTGCCATTGATATCGGTGCGGTCATAAACCCAGTCCCTCTCGAGAGCACCGGCCCAGACTCCGGAGGACACCATGGCCGGAGCAAATCGTGAACCTTCTTCATTGGTCCAGTCCACGATCACGATGGGGCGTTCGGTTTCAATATTGTTCTCATGCAGCGTTCTCAATACCTCCAACGGTCCCATAACCCCTAGTATGCCGTCGAACCGACCGCCCTTGGGCTGCGAGTCGATATGGGAACCACTCATCACCGGCGACAGATCGTTGTTTTTGCCGGGGCGTCTGCCAAAGATATTGCCCATTTCATCAACCGTAATTTCAAGGTCTATGTTTTTCAGCCAGCTGACGAAAAGATCCCGGGCTTGCTTGTCTTCGTCGGTGAGGGTCAGCCGCTGTACGCCGCCGCCGGGTGTGGCCCCGATTTTGGCCATGTCCTCAAGGGTGCTTTGCAGGCGTTTCCCGTTAACTCTTAAATCCTTCAAATTCATCAAAACACCTCCATCCATACCTGAATTCTACACGTACTTTTAAAGAAAATTAATCGACCCATAGTTTAGATTCTTGTAAGGCGCTAAATTTACCTTTAAAAATTCAGGTATCCATTATGTTTTTTATTAATTTTTGCTAATTTCCGAAAGCGATCCCTGTGGTCAAACAATGACACCTTGTTCTGATATCAGGTGTTATAAATGTTATCCGTTTAACCGGGGTGACTAACTAGCGAACGTTAATCCACCTGACAATCTAAGGATACCCGAACATATGACAACCGCTATGTATTAATTTTATGCGAAAATCGTTTATGCTGTCAGATTATTTTGCCAATCATCATGATCGGTTTCAAACCACCGTGAGAAATGGGGTGCTTGGCAAGCTCGAAAGGGACCCTTTGGGCGAGCCGGCGGGTTGGAGATATCAGAATGATTTGCCAGCCTTGATATTTGCGCTTCAGCCGGGCGCAAATATCCAAGAAAAGCCCTTCGCTTTTAGGACGGTTTTCAAGCCGACGGCCATATGGCGGGTTTATGACCACCAACCCGGAGCGGTCGGTCAGATCTTTGGGGTCAATATCAAAGAAATCCTGATGAGAAACCCTGATGATTTCGGAGAGCGGGTGCTGGGTCAAGCACACTTTCAGGCGATTACATGC
>JAAUYL010104314.1_pt1 | contig 10531 bp, 3 predicted proteins | sample 7278011 | NCBI WGS metagenome assembly JAAUYL01 (sample SAMN14350225, study PRJNA611818) | marine sediment metagenome | isolation source: surface marine sediment (1.8m) | place: French Polynesia: Moorea | collected 2018-08 | reverse complement strand
CATTCAACGCATTGAGAAACAAGCCCTCGAGGCCGATGGCTACGAGTCTGATCGAGGACAGAGGACGCCCAAACTCAAACGCAAGAAGTCTTCGCTCTCACGAAAACATCGAGGCCACTCTGGTCGTTCTCGAGGCCACTCACCTGCGTACTCCAGATCCAGATCTAGGAACCGAAACAGAGGTGTCTACGATGACGCCGCTGACCTGATCAACCTCGATTCAGATGATCAAGAGAGGGCTGGAATCTACCCCTATCTCAAAGAGATGGCAGTCGCCCAGACCACTGTCTTGAACGACGCCAAGAAACAGGAGCGGCCTCAGGCCCTCAAGAGAATCGACGCCGTTGCCGGCGGCAACAGACTCGAGAAGTCCCTCGTCAACGAGAGAAACTACGTCAAGAGGACTGTGGTCGAACCAATGAGAGAGTCTATGCGAACTCTTCAACGCTATGCTGAGGCTGGAGACGCGTTCTACCCCGACGTCCTCGCCATCGACACCATCGACTCTGAGGACGACGACAACGTCATGCCATCCCGCGAGTTTGAGGCCTTGATCAAAAAGTACCGTCCTAAGGAGCAGTTCAAAAAGGCTTCGACGCACTTTGCAACCCTCCTGCAGAGGCTGTGCTCTCACGAGAATGGCAAGCTGACGAGGTCACAAGTGGAAGAGCTTGTCGGCGCTCTTTGCACCGACGACCTCGCACGCTCCGTGATGCTCATCTTTGAGGGTTACGACCTCAACCCAGCGTTGAATGAGATCTTCTCTAAACATGGTGGGATCCCACACCGCTATGATCTTGAGACTGCTCTTGCAGCACACCGCATCACCCTTAAGACGTTCAAGCGCGACCTCGAGACTTACGAGCACAACTTCAGGGAGGTCAAGAAAACGAGCGGCCTCTCGGCGAAGAATGTCGACGCAGAACTCATCGAAGGTGCCAAACAGAAACTTCCAAAAATACTCACTCGCAAAGCGGTCGAGATCATTGGTCATTATCGTGAACAGGAAAAGTACGGCCATGAACCTCTCACTTGGCGACACTTCCGCGACACCTTGAGCAAGTACGGCCGCGATAACAATCTCTTCCCCGCGGGCAGTGACGTCCTCCAGGTTCGATCTTTCGAAGGCCAAGATGAGAACGAAGACGAGCAGGAGCCCGTGGCCCCCGAGGTGAAGGCGGCCACCGCCGTCCCCGTCACCACGACTGGACCAAAAAAGACAACTGCTGCTTCAAACAAGAACCTTCAAAATCAGGTCAAGAATTTGGAGAAATCGCTCAAGATGGTCACGGATCACATCCAGAGGCAACCTCTGCCACAACCAGCCCCACAGCCGATTCAGCCGCAAATTATCTACGCAACTCCCCCTCCAGCGGTTGGACGACCTCAAGGCCAAGGAGCTCGAGCTCCCAATGGTGGACGAAATAATGGATACAACACAAACTCCAACACCAACACCGGAAACGGAAATTTCGTCCCGATTGACCGCAATTCGGAGGAACACAAAGCGAAGGCCAGGCTCTTCGGAACCACGACGACCGTTGCCGTCAAACTGACCTCGGTTTCTGAAGAAATTCAGAGCGACCCCAGGAAGAGGGCTCGCGTTTCCGGAAAACTGCTCCTGGGCCAAGCTCTTCAAGCCAGCAGACACAAGTGGCACCCGCGCTACCCGAATCGTTACATCATTGAAGGCCGGCCTTATGTGGGCGCCATCTTCGTGTCCAACAACCAAGGGACCGACAACATCGCCTACTCAGTCATGAGATGGGCCGGAGAGCACTGCTTCCGGTGCGGATGCAACCACTGTGGCAGCCTCGTCCAAAGTTGTCCGTACTTCTTCAAGACGCTGAGCTTTGACTTTTGTGGTCGCTGCTCGGCCGGCTTCCACCTCACCCGTGATTGCAAAGCCTTCATTGAGTCACCGGGAGCTTTGGGAAACTGAGCTCCGGCCTCGAACCTGCGCAATTGAGAGATGACGAGGTCGTCTCCCAACAGGCGTCGAGGCCGCATGATGTAAATAAGATTGATAACCAACAAGATGTACAAACACTAACCAAGCAAGAGTTGGGATCGGCTGGTGCTGATGACAAGAACCATGCAGAAGTTACCAAAGAAAAGGAACACAACTGTGATGATGAAGATACCAAATGTCTAAAGCTTATGAAATCCCCTCAGCCCACTCGCAAATTGTCTCCAGTGACCTCGAGGAAAAAGTTGAATAAACTTGAACAGCGAAAGGAGAAAAGGTCGTCTTCGAAACCAGAGTCAGGCGGTCAGGCTCGCGACGCCCCCAGGATGGGGCCTGCGAACGCCCAAGCCACAGAGATCACTCTGGATGAGGACGCTCTCCGAGCTGTTGTAACCGAGATTGTGGAGAAACACTTGCCACTTCTAGGGGCTAATAAAACTCCGGAGAAAGGAAGCAAGTTCGCAGCCTCCGATCCGAAGTCTAACCAATCTAATTTTTCTGCGCACATAGATATTAAAATGCCAAACGTAGTAGATGGTCGATATGTTAAACCGAGACTAACACGTGAGCGGCTTGAAGGCGACCGAGTTCAAGTGGTCTCATCAAGAGAAGTCAAGAACCTGATCCCCAATTCCGGACATCCGGATTCAGCGTCTACAATTGTCAGAAAAATAACCTCCACTAAATATGAACATTATTTTCCGCCAGAAGTCGGTCAAGAACTCGAAGATGATGAGAAAGCCAAGCATAAACAAGAGATTCCAGATCCAGCAAATGCTGCGCAGATCTCCAAGTTGGAGTTCATTGACAAGTCTCTCGACGAAACCGAAGAAGTTCAACTCACTTTTCGAGACAATGTCCATGTCAAGGGTAGTCGGAGTTACGCTAACATCAAGACTTCCGGTACAAATCTCCTGCTCCAATTGGACAGTGCTGCCGACAAGAGCATCTTGAGCATCTCCGACTTTAACAAGCTGGCGGCCGTCGATGTCACTAACCACCCCAATGACACCATCCTTCGAGATGTCCAGGGCAATGTCATCAATCAGCCTCACGAACCCGTTGTCCTGACTTTCAAGATTGCTGGGAAAACTATTCATCACCCTTTTTATATAATTGAGACTAATCAATCACTTTTGGGCGCCGACTTCATGAGAAAGCACAAGATGTCCATTTTCTACACGACCACGAAGGAGACCCCGTACTTCACGCTCGGCGGCCTCGGACCCAGCAATCTCAACTGTGTCCACAGTGAACATCGCCTCGAGGCTGCTCCCCATTCACCCTGGATGAGGACCATCGACGATCTTCTCCTCGTTCCCGGCCATAACGAGGTCGAACTCAGAGCCGATGTTCCTGACGGAGTTTATGAAGTCAAGGCCATTTCTAGTCCCCTGAAATGTAAATATGTTGAAGTCTGCCAAGGAACCGGAAAAGCCCATATTAACAACGAATCAAGCATGCCAATCGAAACCAAGGCCACTCAACTCCTCGCCGAAGCGGATCTTGGCGTTCCTGAGGATGCCTACCCGCCACTTCCGGAGCACGAAGAAGAATATGATGACCCTCAAATCGTAGAGCCCTTCGGACTTCCGGCAGAAGACACCCCCAATCGGTGGGAAGAGAAAATCATGAAACAAGAGCACGTTCCTTTGGAATTCCGCCAACACTTGATCGAGTTGCTGAAGGGACCTCTCGTCGAAGTCCTCAGCCTCCATGACCTCGATGTCGGGACTCTTAAACCTCCATATGACCAGATTGTCCACTCCATCAACCTTACTGACGAAAAACCAGTCCGCATGCAGCCTTACAAACTCGACCCGATTCGAGCTGCCCAATTGGAAATGACAATCCAGAGGCTGGTCAAATATGGCCTCCTGATCAAAGGAGAGAGTGCTTATGGAACGAGTTGTTTCATCATTAAGAGAAAAATGGGTGATAGCAAGACGGGCGACGAGGCCAAATTGCGCGTTATCGGAGACAGCCGAGGGGTCAACAAGAAGACGGTCCCGGAGGTGTACCCCTTCCCCGACGCGGCCGAGATCTTCGCCGACATCGCCTACGCCAAGCCCACCATCTTCTCATCGCTCGACTTAGCCTTGGCTTTTCTGCATATTAAGATGGATGAGAAAGCAATGAAGACTGCAGCTATTGTGACGCCCTCGGGTTGCTACCTGCCTACCAGGGTCAGCTTTGGCCTCAGAAATGCGCCTTCTTCATTTAACTACTTGATGTCCAAGATCTCGGAGAACTTTCCCAAGAGGCCGATGGCCGACGGCTCCATGAGAAAAGTCTGTGTTTTCTACGCTGATGATGTCTTACTGTTCAGCCGGAATATTTCCGAGCACATCGAGGATATCGAGGCCGTCCTCCGAGTCTTCGCCGAGGCCGGAATGAAATTGGACGTATCAAAACTTTCCCTTTTTAAACGAGAAATTACTTTCCTCGGACGAAAAATTGACACTTTCGGGATCTCCCCGCTCCAGAAGCACTTGGACGCCATCGAGAGGTTCCCGACGCCGACGTGCACCAAGACTCTCCTCGGTTTTCTCGGGATCTGTTTGTGGGTGAGCCCGACGATCCCGCAATACACGAAGAAAGTCAGCCCCTTGCTTAACCTCTTGAAGAAAGACGTCCGCTGGGATTGGACTCCAGAGCTCAATGAGTGCTTCAAAAAGCTCCGCATCGACCTCTCCAGGATGACAAAGCTGTACCACATTGACCACTCATCCCCGTTGTATTGCTGCACGGACGCCAGCTCATTTTTCCACTCGTTTTTTACGTATCAGATCAAGAGCTTCACAAGAGACGAACTCAAGAATGTCAAGGACGACTTCGCCTTCACCGAGTTGTTCACGGCGCCGGCGCCCTCGACCCAGCACCCCGTGCTACTTCCTTCAGCCCGACAGAGCCCGGGACTCAAATATTTGACCCCCGTTGAACAAATCGGAGACATGATGTCCCTCGAGGAGGCCCAAAACAGGAGTCGTGAACTGAAGCTCGCCAATGTTGCCACTGGACGACTTCAAGAAGAACTGCCGCTCGAGGCCTTCTTGAGCGAAAAAGACAAGCTGCACTTCATACTTCCGGTCGCGTACGGATCTCACGCTTTTAACAAAGCTGCTCGAAATTGGCACACCTTGGAGAAGGAGGCCTACGCCCTCGTCTTCGCAGCCAAGGAGATGACAAGGATGGTCTTGGCGACTAGAGGAATCCTTTACATGATCACGGACTCTTCGCCCTTGACATGGCTCGTACAATCCACAACCATGGCTCGAGGTCAGCCTACGAAGCTCGTCAGGTGGTTGATCAGCCTCTACGAGTGTCCATTCTCGATGCTGATCACTCACACTGCAGGAATGAGCAATCTGGCCTCCGACGGCCTCTCGAGGCCGTACACAGTAGCCTGGAAGGTTGTGAACTCCGCAGATGGCCTCACCGGGGTCACCGTGGCAACGCCATTTCCGGTCGGCACCGTGATCACCCTTGATGATCTGCTCACCTACATCCGGTCAAGACATGAAGCGGGAGAACTGGTGCTTTCTGAACGTGAGTTTGGTCCCAACAAGTACCTCTCCAAGGCCGAGTCCGCCTACCTCAAGGAGATCTCGGCCTCAATCACGAACAAGTTGAAGGAAGCACTCTCGGATGAACAACTCCTTAAACACCAACGTGATGATCCTGATGTTCAAGCTTTGCTCAAGCACAAGAACTTTTACCAGCACGCAGGACTTGTTTATAAACGAAGACCAGATCAAGAAGAAGATGGACCTGGAGGTCGGGTATGCTTGCCAAACAAACTCATTGGAATTGCTCTGGCACTCAATCATTATCGCAATCATCTTGGAGCTCAACAGTTGGCGAGAAGAATGGCTGAACAATTTTATCACGGAAAACTGAAAGAGAAGGCGTTGAAGTTCACGACCCAGTGCTACCTGTGCGGGATCACGAAGTCCAATTTCAAGGGACCCATGAAGATCAAGATCGAGAGCTTCGCGCACTCGCCCAAATTGGCCGCTTGGTCAATTGATGTCTTGATTGGACTTGCCGGACCTGACCGAGTCTGTGAGATCTTGGTTTGCATTGAAATGGCCACCAAGTTCAAGCTGTTTTTCCCGTCGCCACCGAACAAGTCCTTCACGGCGGAGAAGGTCTCGACGATCCTGGAGGAAAGGATCTTTGGCGTCTTCAGCCCGCCCATGGTGACCCCTTCTGACGGCGCCTCGAACCTGCTCAACTCCAAGAAGGTGACCGACCTGCTGTTGAAATATGACGTTCAGAAGCACGTGGGAATTCCATATCACCCACGAGGCCACGGGACCGTTGAACGCCAGAACTCCACTCTGATTAACCTGTTCAAGTATTTGACACAACAGACCTCCGAGCCGTTCAACTCGTTGGTCTCGCTTGCCCAACTGATCTTGAACAACACACCCAGTCTTGCCTTGGGAGGACTCACCCCGCAATATTGTATGATGGGCGTTGATGCTGCTCCAGGACGTTCTGACGCCATCAAACCGACGGACTTCCTGTCTGCCAACACTCAGAGCCAAGAATGGAAGATCATTGGCGAAGAAATCAAGAAGCGGGTTGACCAGTACAGGATCAAACAAGAACGAGAACGAGCTCGACAAGGAGGTCGAGATCCAGACTTTCGAGAAGGACAATTTGTGTACTACAAAGACTACTCGCAAAAGCTGAAGCCCAAGATCCATGCACGTTATCACCGACTTCCGGCCAGGATCACTCGAGTCCTCGAATCCGGCCTCATCCTTGAGAGGCTGGATGGAGTTACTCCGATCGTCGCCAAGAGCCAATGCAAACTGTGCCCTGAACGAGAATATGAATTGTTTGCCGATCTTCCACCGGAAGTGCAGGTTGATCTCGGCGAACCGTTCTCATACGAAGAGCTTTCTCGCTATTTGGATGAAGGAAAAATACCACCATTTTACAAAGAGCAGATTCAAGTCTATGATGGGCCTGCTATGGGAACCAGAAGTCGTAGGATTGATGAAAAGCGGAAAGAGGAAAAGGAGGAAGCTCAGTTCCAACGAGAAGAACGAGAACGACAGCGTGCTCAAGCCCAACTCCCTCAGCAACCGGAAGTCGAAGAAGATTCTGACGACGATGACGATCTGGATGACAAACGAGTGACTTTTAATCTGCCAGATGAAAGCAGTGATTAAATTTTTAATTGCTCACAAACGGAATGATCTGAACCAGCCGATTGGATTGAATTTGACGAACCGGAAGTGTGGACTCCCTAGGAGTTGGGGGGCTGCACTATAAATACCTTTTGTGCGAAAACTTGCCAAGGAGGAGTCCCCTAATTTCATTCCGTTTCCTAAGAACAACCTGAGAAGGGTCAGAACTAATATTTTGCTTTGCTATGCTTGATTTAGCTTTGCCCTTCGGGGAGAACAGTTATAACAAGGTCATGGATTCTAGGAATGGCTTCCTCCAGACCATTGTCGTTCTCTGACAGCGGTCTTGTCCACTCACATAAGCTAAACCGCTTTACTAAAAATATAGCTATTGTGTTAACGAATTGATTCATGCCAAGAGGGGAAATTAATTCGTTGAGGGACGTCACGACATTGAAAACAGCCTCTCCAAAAAACTCACTTCTGTTTCTTGTTTATTTTGTGTTGCAGCCTCCGAGTTCAAAATGCGACGAAAAACGAGACCACGTCGACTGACAGCCGCTATGGCCTTGATCTTGCTCGCAGCCATCCTCCAAGCCCACTCGTCCGAGTCACAACCGGTCGAGGTCGAGGACGGAAGCGGCGGCGACGACGCCCCCGCAGGAGATCAGGCAGAGCAGGCGGCCTCAACCACGGCGAGAACACCTGAATTTCCGGTCAAAGAAAAATACGACCTGACTAAGGCTCTCCAGACTCTGACTAATCTTGAAACTCTGCTCGATACTCTGAACACCATTTACAGCAAAACCGAGCTCTTCGCTCAAACCGACGGTGCCAAGAAGCTCGTGGGCAACATGCTCACCGCCAAGTACTCGGCCTCCAAGTTTGCCGATGCTCGTGCAGCGTGCGTTCGCGGTGAGGGCTATCTGTTTGCTCCAACTGCGTACATGGATGAAATCGCCAAGGTCTTTGCTGCTCACGGCCTTGCCAGAGAAACCGACCCCATCTGGATTGACATCTACAAGGACGCTCGAACCTCAGAATGGACCTATGCTGGCAACCATAGGCCAGTTCCGATTACTTGGAGCGCCACTCAAACTGGCTCCAGCAACTACGCTTCGATCACCGAGACCGATTGCTACACTCTAAATGCTGGCGCTACTGTCGGGAAAGATGCTAAATTGGTGAAGACGACCTGCACAGATCAACGCCAATATCTTTGCCAGTTTGAATTGGATCCGGAGAAGGACGCTCTCGAGACCATGCGGAAGCTTACTCTCGCTGACATTGTTCAACAGAAGGTCAACGTGCAAAACTTTAAGGTCTTCTTGAATGGCCTAGAGGAGAACAAACAATGCGGAGAAGTCATTTCAGGAGGAGAAGAAATCGGCAAGAGGCTCCAGATTGAACAGCCTCTCGGCAAGCTCATGACTGACCTCTCTGAAAATGACAACGCCAAGGCAGCTCAGTTCATGCCCTTGATTGCCGATTTTATCGACGATTTGCGAACATTAAGAGCTTTTCATTTGAGGTTGACAAGATCTGAAACCACTCGCTCTGCTGACAAGACCCGGTTCTGCGTTCATGCTCTCACCCCTCACCAAGAAGGCGCTGACGTCATTACGTCCATCACCGACTACCTGAAGAAGGTCTGGAGGGGAGATGCGGGTCCAATCCCGCACTGGATGCTCAACATTGGGTTGGCAGCAATCGCCTTCTTGTCGATGCTCATCAGTTTCCTTTCACTCTGCATCAGCTGCTGTCGCCAACCCCAGGATTGCTCTTGTCCTCCAGAAGAAGGAAAAGAGGCTGGAAACGATAAGGATAAAGGCAAAAACTCGAAGATCAAGAGCATTAAGTCGAATGCCGACAAAGCTGACAATCAAGACTCCAAGCGATCCATGAACTTCTTGAAGAGGATTCGAGCGTTGTTCATTAAGACGGCCTCACCGGAAACGGAAGAAGAAGCTCTCTACAAAGCCATTGAGCTCAAGAGTCGACCTCTCCAACGGGAAGCGAAAAATCAACAGCAAATGATCATCTGCACGCCCAAGGAGACCCTGTATGCTCCATATGAACCCCTCGTTTCGCAAGCTATGCTGTCCAAACTGAGCGACCGCCCACAGGCTCGAGCTGCGGGGTCGGGGATCAAAACTCGGACACCCAAGCAGAAAGTCACAGTCAGCTTTGCTCAAGACCAAACCCCCTTGATTCGCTCCACTGATGTTTATCCCGACTTGAACAAGATCTACGTAGCCGCAGACAACCTCTACAAACCCTCGGCCCCGTTGTTGGAAGACTACGACAAGCCGATCGTAGCTGTGGTCAGAGGAAGAATGGGGTCCAGAAAGAAAGAGCGAGAAGGAGGGAATTCCAGCGACTCAAGTGATGACAGTCAGAGGTCGGTCAGACCCTTTAAAAATCTCAAGAAGCTCGACCTTGTCATGAGCAAGAAGTGATGGAGGCTCGACATCTTTGGAAAGGCATTAAAAAGATGCGAAAGGCTGCGTGAATGCATTGAAAAATCTCAAAATAAACACTAACGAATTGGACTGCCAAAATCTGTCACAAAAGGTGACTTAACAAGAACTCTCCATAAGTGAAGCTGCTGAGGATAAGAAAAAAGTTGCACGATGTGAACTATAAAAAGATCTGATAAAAATCCGTTCCAAAAGGCAAGAGTGCTGTCACTTAATGGGAAAAATTACGATCAAATTGCATGCATTAAAGAATAACCTGAAATCCACATTCGTATTACAAAATTGCTCAAACTGACGAGTCCAAACGTTATGAATCGAAGCATTGCAAAAGGTTAGATACGACACTCGCCATTTGCATGCTGGTCAAATGTATTAAAATAAACATGAACCAGAAGGCGTAAAAATTAAATGAGAATCATTCGATAAATCATTTTTGAAAAGCCAGCAAGTCGAAAAACTGCGTTTTAAAATAGACAAAATAGCTTACTCAAACTGCTTGACTTTAGAAGCCTAAAAATGTTCGCACGATGATAAGATATGGATCCGCGTGTTCGATTAATGTTGCAGAAATGAATCTAGTCTTGGGTAGAATCCCAAAGCCTGAACAGGTCTCAGTCTCATTAAGTAAGTAGATAATCAACATGATCGACTGAATTTCGTTGTACTCTGGAGACCACATAAAATGTCTACTTGTCAAATTGAGATGTACTGGATAGTAGCTTGTCGTCGTTAGGCTGTGATTAAGAATTGCTGTTAAAGACGTTTGCCAATCACTGACATTGATGATCCCAAAGCTGGAAAACGAGGCCTTGTCTAAATTGCATGCAACTTTATCCTTGAGCATGAAAAACGGACGGATTTGACTGCTCTCGTTAATAGCCTGCTTGAATTGGGATTAAACATTGTTCGCGAATTTTGGCTCGTCTCTCAGAATTGTG
>JAAUYL010084252.1_pt1 | contig 10533 bp, 11 predicted proteins | sample 7278011 | NCBI WGS metagenome assembly JAAUYL01 (sample SAMN14350225, study PRJNA611818) | marine sediment metagenome | isolation source: surface marine sediment (1.8m) | place: French Polynesia: Moorea | collected 2018-08 | reverse complement strand
AAAGTCGACAACATGTTTTGCCATAGCGGGAATAAACATTTTCCCCGTCAAAACAAAGTTCGGCCTAGTTTTTCGAGAGAAAGTCTTTGGCGAGACTTTCAGTCAACACCGACAATGCTTCCTTACGTAAATATGAGAATGTGTACTTTTGGCCTTCAAGGATTCTTGAATGCTCAGGAAAGAAGCTCATGAAGCTTCTTTCGGGATGAGATGGAGAGGAAAAAAATCCCGAACATTTTTTTGTAAATATCAAGTGCTTTTGGAAGCAGAATATTAGAATGTCGCGTCATTCAATTGCCAATAGATCTGAAAGATATTGGAAGAACAATTTTTCCAGCTAAGGTTCTTCAAAGAGCTCCATTCATGTCTTGCGTCATGGCATTGGTTAAAAAGACGATACAATTTTGCTTAAACTAATTATGTATATCCTACTTTCTGGTGAATAGCGACTAGAAGATCACATGCATATTATCTATACAATGGAAGACAAAAATTACAAAAGAATAGAGACTGCGTTCAGCTTCATCAAATGGTCAGTGTATTTTGGATGCTTCTTCAGTCTTGTCATCGTCCTTTGGGACGTCTGGAATAAACACAACGAGAAAATGACTGGTACTGCCGTGGAGATTGTCGATTATCAGAGCCTCCTGCTGCCTGCAATGACAATCTGTCCTGCCCGTGGATACAAAACCAAGGTAAACTAAAAAGTGAAAGTATAATGAAAGTTAGACTGTGATAACTCACAATCAATTAATTTAGGGTCCATTTTTCTTCGAAGAAGATTTTCAAAACAATTCATACAATCTAAATGACATTTTCAACAGAAGCACTGTCGACAAGCTCGCCAATGAATCTCTGTACCAAGTCTCTGAGTCGAGGAATATCCTTCTTGGACGGTGTTACACCATTTATTTCAAAAGTGCCTACCTGCCTCTTACATATTGCATATCATTTATTCATTTTTTTGCCATTTTAGAGGCAGTGAAAGCACGACACATTCGATATGCAGAGTTATTATTGAATCTGGACTGGGATGTCAGAGTCTTTGTTCACGATCCTGGCATGGAATTGTGGTTGCTGGGATGGATGATTCCTGTTCAGGTTATTCATGCATCTTGGCATACAACATTGGACAATATTCCTTATCTTATATAATTTAACCAATCAGGTGGCTGCTGTCGAGATCGAGGTTGGGAGAATCCACAGCAAAACAGCCGGCGTTGACATCCATGTCAGCAAGTTCTTGAACATAAATCCAGAAGATGAAGGCTGCCGTCACTATGGCGCAACTCATGACGAGATTCTTCAATTGCGAGATTGTGAGAGAAGTGCTCTAAGAGAAGCAATCATCAAGAACTCGACCTGCAAGGTCTCGATGTTCAAGAGTTTGAACATCGCCGATGAAGAGCTGCCACCTTGCTCAAACCGGAAGTCAGCTCGCAGTACTTTTTACAAGTCGACGCGAGTCACGAGCAACCTTTGGTATAATCATTTAGGTAAGTACGATGAGTGCAATAAACGAGTAATTTTCCTCCTCCCGTCCTGGCAATTACAAAAATTGGAAATTGGAAACAGATGGAGAATGAATCCAAATAATATTGGAATTCCCTTCGCCTTCGCAGAGCAAAAATGCCCCAAGCCATGTGAGGAGGCCTACTACGAGATTTACACAACCTTTTATCCGAGAAACAGCGGGAATTTCAAATCCCACAGCTTTACCCTCATCCTTTACTACGACTCTTTGACGGTGCATAAACAAACATTTATTTTTTAGTCATAAGAGAAGTTTACAAAGTACATCTTCTATTGTAAAGGTCCAGCAAACGAAGGAATACTTGGTCTACGACAGCACCGGGATCCTGGCAGCTATCGGAGGCAACATGGGATTATTCTTGGGCTACTCGTGCCTCTCGATTCTGCACGGACTTCTGGACATTTTTCAGGATTATATTCTAAGATTGAAGGCTTAAACTAAAGTACTATTTTATTTGTAGATATATCCCCAAATATATCCTACAAAAATAGGCTCGCAATCTTAACATTCTTTTTAAATACATGGTTGAATTGAACTGTTTTGGTGAAGTTGAATATGTAGATATCTAACTATTTTCTTAAAACTATAGTTTCTAACATATGGTAGGGGGCGATTGATGAGCAATTATGCGAAAAGTACAATTCACATCCTGACAGTTACAGTTTAAATTTTTCGATAGATAAGTGCACTTTGTACCTTTTTCTGTTTCTCTTGTTATAAACTTGAACTATGGATGCTACCTAGTACCTGGTTAAGCTACGCAGCAGTTGTATGCACCTTGAGCATAGGAATATCAGCTGACTGAAAACGCAAAAGTCAACAGACAGAACGTCAACAAAAAGTTAAACAAGAACTGGAAAACGAACAAGAAGTGAGTCTGCAAAAGTGTTCCAATAAAATCGACAAAATCCAGCAAGAATCCATCTCAAATCACTGGTTTGACGCTTAACAGTCTTCAGTCAGCATGTCTTCCTCGAGCTCTGTCCAAGGCATCCAATGGGTGTCCGGCTCGAAGGACACGATTGTCACTTGGTCAAGCGACCTCAGATTGTTCACAGTTCAAGTTGTGCCTCGCGAGCACACGGTCAATGGACTCAGCGCCATTTCGGGACGCCAGGACTTGAGCGAAGAGTTCGTGATAAACTGTCCAGCCATGAAGTCCGAGCTCCAGTACCGGCTCGTCCAGGTCCCGTCATACATGAAATGCGTCCGAGTTTGCCCTTCGACAGACGCGAGAAGTCTCCCCGGGAACGATGTCATCGTCGCCGTTGGTCAGGCGAACGGCAAAATCAGTCTCATGTCCTTTATGGGCGGCTTCGACAGCGGCCACGTCATCCGCGAGTACGGGCCAAAATCGGGTAAGGTCATCAACGATCTTGCCTGGAACCCCGTTTTGCCCCAGCATCTGGCGGCCGGACTCGAGAAGAGCCGCAGTGAGCCGGCCATCTTGGTCTTTGACACAACGCGCGACGGCCAGTCAGCCGTCGGCAAGGAGAGTGTCAAGGGCGCCTCCGCCTCCCCCTTTTCCAGCTCCAAGACGCCGACGATCAACCAAACTTTGGAGATGGCTCCCAGCGAGACTTGTCACAGCTTGGCCTGGTTCCCGAACAATCCCGAGCGTCTCGTGTCGGGGATGAGCCAGAAGAGCCTCAAAATCTACGACATTCGCTTGAACGACATTTCTTCCTCTGGGTAACTAAACTACATACCTATCATTTCTTTGAAACTGAACTTGCCAAAGTTGACGTTTTTACTTTTCAGCAACAAAGCTCAAGCTCAGAACGTGACGAGGGCCGTCCATGGTGTTTGCGTCGACCCGTTCAACAATCATCGGGTTGCCTCGCATCATGACGACAACGTTGTGATTTGGGACTTGAGGAACTTCGACAAGCCGATCTGGACGAAACAGCAAACGGGCAAGGTCAGGAGCACAGCCTGGAGCCCGACCAGATCTGGTCTTCTTTGTTCTTTGCTCGAGAACAGCACCGACACCCTCGTGTTGCACGACATCCAATCCTGGGCAGCAATGTCGGAGGACGGCGAACCTGCCGTCACCCAGAGGCTCGTAAACGTTTTGCCAATGGAGTATCCAGGTAATCAACCGATCAGCTATCCAAGATTTTGTCAACCTTGACCTCAAAGCTTCGCAGAGAGCAACTGCATTGAAATTCAGCTTTTGATGCACTTTCACAATTTCGACTATAAAAAGTTAATATCAATTCAAAACTCGTTTCTTGCTTTTTTCCGTGAAACTAAGATTATGTTTGCGTGTTTGCTTTTATTATCAACAATGCGAACGACTCTACGAGACTTTTTTGCTTAATTGTTCAGTTTCCTTTGGCTTTGCGATAAATCGTTCTAAAAGAGTTGTCTTTGTGTTTTCAGATCCCAGGACTCCTCTTGACGAAGAGGACCACGGCGCTAGTCGAAACCTGGTCACCAGCTTCGTCTGGCACCCTGACGAGGAGAACTGCATCGTCGCCACTCGCAAAGACGGTCGTCTGGCCGAATGCCATGCCATGGAGCGAATCGCGCCATCCTGGTCGAGCCAACATTTCCTAATGTGGCCTCAAAACGGAATCCTAAGATCGTACGACAAAGATTGCCAACTGTTTGACGAGATCGATGACATCTCTCTGCTAATGAAAAACCGCGCCGCTAAGGGTTCCTTCACCAAGAAACACAACCTTCAGGATGACGATCAAGTCCCCGACGCCATCAAATCAGGTAGGTCTTAATGCAACATTCAGTATGGATCTCTTTATTCCTAAAACATAACAATTGAAGCCAATGCATTGAATCTACTTCTTTTCGGAAGGCTTCTTCTTCTTTTTCTTGCTGGCCTTCTTGGCCTTGATTTTGACCTGGACGGGATTTTCGGCCTCTTCCCGTTCACGTTCTAGTCGCTCCTCGCGCTCAAGCTTGATCTTGGCCTCCCAATACCAGGGGAAATCCGCCGGAAATTCTCCGACTTTGCCGCCTCGGTCATACCCATAATGCGTATGGATCTCCTGTCCAGCTTTGATGTCAATCATGGAGGCCACACTCTGCATCTCTCCCCACCGGGGGTGCTCAATCTCGCTGTAGGCCGAGTTGTTCAGCCGGAAGTGGTGGTTGACTTTAGGTCCCAGATTCGGGAGCGGGTTGACGTCGAACTCCGGAGGTACGTCGATCCTGGCCATCCACATGCTTGTGCCAAGCGAGTACTTTTTGCAGTGTCGCCTGTAGTCGTCCGTCTTGTTGACGTTGTCGTAGCAGTTTTGGCTATAGACCGCGGTCTCGTCGTCGAACCGGTAGTAGAACAGGGAGTACATGCAGGAGAACCGGTTTCTCGGGATGTCCCGGATGGCAAAGACACCCTCGCCGCCCCCTGCTACTGCGGAGGGCGCCAGCTTGACTGTCTTCAATTCATAGGGGTCCATAACTCCCAGGGGTGCTCCACCGCCGAAACTTACATTGGTCGGAGGCTCGTAGAAGAACGCCTGATCACTGACCGGATCGGAAAACTGCTTGACGACGAACATGCCATTTTCGTCACAGCCGTACTTGAGGACGTCGACAGCATAGGCCTTCTTCATGAAGCGGTTCTCAAATCGACCGAGGAAGGTCGTCTCACCATCCGGGTAGATGTAGGCAATTTTGTCGCCCGTAACATGGCCTTTATCGTCGACTTCTCCATGAAGATAGCCGTTGCCGAGCATCCCGATCCAGAAGTTGCCAAAGGCTTGGCCGTTCTTGAACCGGCCCACGAAATGGTTCCCGGGGTGATGGTGATTTCGTCGTCCTTCATAGGCGTAGATGAACCCCCTGGCCTCGATGTCGAGGACGGAGGAGAGGCCGTACGAGTAGACTGGACCATGCATGACCCCCTCCTTGAAGGTGGCCAAAATGAGGTTGCTCATCCAGGTGTGAATGGTGACCATTCCTTCCAGACGACCGTGGACAAATCTTCCGGAAATGTATCTGGGCGCCCAGTTCAAAAGCTCGTGGCGGCCAGTTTGGTTGAAAAACTCGTCTTCGGACTCGAAGTCGCAAATCCCGTGAAGTCGACCTTGCGGATCGAGGACGATCTTGTTCGTTCGCCATGTTGTCACCGGACCATTCCAGACCGACATGTTGAAGAGCAGTGTTGTAACGTTGTACACTTGTGTGAAATTGGCGAGGAACTCTTGTTGGACAGCTTTATGGTCGACTTCCTCCATAACCGGCTTTATCTGGTAGACGTTCTCATAGGCGAACTTGTCGAACCTGTGATTGCTCATCAGCTGATCATGCCAAGCCACGAACTGATTTTCTGGCCTGACCAAGTCCTCGGTCTGGTTGGCCTTGCAGTTCATGTTTGTCTGGTAGAACAACGGCAACTTCGTGTTGGTAGTGAACACGTATCGGAAGTCCTTCTTCTCCCTGATCTTGTACGTGAGCTTCAATAGGCAGGGAATTTTATCGTTCTCTGGCTTGTCTTCCACCTCTATTTTGGCGCCATGAACATTGACCAGGGTCTTCATATGGAGCTGAAATGTTCCAACAAGGACTTCTTTGTTAGCATCGCCATCGATAGGCACGGCCATCGCAAACGGCTCCTCGTCGGCCTCCTGCACAAAGTGGTCATCGACCAGAATGATGTAATCCTTGACGCGATACCAGTGCATGCTGTTCGCCCTGAAGTTGTAATAGGATACGGAATTCAGCTCGGCGTCCGCTCCAAAGTCCCGCCTGTAGCCGAAGAAGAAGCCGTTTTTGAAGTTTGCAATCTTGACCGATCCATCTTCATAAGTCAATTTAGCCGGTCCTTCTAGAACTCCGTTGGCAAAGGTGCCCACTACTGACTTGACGTTATTGCCAGAGAACCCGTTGACGACGAAGCACACGTCCTTGAGAAGCTCGTCGGGCTCGAATTTGGCCTTTGCCTTCTCTGACAAGGCCAAGAAGTCCAACTTGCCAGGGCCGTCGATGGTGTCGTTCTTGATGCTGCCCTTGAAGGCGAAGGGGAACCTCTTGGCCCCGGGGTGATTGCCGGCCTCGGAGCAGGGCATGCTGTGGACGACCCTCTTGTTGACCTTGTTGTTCAGGTAGGGCTCGGCCACCTTGGGAATCCTCGTCCAAGACCGATCTTGGCGGTCGTGCTCGCATTTTATTGGCTTCACGGACGAGACGTTTCCCCACCACTCGATTACGCGGTCGAGTGGACTCCAATTGGCATGATTGTTTTCAGCTCCGTTGACTCCGATCCCCAGGGTATGGAAGCATAACAGTGTCGCCGTCAAGAAGACCAATAAATTGTGGGGCATATTTCTCTTCGGTTTCCTTTTAATGGCACTAGAATCTATTCACATATATTTCGTATGCCGACACTCGAAAGTCTTTGACACATATTTTTACGAGGGGCGGTTGAATGCAATGTGGTTTCATTGTACAAAGCATATTTTTTCCGTGAGAAGATGCACTGCATTTAACTTCTTTACATATAAATACGTAGCGTAACCTGTTTCATTGTGCCTGGTTGAGTTGCAAAAAAACTCCTTTTGATAACCTGCCATGCCATGGTTGAGAAATCTCTTAACTAAAATATTCGGTAAAGATGTCTGAACAAAATGTAATGCTTAACTTTTCAGCATTTGTCTGGCTGTCGGGATGCGCCAAGCAGATGGAAGACTTAGCGTTCAGGAACAAATTCCAGAAGCAGATGACCCACCCCGGCATCAGGACCGCCCTCGGGCTCGACCGGGGTACGGGGTTGGCATTGAAGTCCGACATCACGTACAAGGACTGGACGTTCGGCTTGACGGGTGACCTCGGCGAGGCCAGAAGTCAACGTCCAAAACGAGTTTTCAAGTGAGATGCAAGTTGTTCAACGTTCATTCGGGCGCAATCTCATTGCTTAAATATTTTAGAAATGATGCAAGAGAAAAGGCACTCAAACTCTGCGGATGGGGTAGCGACGAGGCAGACTTGAAGACCTTCACAACATCCCTGGAGGAGAAGAATGAATATGCCAGAGCAGCGGCCGTCGCCGTCTTCTGCTTGGAGATCAGAGTGGCTCTTCAGGTCCTGGAGCGTGCTCCAAAAGAACAGAATCTCGCCTTCGTCGCCATGGCGTTGTCGGGATTCAGCGAGGAGACGAGCGGAGCCTTGTGGAGGGAGCAAGTCAAGAATATGGTGGACAAACTCGACAACGCGTACCTAAGGACAATGTTCACCTTCTTGTTGTTGTCGTCGATGCCGCCCAAGGATCAGGAAGACTATGGAGCGATCACCAACGAGACCGATCTTCTGGTAATAATAAAATACTTTGTTTGCTGCTTTTGGAAATTTCACAAGTTTTCTTAGGCTACGGATCGTGTCGCATTTTGCTGCCTCCATCTGCCCGACGGGAAGTTGTCCGACTTCGTCAACCAGCACTGGATCACGGCTAGAAAATCAGGAGACCTCGGATCTATTTTCCTCTGCGGAGCCTCAACTCTGGAGGCTGTCGAGCTTATCCAATGCTACATTGACATCACTGGCGACGTCCAATCTGCTGCCTGGATCGCCATCAGCTTCATGAGCGAGGACCTGCTCAAGACGAACGCATCTGTGGACAGCTGGATCGTGTCGTATCGCAACCTCTTGCTCGCATGGGGCCTCTGGGAGGCCAAGGCCGACTTTGACTTCGAGTGCCAAGAGATGGGCGCGTCGAGAAAACCGGTACAGCAAGTGTACATTTCTTGCAATTACTGTGGAAAAAGCATCAGCCGACACTCAAACGGTTTGCCAGAAGTGTTCAAGCTCGCGAAGGCTGCCGGAACTCTTGACCAGAAGAAGGCCTCGATCGCTCAGGCAACTCACACCTCGAAGCGTACAAGTCGATTTCAAGCCTGTCCACAGTGTCGCAAACCTTTGCCACGGTGCGCCATTTGCTTGAAAAATATGGGGTCGCATTCGGGGTACATGTTGGGGGCCTCGGCCCACTTGCCAACTGAGAACAACCCGAACGGGACGAAAATTACGCCGTTCAGTTACTTCTTCATATGGTGTCAAACCTGTCGTCACGGTGGCCATGCCGACCACATGCACGATTGGTTCGAAAGCCACAAAGTGTGCCCGGTGTCGGGATGCAATTGCTACTGCGACGGCCTCGACGAAAGCGACGACGACGAGGAGGATCCGGAGGACATTATGGACATTATCAACAGAAAACTCAAAGAACATGGTGTTGACAAAAATGGAGATGGTGATGATGATCAAGTACCGCCGCGGCCTCTTCGCCCCGAAGGCTTGTCCAAACTCAACGAGCTTAGATTGTAAAATGAAACTCTGAGTATTGTCAAAAGAACAAAAAATGCCTTCAATTTTCATCGTGAAACCAGACGACTAAGAAGTTATATTTTAAAGCGACAATTTAACAATGCAATTATTGCTCCTATATTTTAGATGACGTTGGAAACGATACGAAAGAATGTGGAAATGCAACTAGCGGAGATTGAACTGTGCCAATCAATGTTCAGCCCAAATGAGTTCGTAATGGACGACATAACCTTGATCGAAGACTGGAAAGATTGGCTTAAAACCGCAAGTGAAAAGACAACGCCCAACCAGTTATCATTTGCACTCAAGATTACCCTGGACGAAACAGCTCCACCTTCAAGTGCTACAGCCCATGTTGCCTTTCCACTCACCTATCCATGTGAAGAGCTCCTAAGTTTTTACGTGAAATCGGATTCGTTCAACCGAGACGACCAAGCCAGATTGAACACAGACCTTGGGGGCTATCTCAAAGAAACATTTGAGCCTGATCTTCTGATTATTAGTGATTTGTCCTCCTGGATTCAAAGTAATGCCGGAAACTACGTGCAGAAAACAGATGCCAACAGTGTTGACAATGTAAAAGCTAAACTAAGTAAAAGTGCCCATATTGAGGTGGGGAGGCTATGGCTGTACAGTCATCACATTTACAGTAAAACAAAGCGCAAGAACATCCTGGACTTGGCAAAAGACAACAGTCTCACAGGATTTTGCATGCCAGGGAAGCCTGGCATTGTCTGCCTCGAGGGCCCAATTGACATTTGTAACGAGGTGTGGAGCATCATAAAGTCCTGGAACTGGAAGAAGATTAACGTCCGCACTCAGGAATCCTTTAAAGTAAAAGACAACGACGATCTGTGCTTATGGCGAAAGTTTTCCATTTTTGAAGAAATCGGATTTGTCAAGGGCGAAACCCGGGACTATCATATGGATATGGGGGAGTTTTTCAAGTATCTGCAATCTCATAACTGCCAGCCATTGTTCAAAGAGCTGTTTGGAATCGACAAAACCTCTTGACAATTTGCATTTTTGGATAATAAAACGAAGTTTATTTTGCCATAATCATTCGACTAATTATTACCAATTATCTCATTAATATCGTAAACCGAGCTAATATTTAGAACCACCCAACCTCCCCCGGCCGACACCTTTAAAGTGTTGCCAGGCAGTTGTTTACATTTTTGTTTATCAATTTTGGCACTTTTGTAGAAATTCCGACTGTTTTCTATAGCTCTTTGTCTGGTTAGTTCAGGTGGGTGTCAAAACATTTGTCTAGTGCTGGTTCGGGCCGGATTTTTTCGGGCTTTTCGGGCCTCGGGCTCAGAGGCTTCGGGCTTTTCGAGCCTCGGGCTTTTGGCTAATTTTTTTCGGGCTTTTCGGGCTGGCTCTCGGGCCGTTTCGGGCCGGGTCGGGCTATGTAATAAAAGCAAAAAAGACAGCGAAATCAACAATTGAAATCAAATTTTTGAGGAGACCCCCTTCATAAACACCGTTTTTTACTGGATAGCAGCAAAAAATTCAAGGAATTTTGAAAAAAATATAGGCCAATTTTTATGATTTTCTCTAAGAATTAGTCACTTTTTTCTAAACATTTGGGATTCTTGGATTTCGGGCTTTTCGGGCTTTTTCGGGCTTTTTCGGGCTTTTGGGAGATTTCTGAAATTTTCGGGCTTTTCGGGCTTCGGGCTCAGAGCCTTATTCTATTCGGGTCGGGCTTT
>JAAUYL010079258.1_pt1 | contig 10537 bp, 12 predicted proteins | sample 7278011 | NCBI WGS metagenome assembly JAAUYL01 (sample SAMN14350225, study PRJNA611818) | marine sediment metagenome | isolation source: surface marine sediment (1.8m) | place: French Polynesia: Moorea | collected 2018-08 | reverse complement strand
CTTGAGCAACAGCTCTAATTTAGGTGCAATGTCTCTGAAGTACTTTGAGAAAAAACTTATTTATTTTTTGTATATGTCTAATACCAGACTTGATAAATTTTTTCTACAAATAGTTAGGGGACTGCTTATGAGTTAGGAGAAATAAAATTTAAGCATTTTTTTGTGTTCATCCTCTATTTTCAGTCAAATAAATATTAAAATAAAACCATTTTCACTTAAGCTTATTTATCATATTCTTTTTTTCACTCTTGCTCTAATGATTCGATGGTAATTGAAGAGATTTTATTTTCTGTAAAACTTCCTCTCAGAAAAAGTTTATTTTTGTTAAAATATTTAGTAACTATTCACTTTTAGTTAATGTAAAAATGTCGTGAACTATACTACGAACTATGAGCTAAAAATATATAATGAATAATTGGTAATTCATCACAAAAAAAATACACACAAAAAGTGGTTAATCTTCCGGAGGAAAAGCAGAGTGCAAAGAAAAATAAAGATAAAACACTCATGCAGTAACAATGGCTCAAGATTTTGGTTTATATTCTAAATTTCCCCCTGTTGCCAGAACCCCTGGGCAACAAACTAGCTCGAAACGTCATCGCTTGGTACAAGCATTCATAATGATGCTAGTGATTACTAACTTGATTGGAATCAATGCTTATCGTATAGTGCAATTACAATTAGTTCAGGGAGAATATAACCGGGAACGTGCAGAAAACAACCGCATTCGCTTAATGCCAGTAGCAGCAAGTCGTGGTACAATTTACGATCGCAAAGGCAGAATATTAGCAAGTAACCGTCTCTCTCGCTCTGTATATTTATGGCCTCAAGAATACTCAGCCACAAAATGGTTGGAGGTGGCAACAGAACTTAGTCCAATCTTAGATATTCCAGCTACTGATATTATCAACAAATTAGAGGCAACTGGCTATAACTCCCCCTTACCAGTCAGAATTACCTCAAATATCGATCGCTCTAGTTTCGTAGCATTAGCAGAAAAAACTGGTGAGACAAGAGGGGTAGAAATTCGTACCGAAAACATTCGCCACTATCCTAATGGAAGTTTAGCAGCTCATTTGCTTGGATACACTGGTGAAGCAACCAAAGAAGAATTGATCGCTAACCCCAAATACCCAATGGGAATGATCGTGGGGAAAATGGGAATCGAACGTTCAGCAAATTCTGCATTGGAAGGAGTTTGGGGTAATCGTTTGATTGAAGTTGATGCTAAAGGTAAGGAAATTCAAGAGTTGGGAGTAGAAAACCCCACTCCAGGCAAACCAGTAAAATTAACCATCGATCTTGATATCCAAAAAGCTGCAGAAAAAGCACTGGGAAATCGCCGGGGTGCTGCAGTTGCCATTAATCCTAAAACAGGAGAAGTATTAGCAATGGCAAGCGGACCTACATTTAACCCCAGTATATTCGCAGGCCAAATAACAAGCGAAAAATGGCAACGTCTCCAAGGTGCAAGCAAACCTTTTTTGAATCGTGCCCTCCAGGGTTATCCACCAGGAAGCACTTTCAAAGCTGTTACTTCTGTGGCAGCACTCCAGTCTGGCAAGTATTCTCCTAACTCTAAAGTGAGAACTTACGATGCTGTGACTATTGGTGGTATCACCTTTAACGAACATAGTGGCGGTTATGGAGTAATTGGTTTTCGGGATGCTTTAGCTTACAGTAGCAATACATTTTACTATCAAGTGGGTGTGAAAACTGGTCCTGAACAAATTTCTAAGTGGGGGCGAGAGTTAGGTATTGGTGGCAGTATTGACTTAAAACTATTCGGACTAGATGGTAATCATGGTCAAATCCCTACTCCCAAGGAAAAAGAAGAAATGTATGGGGAAGCTTGGCATATTGCTGATATTGTTACCATGGGAATAGGTCAGGGTTTGGTATTGGTCACACCTTTAGAATCTTCAGTGATGGTAAGTACGATCGCTAATGGTGGATATCGAGTGCAGCCTCATTTATTGGCTTCTCAAACTAATACTGCTGCTACTAAATCAATCAAGACTGGGCTAAAACCTTCAACTATTAATACAGTGCGAGAAGGATTAATTGATGTAGTCAGGAAGGGTACTGCTCGGTGGTTGAATGATGGTACTATTCCATTATCTGGGGGTAAGACAGGTACAGTGGAACTTCCAGGGCAACCTGATAATGCAATGTATATAGGTTTTGCACCTGCTTATAATCCTGAAATTGCTGTAGCGGTTGCAGTTGAAGGTGGTGGTTACGGTTCAGTAGGAGCAGCACCCATTGCCAAAGCAATTTTTGATACCTATTTTGGTAATAAAGGAAAATAGTATAGCTGAAGTAAGGGCGAATGGTAATTCGCCCCTACATTCACCACACTGACTATATTTAAAAATCGTGAGAATGTCCGCGCCAGTAATGGCGACTGCTATAAATCAAAGCTCGCTCTTAAGTGTGGAGTTTTAAAATCTTTCCTCCAACTGGATAATTATTTTTCGTTCTCTGGTAGCACCAGGGAACGAATCTCGATCATGACTAATACCAATTCTTAAAAATCTTATTATACTTAGAATCGGCTTTGTTGCACAAAAGGTGATTAGAGGCTATAAATAGCATCAGGATAATACGAATCACTAGATATGAGTAAGTCCAAGTCTAAGCTTAAGTCCTAACCTCAGTACAAGCTCAAAAATTGGTCTGAGTATGATGCCTCCTTGAAGCAGCGGGGGAGTCTGACATTTTGGTTGAGTCCAGAGGCCATAGAGCAATGGCTCAACCACAAACAAACAGGACGCCAGGGAGCATCAAATACCTACAGTAATGTGGCGATTGAACTGATGGCAACACTTTCTGTTTTATTTAGCTTGGCTGGACGTCAAACTGAGGGCTAACTACTGAAGCCAAATAATTGGACAAAGTTGGATAAATCTTAAGAAATATCGAAAATATGCTGATGATATGCTATCATAAATTAAAATTTTCCTAAACAATCAAAGACTTTTTTTCATGGTGTGCGTGTTCAAATGCAATCAATCAAGACTAAATTAAAAGTTAACAATTACCAAAAAACAATACTTGCTTGCGCACGCAGGTGTAGCCCGTCATGCTTATAATTGGGGATTAGCTACTTGCATTTCTGAATACGCAGAAACCAAGAAACGGCCTAGTGCTATCGCGTTACATAAACGTTTAATTGCTGAAGTTAAAAGTGAAAATCCATGGTATTATGAAGTATCAAAGTGCGCTCCCCAGCAAGCCTTAAGAAATTTAGAGAGGGCATTTAAAAACTTTTTAACTATTCCTAAACGTGGATTTCCTAAGTTTAAGAAAAAAGGTAAAAAAGATAGTTTCTATCTAGAAGGAAGTATTAAAATTCTGCAAGGAAACTACATTAAATTACCAAGAATCGGAATAGTCAAAACTTATGAAATATTACCTTCTGTGCCAGTCAAAAATGTCACCATCTCAAAAGGTGGAGATAACTGGTACATTAGCTTTAAATATGATGAATGTCAGCCCAAACCTCCGACTAAAAAACGGGCTGTTATCGGTGTAGATGTAGGCATAAATGCCCTAGCAACTTGTAGTGATGGAACGAAATTTGCTTTTCATGTCCGCGACAGCGGAAACGTCAAAGCCTACAAACAAGCCAAAAAACAACTAACTCGTTATCAACGCCGTCTCAACAAAAAAGAGCCTGGTTCCAAAAACAGAGCCAAAGCCGTAAAAAAACTAGCCAAAGCTCACAAAAAAGCGGATGCGACCCCGCGCCGTCTCACGGCGCAAGGGAACGCGCACCAAGCAGTAGCTGATATCAGGGCGGATGCACTACATAAAGTCACAACATGGTTAGCCAAGAACCACAGCACCATAGTGATTGAAGATTTGAACGTGAGTGGAATGCTCAAAAACCATAAGCTGGCGAGTGCAATAGCAGACTGTGGGTTTTATGAGTTTAAGCGTCAGTTATCATACAAGTGTGAATGGTATGGCAATGAATTAGTGATAGCAGATAGATTTTATCCAAGTTCTCAATTGTGTTCTCGCGCTCGGGCAGAAACAGAAAATGCCATTACATAAGAGAATTTACGAATGTGGCAACTGTGGTTTTGAAGCAGACAGAGACTTTAACGCTGCGGTCAATTTGGAAAACTATGTGGATCAGTAGGTGGAGTTTCCGCCGATTTTAAGCCTGCTCTTGAAGATAAGTTACAGACTGCGGTCAGTGGTATATGCGTGAAACAGGAAGCTAGCTCCAAAACTCATGCAATTATGTTTGGGTAAGTTTGGGTAAGTTTAGTAGAACGGGAAATAGTTACTGCGGTAGTTAGCACCAATGTGAAGCGTGATGACCAAGTATTTGACCAACTACTAGATGGAATAGAAAGCAAGATTTGTCAAGTTTCAGGGGACGGAGCCTATGATCAACGCAAGTGCGAATCCGTTGCCAGTGATAGAGGTGCTAAACCGACTATACCACCCCGTAAAAATGCAGTAATCTGGCATCATGGTAACTGTAAAGATACACCTCATCCCAGAGATGAGAACCTCACAGAGAAACGCATGAGTAGGACGTAAAAAGCGAGTGCTTAATTCGCCGTCGCACGGCGAATGTAAGAAGCACTCAAGAGAGTGGAAACGTGAGAGTGGATACCACCGACGTTCTCTATCAGAAACAACCATGTAAGGGCTGAAAGTAATATTTGGAGGTAAGTTGCAACGACGGAAATTCGACAATCAGGCGACGGAGTTGTTCATACAATGTGCCATACTTAATCGTATGATACAGAACGGTAAGCCAGAAAGCTACAAAGTAAAATTCTAACTAATTCTCTCCACAAGAGAATTTGTGTTGGCGGAGCCTAGCGGCAGCTATATCGCAACATTCATGCAACAAAGCCCTTAGAATCTAAAAAAAATAACGTTCATTTCGACCAAGAGAAGAAAAAAAATTCCTTTTAGCCAATCCTTCTATTACAGAAGAGGTAATTATTAATTATTAATTGTTAATTATTGAATAAATACCGACCATTCATTCCAAAAAATAATATTTATAAATAGAAAATAAAACCATAGCAAAGTTTCTGGTAATTGGTATAAATAGGTTGTAATAAATTTATATTGCTGATACTAGAAAATCATAATGTCTTAGGATCTAAAACCTGGGTCAATGGTACTCGCAAAAGTGGTGCATAGTAGAATTTGTATTTTTTCAAATATTTTTAACCAACACCATTTAAGCGAGTTTTACCAAATCATCAAATTTTCGCAATTTTTTACTCAATAAATTACAGTTATAAATAGCTATCTGTGAACTTTTCGCTTAGTTTTATTATGCCAATAAGCAGTCATAATTTTAGGATTTGGCAACCCATTAACACAGACAACTCGCAATCCCCGCAGTACATCTATAAATCTGTTATAAGGAGTTCTGCGTAAATTTTTATCTGTCAAAGTATAAGTCACAGCTCCATAACTAAATTGTCTACTTCCATAAACTATAGCAACTTTAATCATGGCCAAACTAATAGCACGTTGTTGTTGTCGCCGTTCTAAATGATTAGTATCTTTAGGATTATGTACTGCAGAAATAGAACCTAATTTTTCAATGTTTAGGTCATTTTGAAGCACTAGACTGAGTTGGTGATTCATATTCATTATCCTTATTCAGTAAATTTACTAAGAAAATCACAAGCAAAAATTTAACCATGGTTGAATTTAATTGGGGTCTAGAAATAGACTAATTTTTCCGCAAAAAACACACAATAGATGGAACAGCTTATTAAAATCTCTGGGGGCAGAGATAACTGTTCCTGATAATGTTCTAAATAAATTTTCTGAGGGGTGAAAAATAAATCCTGATCAAACCCACAGACAGAATAAATAGACTTTTTTTATCCTTGAATGGGCAAAGGATTAATTCATTTTTCTTCAGAAATACTTAGAGTATTAAATCCAGCTTAACAAAGATGACCAAAGGATACAAAAGTGGTCAATCATGCTACACCCTGTAATTGCCAAAAATCCGCTACTCGTTTTTGCCACTGATGCCAATATTTCATAACTTCATCTGGTTCAAACCAAGTAGCGTTAGCTTCTTGGGGAGTGGTAACTATGAGTAAAACGTTGTTGAGTCTCAGGCCATATTGACGATTAATTACCCCACAATAAGCTGCCAGTTGTAACGGTTCGTCAGCAAAAGGTTTGATTCGATTAGCAGATTTGAATTCAATAATGCACGGGATATTGTAGAAACTGGCAACACAGTCCACCCTACCGGAATAACCTTCATAGTAATGGAAAAAATGGCCTTCTAGGAGTTTAATTTTGTGAATGTTTTCTAAGAAAGGTAAAATTTTATCCCAATATGTTTCGATAGTGGAGGGACAGGATATAGGTTGATTTTGGAGATAGTTTTGGATTTGTTGATGGTTGACACTCGACGGACTAAAGTCGCGTGGATTCTTAAGGGTCATAGATTTGACGTGAGGAAAGTCCGTCAAATTTTACCCTTAATGGCATAGCCAAAGATGCCTAAGCGTCTGTCCGGAATAAACCCATTCAGGTTGCTTTTGACTCCAATATTTGCCGCACCGTTAGCATCAGCATTTATCAATTTTCCTTGCTTAGTTTTGTACAAGCCACGCTGTCGTACAGGCAGTCGCTCATGGGGGAAACCCCCTTTGGCGGCGCTGCATCGCTTAATTCGTTTACCACTAAAACTATATTCTGTTGGATTATCAGCATTGTAAACAGGCATCTCATCGTTGTCTAGAAAACTCGCTTTAGACCTATAAGATTCCTCTGAATAATTAATAATTATTAATTATTAATTAAATAATTCAGTTTTATTGGTCTCCCCTTTAAAGGAGAAACAAATAATTTTTTTCCTTTTAGTCAATCATCTACCTCTTATGGAGAGGTAATTATCCATTATTCATTATTCATTATTCATTATCCATTAATGAAACATAGCTTTTAGTTTGAACTTAAAGACATTGTGTGGTATTTGTACAAATTTCTGGTTAGTTTTTTTGCCTAAGTTGATATTTTTTTCATGCCCGGATTAACACCTACAACAATATCGGATATATTGTTATCTATGCACCAGTTGATTAAATATCTAGCAGCTAAATTTCAAGTAATCTCTAACTTTATTGTTTCGATTTACTGTAATGCGCGCCTTGCTTTTTGGTTAAAGTTTTAATACCTTGTTTATCCTTTATAGATTTTAATCTAGCATTTTCGCGTGTTGTACCACTGGTTGATTGATTTAAGCTTTCTACCGTCCAAAATAAACGATGACCCAGTATTTGATACACAAGTTGCACTTATTGTCTAAACCAAGGTCTATAGAAGCGTGCATTGTCAGATTTTACTACTGGCCGTGGTTCCTCTTCTGTAATAAATTCTACTTCAAAAACAAGCGCATTAAATCTAGGAATTATCCTTTTCATGTCGGCTCTTAGCCGAAAATTCCTTGAGATTCTTATCAGCTAATCTTTGAGGAAAAGGGATTTTTACTAAACCATATTCAGCCTTAAATTTCCTAGACATTGGGATATTGAAATATCCATCTTTTACCTTAATTCGGGGTATTATTAAAGGGAAATAACCCTCCTTATTTAGATATCTAGGTAATCGTATTTGCTCAAACCTATAAAGAAAATCATAGAGCGATACGGCTGACGCCACGCTCCGCGAACGCCATCGATAAATACTCTATGAAGTTGCGCTTAATATTGCTTCTATTAGATAATCCCATTTAGTCAAAGATGCCAAAGCTAACTCGTCAGTTTTCAGGATAATTTCTGAAACTTTTTGCTGTAATTGTTGAGAGGGTATCTGTAAATAAAACCTTAAGCCACAAGACGATTTAACATCAGTGAAATCATGGCAATGTGAACAACAGCTTCACTCACTTCCGGTAAACCCTCGTAATCTTTACTTAGTCGTCTTTGTCGTCCTAGCCAGCCTAAAGTTCTCTCAACTACCCAACGTCGAGGTTCAACCTCAAAACTTTTTTGAGAACGTTCAACCACCTCCAGGTGAAGCTCGCATCCACCTGCGACTTGCTGCAATCGCTGTCCTCGATCACCTCTATCAGCCCAAACATAAATGTAGAGTTGGAACTGACAGGCTTGATTCTGCCAGCAACATCCTTCCAGCTGTGACATCTGATATATTAGCAGCATGAACCAACACTACTAATATTAGCCCTAATGTATCCACTAGGATGTGCCGGAAACGGCCTTTGACTTTTTGGCCTCCATCAAAGCCTCGCTCTGTTCCTCCTATCTCGGTTGTTTTCACTGATTGGCTATCAATTATAGCTCCTGTGGGTTCGGGGTTTGGTCCCTCTTGTTGACGGACATTAGCCCGTAGGCTATCGTGAATCCGTTGCCAGACTCCTTGTTTTTGCCATTTTCGGAAATACCCATACACAGTCTTAGCTGGTGGGAAGTCATGGGGTAACAATTCCCAGGCACAACCACTACGACTCCAGTAGAGAATACTATTAACAACTTCTCGTAAGTTCACTGTTTGTTTCCTTCCTCTAGATGTTTCAGATTTGGCCACAGGTATCATGGGAGCTATTATTTCCCAAGCAGCGTTCGCGTAGCGTCCCGGAGGGAATCGCTTAAGTCTGTAGAATAGGCTTTACGAGTCATATACTCTCATGTTTGATATCTGGTTTACCATTTATATTTTCTTGGTTTTACCCCCTTGTTATTTGATTTTAATCTTTTTTTTACAGATATCCTCTGAAGATTTTGGAAATTTTCCCACTGTAACTCCCGCTTCAATTGTTGCAAAAAACTTTCAATAGGATTAAGTTCACGACTGTGGGGAGGTGGGAATATTGGTATTATGAATTCCTTTAAATCTACGTTTTTGTGAAAACTCCCATTGTCAAGCTGCAGAAAGTTTATACTATCACTAAATTCCTGAGATAATTGGTTAATAAATCTCTGAAAACATTGACCATCGTATTGGAGAAAATTCATAAAAATAGCTCTCTCCAGTTTTTACCTCTATTGCCCCGTAGAGATAGAATTTTTTTCGTTGCCACTGGGTACATCCTCATGATTTTACTCCCTTTAAAATTATCCTTTTACCAGGAATTGTTTTTAGTCCTAAACGGGTTTCATCAGGCGCAAAAGTAGCGATTTTTTCACCTTTTCCAAATAGTTTATATAATACTTTCAATCCTAATTTCAATTTTTTTTAAAGTTTTATTCCGCTAAAACATCCTTTTTAATACTATAAGGACGAGGTGTTTTAGGTTTCGTTTTAATTTGTATATTACGATTTTATGAACGGTTTTATAGGCAAGTTAAACTTGATATTTTTCGATTAACCAATTTTTAATTTCTCCATAACTTTTGAACCCAATTGGTTCTGATAATCTTGCTTGTAAACCTGCTAAAATTTCTCCCGAAATTTTTGAAGCTTTTCCAGGTGCATTTTTTACCTCTAACAGCTTTTTTAGTCCTCCAACTCGAGCTTAGTGTGAGCCAACGTGTAATCGTTGATTCATGGCGACCTAGTAGCTTGGCTAGTTCTGGGCGAGTCAATGCTTGATTGGTTTTTAGCCAGTAAATCATTTGTATTCGTTCTGTTTCTCTAGCTGTTATTGACTTACTTAAACGCTTTTCTAGTTCAGAAACTGTTTCATTGATTTTGACTTTTAAGGGACGGGCCATAAATACTTTGGCGTTCGCGGTGCGTGGCGTCAGCCGTATCGCTCTATGATTTTCTTCGACTATTATATATTGTTAATTTATATATTGTTAATTTATATTAAGCGCAGCTTCATAGAGAATTGGTATGAGTATAAATTCAACCATGACTGTGCCAAAAGATGAGGTCTGAAGTATAATCTGGGTAAAAATTGCCATCACAAAAACTCTGGGAGTTATAGAGCCATGAGAATGTCCGCCCTAGTAATGGCGAGTGCGATCAATACTTCCAGACCACTTGATGACTTGATTTCAGATGTTTTTTTAGTCATCCTCCTATAGATTTGTAGTGTTTGCTGGTGGAGCAGTACAGTTGTTGTGAGGAACTTTGAGAACCTATATCATTTTGGGAAAAAGACATGACGTCAGTTTGAACATTTTGAGCAACAATATCACTACAATAGGCACGGCGATCTCTCGATAAAGTCCCCTGATCGATCCAAGTATAGGGAGAAAGTGTGATAGAAGGAGGAGCTAGAAGCACTGAAGAAATAAAGTTGGGTTTTAGTGGAGAACCAGGCGATCGCTTTAGTGTTCGAGTGATTACAGTGGGAGCATCTTGCTCCCATACTAGGCATTCCTTGTTCCTATTTTTGAGCTATTCAGAAAATAGTTTTTGCAACTCATCTGTTGAGGAAATTTGAGGAATTTGAGAAGCGAGCGCCTCCAACAATTTCAGATTCTCTATTTGGGAAATATCAGATAATATCCCCACATATTCATCACCAAACTTGAGTTTCAATCCCATTTCAATTGCCAATAATAACGCCTGTTTAATTTGAACATCTTTTTGGGATATCTGAGTATCCTTT
>JAAUYL010021675.1_pt1 | contig 10537 bp, 7 predicted proteins | sample 7278011 | NCBI WGS metagenome assembly JAAUYL01 (sample SAMN14350225, study PRJNA611818) | marine sediment metagenome | isolation source: surface marine sediment (1.8m) | place: French Polynesia: Moorea | collected 2018-08 | reverse complement strand
GGTGTAGTTGCCGTCGACACTTGCAAAGAAATTCTTATAGCCGCCTGCCAGGGTCAATCCGCCGCCAAATGTGGTCCCGTTGTAGTCGATATTCAGGTCAATGCTGCCTCCGGGCTGAAAAATGGGGGGAAGTCCGATCGGCGGCAGACCCCCGACAACATTGCCGATTTCCAGATCGATCTCGGTCTCTCCGTTAATGGAACCGAAAATGCCGTAGATGTTGGCAAAGGGCAGCAGCCACATGTCCAGCCGGGCCGTAACAGCCGCATCATGGGACTGGGCATCGCTGAAGTCGAGGCCTTCGACCTCCTGAACCGGCCCGCCAAACCCAACTTTGACGTTCCGCAGTTCAATACTCTGGCTCATAAACACCAGATTGACCCCGGTACCAAACGGCAGCGGAAGGTCAAAGCCTTTTTCCCGCACCGCCTCACCAAAAATCGGTACCGCACGGGTAATCGGCTCCACCGGTCTTTCAGTTACATCCGGCTGTTTTTCCGCTTCGAGATCCCTCTCCTCCTCCTCCTCCAGCACGGGCAAACTGGATTGGGCCAGAATTGTTTTTGTGGTGGTCTCGCTATCCGGAAATTCGAATTTTGCAGATTGATGGGTATGATTGTACTTTGGGGAATGGGGTGAATAGCGTTCGGATAAAACACCCCCTGCCTGGGACCACCCGGGTTGCGCAAACGGGCCGATTAACAGAAACAGGGGCAAAATAACACAGTTAACAAGACCGCGAAATATGCGGAAAACGCTTGGAGCGCTGGTCGTACAAGTCACAAAAGGGCCTCGAAAAGGATATTTGACGCACTCATATACATCAACTTATAGAAAACTGGTGCGCCAAATTCAACCCAAAAACGCCAATGCTGAAAAATAAGCACACCGGTCCTGCAAATTTAATAGATACGAATCTGTTGACATTAGGTTGTTAAAGCTGAATGTGTGCACTAATTTTATTTTTTATAATCAAAAACCGATCCTCAGGGGTCAGACAAGAGATAACTGGCTGTGCCCTGAAAAAATCAAAAGTTGACTTTTAACTATGACAAACCTTAAAAAGAAGCAAGGGCATTGAGGTCCACATATCGTTATGCCATCGGGGCAGAGCCACAAGTCTCATTTTTCAATAGACTTCACTCGAAAAAGCGATGTCTTATTTTTCTAATCTTTAAAAATGAAATCCCAATTCTCAAACGCCAAATTACTAATAAATCAGAAATTGCTCTATTCAATGAGAAAATATTTTCAAGTTATTGCAAGTGTTGCGGTTATATTACTTGTTATTTCGGGATGTGCCACCTATCAGGCTCAAAAAGTCGGTCCGACACCGATCATGACGGCGCAAAGGGAGGTTCCCGAAGATCAGCTGCTGGATGTTGGCGTTCTTGTTTTTGAAAGTGAAACGTTGAGCGAGGAAAAGGCCGAAGACGAAGGCACCAATAATGATATCCGCCAAGCCGAGAGTCATTTCATCCCCTACCATCTCAAAAACACTTTACAGCAAAGCGGTCAATGGGGTGCTGTTCAAGTAATCCCGGCTGAAACGAACAGCATCGATTTGCAGGTAAAAGGAGAAATTCTCGAATCCAACGGCACGCATTTGGGCCTGAAAATCGAGGTCATCGATGCCACCGGAAAACGCTGGTTCAAAAAAAACTACAGAGCGGAAGCAACCGAAGTCTCCTATGGCGTCAATCGACCGGGGAGACAAGACGCCTTTCAGAACATCTACAATACCATTGCCAATGATATGGCTGTTTTCAAGACAAAGTTGACTCCCGAGCAGATTGGTAAAATTCGCACGACAGCCAAATTAAAATTTGCCGAAGAATTTGCGCCGGATGCATTTCGGGGGTATCTGGTAAAAAGCAAAAAGAATACCTTTGCCATTAAACGACTGCCGGCCGATGATGATCCCATGATGGATCGTCTGCTCAAAATTCGTGTGCGTGAATACATGTATGTTGACACGCTCAATGAACAATATGAGGTGTATTATAATACCATGTGGGCTTCCTATGAAAATTGGCGTCAACTCAACATGTCCGAACGTAAGGCCATCAAAGAAATCAAAAGGAGAGCTCTGACCCGCCAAATCGTCGGTACGCTGCTGATCGCCGGCGCAATCGCTGCAGGATTCGGAAATTCGGGCAATCTGGTCTCCCTTCAGACCAGTATGGTGCTGATCGGCGGACAGGTAATACAAGATGGATTCAATGTTTCCAAGGAAGCCGAAATCCATGAAGCCGCCATCCAGGAGCTCAGTCAATCATTTAGTGGTGAGATGAAACCCGTGGTAATGGAGTTTGAAGGCAAGCAATATGAGCTAACGGGTTCGGCCGCAGAACAATTTAAGCAATGGCGGTTGCTGTTGCGCTTGATTTATTATGTTGAAACCGGTTTTGAGCCGAATCCGCTCCCACAGGATTCTGACTCCGATTCGAACAACGAAATTACCGAATAAAAACCTCACAGGATTAGGGGGACAGTCATGATTTTATGCAAATCTTAAAAAATAATTCTTAAATGCAAAATTTCATGACAGCACTCATTACCCCGTCCCCATTACCCGACATGATTTTTGCAATGAATGAGAAAGACTTCTACAAGTTGTTCTTTATACAATCAGACAGACGCTTGACTGCCTCGGTAAGTTGATATTTTGAGGGGTACGAAAAATTTATTCTCATATGATTTATCGCCGGATTTTCACCATAGAATACCTGGCCTGGAACGAAAGCCACTTTGAATTTAATGGCTTCATGGAATAACGCCAGTGTGTTAAATCCATCCGGGACCGTCGCCCATATGAAAAGACCACCTTCCGGTTTGGTCCAGCTGACGCCCATTTCTTCCGGAAAATATTCCAGCATGGTTTTCAGGAATATTGCCAATTTATCCCGGTAGTAGACTCTGCAATTTTCCAAATGTGCTTTCCAGTCCATTTCCTGCAAAAATGCCGCACACATATCCTGATTATACTTGGGGCTGTTTAAGGTGCTTCCTTCTTTAATATTGATCATTTTATCGATGACATCCTGCGGTCCGATGTTGAATCCCACCCGCATGCCCGGACAGAACAGCTTTGAAAACGTATAAACACCGATGACATTGTCGCCTTTTCGGTCTTGATCCAATTCAAAAATCGAGGGAAGGTTATCGCCGTGATACCGCAGGGAACGATATGGGCTGTCCTCTACAATCGGAATATCATACTCGTAGCTAAGATCCAGGATCGCTTCGCGTTTTTCTCTACTCATCGAAATTCCGGAAGGATTCTGGAAATCCGGCACAACATAGATGAATTTCGCTGGAATATTTCCACGTTTCAGCATCTCAATTTTTTTACGAAAACCTTCTATATCAGAACCATCTTCTTCTATGTCGACCCCGGCAAATACCGGACGCTGCATTTGAAATGCAACTATCGCGCCGGCAAAGGTTGGCCGATCAAGGATGACGGCATCACCGGGATTTAAAAAAAGCCTGCCGGTCAGATCCAGTCCTTGCTGACCGGAAGAGGTTATGACAATGTTTTCTTTAGAAATTAGAATATGATCTTCTTTTAAGAATTGAATTACAGCCTCAATCAAGTTCGGCTCACCGGAAATGTCCGTATATTGCATGATCGTATCGGCGTCTTCCCGCAACCTTTTTTGTGAAACCCGCTGTAAGTCATCCTTTAAGAATGTATTCGGAGATGGTAGCCCTCCGGCAAGTGAAATCGTCTCCGGGTCGTTCAGCAGTTTAAATAATTTTCCAATGGAATACCCTTCGTACGCTCTAATATTGTCTGAAAATCGGGACATCCAATTTTGATTCATCATGTCTCCTTCAATGTCATGTCCGACATTTCACCTTATCCTATACCACAAAACGATGCAAAATCGACTGTGTTTTGTCGATGTGTACATGGGTTATATGCCAGACGTATCCAGGGATTTGATGTCACCGATATTCGCGGAGGCGCCGAGCAGGGAATAACCGATGAAGTGCCAGGGCAAAAAGCGCAGCAAGAAAAGAGGCTATTAATCACAACTGATAAAGAATAAGGCCGTCAAAGATTAATCTCCAACCGACTTCGATTTTCAGCAATATCTAAAATTAAAGACCCCGATGTTTCACACTCGGTTAGGCGACATTCTGTTTCAGGAAGCTTTTATTCAATTCGAGCGTATATGACAATATCGTATAAATATCTATTTGCTTGAATGCATCGAGGAGTTTTATGCCTGACGGTGCGCTCCAGAAATCAATTGACAACTCCCGCTAAAAAACCTATTGGTCCAGCCAAATGTTCATAATTCAGGAATTATGAATTTAGGAATTGTGGAATTGAAGGAATTCTGTCTCTTTTATTTCTTTGATTCTATCCTTTAATCCTTTAATTCCTCAATCCCTAAATCCCCCAATTTGACTTAGATTATGCACTGAAATTTGATTCTTGTTACAAGGAAACGACAAGATCTGAAGTTACGAGCGGTCTGACAAATGACGGAATGGTTTATCGTTAAGTGGTTTTTTGCACTGTCGCCGATTGCGGTCGTGCTGGTGCTGATGATTTTTTTGGACTGGAGCGGCAGCCGGGCCGGGGCCGCGGCCTGGCTGACGGCCCTGGCGGTGGGCATCGTGTTTTTCGGGGCACACCCCGAGTTGCTGGCCTACTCCCAGATGAAAGCGATATTACACTCCCTGAACGTGCTGTACATTATCTGGCCGGCGCTGCTGCTGTACAATATCGTCAATGAAACCGGTGCCATCAAGGCCGTCGGGATCGGTATCGAGCAGCTGAGCGGCGACAAGTCGATTCAACTGTTGATCTTCGGCTGGATTTTCAGCTCGTTTTTGCAGGGCGTGGCAGGCTACGGTGTTCCAATCGCCGTGGTGGCCCCCCTGTTGGTCGGACTCGGCTTCACGCCGGTGGTGGCGGTGGCCGTGCCGGCGATCGGCCATTGCTGGTCGGTAACCTTCGGCTCCATGGCCGCATCGTTCGAGGCCATGATGGCCGTAACGGGATTGAGTTCGGAGTATCTCGGCGGGTGGGCTGCAATTCTGCTGGGCGTTGCCGCCTATTTTTGCGGTGTTTTCGCGGTGCATGTCTATGGCGGTTGGAAAATGATCAAACACAGTGCCGTCGCCCTGCTGGTCATCGGCAGTGCCATGGCGGTTTCCCAGTACCTGCTGGTGGTATCCGACATGTACACCCTGGGCGGCCTCGGCGCCAGTCTGGCCGGATTGGTTGCGTGTCTGGCCGTGTCACGCTTGAAAATCTACAATCGGCAAGAGCCCTCCACTGCCCGCAGCGACATGAGCCTGGGCTGGGCTCTGTCGGCCTATCTGATTCTGATCGTCATCGTATTCCTTGGGGTCACGGTTACGCCGCTGGAAAATTTTCTGGGTCAGATAAAGCTTTCAATGGATTTTCCGGAAATCACATCCCGAACGGGCTGGATCGTTCCGGCCGGCAGGGGCAAGTCCATCAATATATTCGGCCACGGCGGGGCGCTTTTAATATATGCCTCCCTGGTCAGCTACCTGGTCTATACCGCAAGAGGCTTTTATGCGCCGGACGCCCTGCGGCAGATTTGGAAGAATACCGTCAACAGCGGCGTGCCGACGAGCATCGGCATCGTCAGTATGGTCTGTTTTGCCCTGATTATGGATCACTGCGGCATGATCCATCATCTGGCCGAGGGAATCAGCAAGGTCTTCGGCAGCCTTTATCCCTTTTTCTCAACCTGGATCGGTCTTTTAGGCGCATTCATGACCGGCAGCAACACCAATTCCAATGTGGTTTTCGGCGTCCTGCAGATGAAGACGGCAGAGCTGGCCGGACTGAGTACAGCCATAATTCTCGCCTCCCAAACCACCGGCGGCGCCCTGGGCGGCATGATCGCCCCGGCCAAAATTCTGGTGGGCTGCTCCACCGTGGGATTATCGGGCAGGGAGGGACCGGTGCTGCAGGCCACCATCCGCTACGGCCTGGTGACGACAGCCCTGATGGGGCTGTTTACAATGCTGGTGTCAATGGTGTTGGGTTAGGTGATTTTGGATTTCGGATTTTGGATTTCGGATTTATGGAATCGCTTCGCTCAGTCGATATGAAAAAAGGCCGGTGTTCAGAGGTTTGGAGGTTCAAAATATATTGGATCATAAAAAAGGGTCAAGTATTCGAATTTTTTTGAGCCACGAATTAACACAAATGTTCACGAATAAATGCTAAAAATTCTAAAAAAACACGCATCCAATCTGCAGCCCATAATTCTTATTCTAATGATGGTTATCCCATTTCTGCTCTACGACTTTGCCCGCAGCGGTTCAACCGCCGGGATGATCACCTTCCTGGCGGCCATGGGCGTGGTTATGCTGGCTACGATGAAACCCTAAATGAGCGAAAAGCGCTTTCATTTAGGAGTTATTGGTTATTTGTTAATTGTTCCTGATAGTAAGAATTCGTAAAAATTTCGATTTTTCAGGGTAACACTTTCTTCTGCGCAAAAGAAAGGAGAAAGTGTTATGGGATTGAGACATTTTAGCCAAGAACAAAAGTTAACCATACTAAATAGCGCAGCCCAAATTGGCGTGAAACAAGCTGCTGAACTGGCTGGTGTACACTACACCAGCGTTTATGACTGGCGACGTCAGCTTAAAAGTTTAGGTAAGCAGGGATTCCTCGATTACAATCCCTCATATCCAGGCCGGGGTATCAAGCAAATTAGCCCCGAACAGGAAAAGGCCGTACTGGATACCTGGAAGGATAATCCCGGTTTTGGTCCCGGCCAGGTCAGAAATCAGCTTCGTCGTCAGGCCATAACGATTTCCATTCGTACGGTACGTTCCATCATGCAGGCCAACGGCTACCAAGCTGCAAAGAGACGATCCGATAAAAACAAGTTGCAGCGTTTTGAAGCCCGCCGACCGTTGGAGTTGGCCCAGATGGATGTTTTGGAATTTATCATCAACAAACTCAAGGTCCATCTGCTGTTGCTGTTGGATGACTTTTCTCGTTTTATTCTCGGCTGGCAGCTGCTGACAGAGACCTCCACCGATGCGGTCATTTTAATGGTTCAAAACGCCATCGACCGCTACGGCAAGATGCAGGAGATCTTAACCGACCGTGGTTTTATCTTTTACTCCTGGCGCGGCATTAATCGTTTTGAAAGGTTTTTGCAAACCCAAGGTATTGATCATACCCATGCCCGGCCCCATCACCCTCAAACTCTGGGAAAGGTGGAAGCCTGCAACCGGCGCTTGAAGCAAGAGCTCATTGGCCAGCAGCAATTTTTAAATGCTCATAACGCCCAAGCGGCCATCGACAATTGGGTTTACAATTACAACTACAAGCGTACTCACCAGGGTATTGGGGGGCTGGTGGTACCGGCGGAACGTTTTCACGGTCAGGCCGATCAGGTATTGGCCGCCATGGCAAAAGGCATCGACGTCGGCACCGATCATTGCTATAGTTTTTGTGGCATAGAACGCAGTATGATCAACCTGGTGCTGAACCCGGATGGAAAATTGACACTTTATCTTCTGGGTCAGCCGATTTTATTAACCGGAGGCGAACATGTCACAGAAACTAAGCCCTGAGGAAGCCGCCGTAGTGATTAAGGCTAAAAAGATTCTTAAGGCCCAAGGCCTTTCCCCGGATACGGATGTTAAAACGATTTGCCAGGCAGCCGGTATATCGCGCAAAACCGGTTATCAGCGGGCCAACAAACTGACGCAGGCTGCTGATTTCAAAGAACAAGCGCTGCGTGAGCAACTCGAACAGCTCAAGGCAGAGCATGAAGATCTCAAAAAACGCTTCGACGATGTACGCTTTGAAAACGAAGGCCGCAAAATTGCATGGGAAATTCATGAAGTCGATAAAATGCTGGCCGGAAAAAAAAGCACTATGGACAAGGCCAAAAACAAAAAGCGATAAACTTTTTTCGGATTGAAGCCCGCCCGTTACGGCAAGCCGCTTGGGTGCTTGCTGTCTCTACCAGCACCTTAAACGGCTGGAATCAGGGTTTTGATGAAAACATGAAGCCGCTAAAAGTGGCCGATAATCGTGGCAAGGCATCCAAAGTCACCATTGCAATCGTTAGACGCGTATGTGAGAAAGCCAAACGGTTAAAGCAGCAGGCAAAGCGCATCCGGCTGAAACAGTTTACCAAAGCTTTGGAAAAAGAAGATGCCATTTATCTCAGTGCCAAGACGGTCAACGAGATTTTAATTGCCAACGATCTGTCGGCGGCTCAAAGCCGCAAAAAGCGGCCGCGGTTTTACCAGAGTTTATGCCAACGGATACCCAACGGACTACTAAGTCTGGATGGCAGTAAATTTACTGTCTGGCTCGATAAGATGCCTTTTACCTTCAATTTGGAATTAGCCGTGGACGTCAGCAGTTTTACCCATACCGCCTTCAGCATTGCCGATACGGAAACCACCGATGAGGTGATCGGCGTTTTGGAAGCTCACCGCCGAAAATGGGGAACCCCGCTGGGTATTGTCTGCGATCATGGCAGCGCTAATCTGAGTGAAGATGCCATAGACTATATTCAAGCGCAAGGCATTGAACTGGTTGCTGCCGGTCCGGCCAATCCCAAAGGCAACGGCACGGATGAAGGCGCCTTCAGCCAGATGAAAAAAGCTCTGGGCGTCATCCGTTTAGATATCTCATCGCCGAAAGCTTTGGCCAAAAGCGTTCTGCAGGCTCTGGTTTGCGTCTATGTGTATATGCGTAACCGGCTTTGTTTGCATAACAAAGATCTCCTGCCCATCGAACAGATGGCAATGCCGGTCAGCCAGGAGCAACGTCAGGCCGAACTTCAACGGCTCAAAAAACACCAAAAAGCCAAGACCAACAGCCAACAGGATCAGCTGAAACTGGATCATCTGCAGTGGGTAATCGAACATTTTGAACTTGAGCCGGAACCTGAGGTCCTGAGACGGGCTCAATATAGCATCAAGGCTTTTGAGCTTGAAGCCATCGGTGAAACACAAAAGGCATTCGTCAAGGCCACCAATAGAAAACCGGATCGGCGCAATTTGTCTTACTTTTTTGGTATTCTCAAAAACATCCAGAAGCAGCGCGATGAACAGGCTATCAGACAATATTGCCGCCAACGCTACAACTATCAGCGCATGCTTGAGATGCAGCGCACGCTCAATAGCGAACAAAAACCGGCCTCAATTGATGATATTATCAGTATGCTGGAAAAAGCGGTGACTAAAAAGTCTCGAATTGTCAAAGAGCTGGCCATCAGAAAAGTCGGTGAATGGACCCAAGAGTTGGTGCCAAATTACAGCTACCTTGGGTCATTGAAGAAAAAACTTTCTGATGCTCTGGGAAAATTAAACCATCTGAATTTTGAGCAAAAGCAAAAAGCCTGGGAACTAATAGAACAGTTCCTGAAACCTGAATCAGAGTAGAAGAGTGTTACCCTCTCTTCTTAATTTTGTTCGAATTTTTATTGATCTATTACATTTAGGTTGTAGTTGATCGTCAAATTGCCAAACATCCATCACAACTTTTTTTGTGCCACAAATGTCGGATGGATATGAGATATTTGGTCCGTATCACGAATAACCAACAACAAATAACGAATAACTTCTACCCGAGGGTAACCATGAGCCAAACTCAAGTTCCTGACCAGCAGGTTCAAAAGAAGCCCGAAAGTCCGGAGCAGTTTTTTCGTGACATTGAAATCCAGTTTCTGATTCACGAACTCAAAGACCCGATCGCGATCATTGAAACCGGCTTGCGCACGCTGCTGGAGAAGCAGGATAAGTTTGGCGCCCTGTCATCCAAGCAGCAAAATACCCTCAAGCGCACCCTGCGCAACACCAAAAAAGCCCGGTCCATGCTGAATAATTTGCTCGAGATCGGGCGCTCCGAATCGGGTTGTTTTATCTGCACCCACTTTCAACCGGCCAAATCCGTATATCAGGCATTGAAAGATTCCCTGGAGATTATGACCGGTCCGTTGTCGGAAGAGTTGGGTAAGTATGAGGCCGAGAAGGATGCCGTTGAACTCCTGTCCCAAAACGGCATCATGCTCAATTTTTCTCCCGATGCTCAAAAGGCCGAAATCTTTCAGGATGAAATCAAATTTCGGCAGATTGCCGGCAATTTGTTCAAAAATGCGCTTCATCATCGCCGCGCCAAAGTCGACATCGCAATGGATGTGGAAGATGAAAATCTGATTATGCTGGTTGCCGACGACGGTCCGGGCGTCGATCCGGCCCACCAGGAGATGATTTTCAAACGCTACGCCCAGGTTAAAGAATGCACCATCGTGCCACGCAAAGGACACGGGCTGGGACTGGCGGGTGCTCTGATTCTGACCCGGTGTCTCGGTGGCGATCTCACCATCGAGAGCACGGCGGGGCAGGGTGCTACCTTTCGGCTGGCACTGCCCGTGACCATGGCGGAAGCGTAATTCGATTTTGGATTTTGGAATTCGGATTTTGGATTTTGGATTTATAGAATGGTTGAAACAGGTTCCCGTTTCAATTGTTATTTTAAAAATATGGATCTATT
>JAAUYL010017824.1_pt1 | contig 10537 bp, 9 predicted proteins | sample 7278011 | NCBI WGS metagenome assembly JAAUYL01 (sample SAMN14350225, study PRJNA611818) | marine sediment metagenome | isolation source: surface marine sediment (1.8m) | place: French Polynesia: Moorea | collected 2018-08 | reverse complement strand
TAAGAACTGGCCAAAAAAATCTGTGAAGTCATATATGAAGATACAAAAGAGGATACGAGCCATTATCTCGGCGCAAAAATCTCGTGGAACTAAAACTTCTTTTGCCTAAAATAATCCACCGTGTGAGATATCAACCTCGCACAGGAACTTGGCTTACAAAAATCACGGCTGTGCATTTGTGTTACAACTAAATTACCGTTTAGGTACAAGAAAACAATAATGTTTCTTGGAATGAGCAAAAAAGTAAGTAAGGAAACCATTTTTATGACAACTGTTTCCATTTTCTCTGAATTTAATGCCTCTATATCACGATTGCTTCACTTTTTCACAATATTTTGCGAACTCTTTCCATGCACAAAAATGTCCAGGTCTCAAAAAATGATCGACAGCAAGAATCGAGGTTGAAAAAAAAGTTTTCCTAGTTTACAGCCGACTAATTTTTTGGCAAACCTAGGCCTAGGGCTATATGTGCACCACACACGTGGTATGTTTCTCCAATTTGATTTTCCTCTCTACATTTTTATTGGAAATTATTTGGTAAAAGTCAATCCACCGCCTCGCGTTCGATCGTTTAATTTGAATGCAGAAATTAAACAGAAGGCCTGGCTACAGCCGACTTTCTCTCAAATAGAGCCATGTACTGTAATACTATAATTACGCTTTCTCAAATTGCACATTACAATTACTCGCCGTGGGCAACAGTGCATTAAATCTTTCGCATTATCAGGCGAGATTTTTACGTTGCCAAAAATTGGCGAACAAGGCTTCTTAATTCAATTAAAGATGCCTGATGTGTATCAGTGCAAAAGGGACATTTTTCAATATTCTTCTTCCAAAAATTGCACCAACAAATACAATCCTAAAATAAGTTACAACAGGTAGCTCGTCAAAACAGTTCCATACCGCGATTCGCGACGCAGAATGCCGATAAACAGAGACTGCATGAAAATGATCAAGGCATAAAGTGTGCCTTCACAATTGTATCTAGCTACATATCAAACGCCGCACCTTGCAATTCATATCGTACTTCAAAGTCAAAGTGACTCTGCAAACTCTTGTTTGCTTTACGTTGGGGAGATTTTTTTCCACAAAACCACTTATAGTCTTCAGTCCTCTTTTGGCAGACATTGTGACATGTGATACTTGAGTTAAAAAGGATTACATCGAAAATTACCGGTTCTATTGTGAGGACTCAAATTTATTTACAGTGTTGGTCTGGCAGCCTTACATAACCTAGGAGAGACTGAGCTGACTGAATTTTTCCTGTGTAAAAATCGTGAGTGTTTAAGTTTTGCTATTCCAAGAACTGCTCCGTCTCCACAATTTGCATACTTACATTGGGATTCATCGTGGTGAGCATAAAAATATGGTAGTCATTTACTTGAATTTTCAATTAACGTTTAAATACTGGCAATAACAATTATTCGTAGATAAGTACATTTGGGCGGATAACAATCAACAATGTCACATCATACACTTGTTTGCTTAACTGCTTACAGTGTTGTTTTTTTCGCATTGCAGCTCGTCAACTCCTCTTCCTGAAATCATTTGCATTAACACAGGCAAATTGTTCGACATTTCGACCTTGGTTCCCAATTAAAGTCTCAAACTCTGGAAGCCGTCACAACCTGTGAACTCTTGGCATCAGGAAGGCGGAAGGCAAAACCTACATAGGTTCCCATATGTTTTGAATAAGAGCTGTTCAAGATGAGGATGAAAAAGTTGTCCGGAAGCTCGGGGAGGTCCCTTCTCCTGTTGGTGACCAACATTTTGCTCCTGATTCTGGGAGCCATCATGGTTGCGGCCGGCTCGATCAGCTTGGCAGTTTTTCTGCTGCACCTATTCACATTTGCATCTCAGGTAAGAAATCGCAACACAACATTGGAAAAAATCTGGATAATAAATATTTACACACTCCACTCCCAAGGCTAATGGGAGACACATAAAGTAAGTGCCTTTTGCTGTCAAATATCGGATTTTTTTCGGAGTGGTTAAATTAACGAAAATACGAAACGAAACGCGCGATCAAAAAGTCCTTGGAGTTTTTAACTCCTTTTTGCTGTTTGCAAGCAAGGGTCACGTATGAATTCGTTCTTGCCATTTAGAAATGATGTCATTTTTTTGTTCTCAACGAGCAATTAAGTATTTATTTGCTTGGACAAATTCACGGACGTGAAAAATGGATAGAATGTGCGTGTCAAAAGAAAAGAAACAAATTAAGAAAATTGTCTTATCTTTTTATTGCAGCTCTTTTTAGTGGTCCCCGTATTCCTGATATCGTCAGGCACTCTCACCATAATAGTTGCGATTTTTGGGCTCAGCCTCTTCAAAAAGAAGCACGAAGCAAGGTGAGATGCGTAGGACAATTTTATGGGTAAATTTTTTAGTAGTAAGTTTTCCCTTTCAGTGGGATCTTTTTGGCCTATGCCAGCATCATTTTTGTGGCTTGCTTTCTGAGCATTTGCGCTTCAGTGACATCATTCGTTCTGAGAGAATCGATAGCGCACAGATTTAGCAAGACGGACGTCGGTGACCAGCTGGCAGGCTACTCCACTGACCCATTCATTCGATCTAGGTAAGCAAGAGATTGCGTGATTATAAATTGGAGCATATTCCGTGACCTTTTTGTTTTTTTAGGTGGGACAGGATTCAGAGAGAGTTTCGCTGTTGCGGAGGCTACAACGTTGGAACCGGTTACAACGACTGGGAGGGCGTGTCCATTGAGCCACTCCCCTTTGGAGCGAGTCCTGCTGCTTTGGTTCAAGGTAAAAGCAACAAAATGGGCGTGGCCAAAACAAACTTTCAAACGAGACCATTTTCAGGATCTGAAGAAGAGGAGGAAAGCCCGCTGGTGGCCAGTCTCTCAGAGGTTCCGGATTCCTGCTGCATTAAGGAGCGTGATGGGTGTGGCAAGAAGGCGTTCGAAAACGACGGAACTACAGGACAACTCAGGTAGGGCAATTGAAAATTCCATCATCTTTATCTGGCATTTTTGTTGATAAACAATAACCACCTGTACCTTTTGATGGTATGCTATTATTGTGACAGATAGTTAGGTTACATGATACAATTCAATGAGCCTTGAAATAGCGTTGTCACGTAGCGTTAGACGCAGGCAACTTTTGCTCTTTGAGGCTAGGACCATTATGCTCATACGATTGGTCCTGGCCTAGATTGGGATACCACCAACAAAGTTGTAGAATATTGCACAATTTTCAATTATGATCCACAGCGAGAAGATTTACGTGAACGGATGCATGACTGAGGCAAGGCAAACGCTGTTCAAGCATGTGTTACCCACTTTGCTCATATGCGCTCTTGTCGCCCTCGTAGTGGCACTCATCGAACTACTTCTCCTCCTTTGTGCAGTCTGTTTTGCTGACCACATCAAGGTAGGGTCCATCATGGATTAAGATCTTGACAAATGAATGTCATTGTCAAAACTTTTGGTTTCCAGCGTTTAAGCACCTTGGACGGTACGAGTACATTGGGCAGATCTTCAGTTTCATCTGGAGACAAGCACGGAATCATACAGGATACCGGGGAAGCTTACCTAAGCCACGAAGAGAGTAAGTACAGGGTCATAGAAACGGTGTGGTGAACTGCAATCATGTATTGTATACATTATTATTTTGCACTGCATGTGGATGAACCAAATAAAAAATAATGCACACAATCTTCTTTGACCATGTATTTGTTTTGTTTACGCCACGCCCACTTTCCCGACAGAAATGACCACGCCCTCTTCAGGACCTTGAGTTAAATGAGACACACTCTTTAATGGAAATTAGAAATGAAATACTTGCGGTGTGCATGTTGAAACAATAAATTACTTTTGTGACCACATTCGATTAAAACCATCCTGTGGCTTCTCCGGGGGGAAATGATGATAGTGGTTGATGTTGGCTATTTGCAATTGTCTGCCCTTGAAACCTAAGCAGATTTTACTGCATAAAATGAACAATATTACCATGTTCTTGTCCAGACAAACGCTTTTTGTCCTGTCTTTTTTTAAAAATGCGGTTGACCAATAAGGGCTTTTTGGTGTTACTTGTCTATATTTTGGAGAGCTTTTTGCATAAAGTGATGAGCAGACAGGAGAGCAACCATGTAGAAAAATATTAGCCTGGCCATCAATCATTGTAATATCGACGAATAACTTTGGCACGTGTTCGTCAGGTATTATTGATTTGAAAATCTATAATGGTTATGGATAAAGACGAAATGAATCGTCGCGCACAAATGATTTCACAAGTTTTTTGTCTTGTTTTTCTAAGAGTCGATGATTATGTCCATAGGTAGACCAATGACAGAATTGGTCTTGGCGAAAGTCATTCGGCATTAGCATAATTTTACTGGAAAATTAATACTGTGGGAAAAGCAATCAAGCTAGGCATTTTACAACTTTCAACACAACTCGAATAAAAGGCCTGTTAAAACTCCATTTTTGGTCCAGGGTTTTAAAAACGCAAATTCAAATTAGTAATTAGTCATTACAGCATTGTTGAACTTCTTGTGACAAGAAAAAATTTCCAGGTTTTTTCTACTTTTACAACCCATTCCTTTGTTCTGACTCAAAAGTGCGTAACCACAGTTTCTTTTCGGAAAAAATCTCGAAATGAAATGAATCTTGGAAAGGATGTTAGTTAAATCAGAAGTGCAGTTTGATGAATAATTGATACATTGTAAATCAGGCATAACATATTGATTACGGTGTTTTTGCCTGGCCTGGGGGAAAAATTAGAATAATGGTACAGTTTTTCATTGTATCCGAAAAATATCAAGCTCAGCTCATTGGTATATTAAACAACACCCCCACTTTACCAAATGAGCATAATTGCCACTTGCAGTTGTTTGAAGAATCAAGTATGTAAAAAATCTTTGCCTAAGGGAATGCTTCCGATTGCCTCATGTACAGTTGATTCACACCAAATTGATTTGATATCTTGCAGCTTAGCCATGGCTAGGTTTTTGACAGTTCAATACCGAAAAAATAGGCGCAATTTTGCCTTAAATGCGTGTGTCCGTTGTATCCAAAACACTTGGACTTCACTTGCTCTTGAATATATGCTTTGATCGTGCGAAAATTACAGTTGTTGGAGTGTCATAAAATTGAATAATGAACATTATTCACTTGGGAAGGAAAGGAACTCCACCTCCTTAACATTGGAAAAAAAAGAAAGATGGCTTTTCAATTTGTTGTGGGAAAGAGCAAAGGATATCGATTCGAATTTACGATACCTTTTTTTCGCGCGTTTGAGTCTCCATTCGTTTTGTAAACAAATATTTATTTTCGTAAATAGCTGTCAGATAGATTCCAAGGGCACCTTTACCAGCAATCAAATTAACTCGTTAGAGGAGCGTCATCAAACAAATTATGCGAAAAAATCAGTAGCATTCATTGTAAATTCTCCCCCTCTTCTTCTTTATGTAGATTTTAATCCATTCGTTCCAGAGCCACTTAACAGTTTAGCTTAATCATTAGCCTTTCTTTGCTTTGTTATGATTGTTGCGAATGCAACAACAATTCATAAAACAAAACATCCATATTTACATATATAAGCTACACATGTGCTCGTAATATGTAGAACAATGCGTTTGCTCCCCCTGGCGGCGATGGCGGCCTCTTTGCACGCGATTAGATTCGACCAACTGTGAATCTTGGACATGCGAATTCTTTTATATTTTTGGACATTTTTTCCAGACCAGTTTTTCGTAATTTTAGAGATCCTCAAAAAACACATCTAGAACACAGTTCCCATAAACACAAAACCTCTTCTCAAAAGTATTTTTATATTTTTAGAGTCGTAAGAATTGATCTTCATCTTGCTGTGCCATTATCAACCTATCAGTAGAAATTAGATACGGCGTAGTAGCTTTGTTGTCTTGTCATTATTTAGAGTCCTTTTCAATTTTTTGAGCTTAGAAAATGAATTTTTCAGCATCGATCGCCACGCCATCTATATTGTCTAGTGAAACAACCGAAAGCTCGTCAACCGCACCCACTCCAACTTATCAGTTTGGCCTGCAAGATCTGTCAGCGTATTACGACAACAACAATATTTATTTTCGCAGCATTTACATCTGAAATAAAAAAATGTCCAAAATTCAGTTGCGTAATTTAGCACGTGCACTATAAAATTTCTGTGGGCCTACAAAATGTGTGTGTTACAATTTTCCAGCCTGGTGATTGTGGCGAAAGTCAGTTAGTTTTTGCGATAAAGAGTTTCACGAGAAGCAAATAATAATTCGCAAGCTTTTTCGTCCATTTCTGAAAAAAATCGCGACATATGTGGAAAACTGGCTAGACCATTGCAAGATATTTTAAACAAATATTCAGGTTTATGTCAAGGTGTTTGCAGCACGGAAATATTTTATTTGAATTGCACATTAACCAACAATTTTAATTAAAATGTATCAAAGCATTTTTGTAATTAAAAGCACCCAAGATTTCTTTCATAAAAATCAATGAGCCAAGAAAGAACTGTTTTTGCATGAATGGTTTTTGAGCCTGTATACTTCCTTCTTTATGTCAAAAATCAAATCCGAAGCAGAGTGGCAACAAACATCTGGTTTGTATGCGAAAATTAAAAGCCAAGCGAAGCGCTCGATTTTCTGGCAAATTTTCAAGAGCAAGCAAAAGAGTCTGTGATTCACACAAAACGCCGGATACGGAGAATGGCAATTTTGAGCACACGCTTCTTCTTCACTATTTACTTCCAGAGATTGTTAAAGGAAGCTAATCAAACTTATCTGCATGCATACAATGAATGCTCAAGTAAATATTGTCTTTGGTACATCTCCGCGCGATTTCATGCCAACCAGCTGTCATTGAAATCACTACCTGCAATTATGTATCCATAGCCTATATTTGTGAGGGTAATTATACCAAAAGTTTTGAAAGTTACACTGCATTGCATTGAGAATCCTGAAACAATGCTAAATTAAAACTTCATTTAATCCACGGCAATTAACAACACCCATTGTTGGCGCATTTTTGACCAATAAAATTCTGACGAGCTCATCGTCATGTTCTATTTACAAAGCACAGTCGTAAAAATCAAGAGACCACCTTTATTAGCCAACAGTGATGATGTTTTTTGGTTTGCTTTTGCCACTGTTTCGTAGTAAATATTTTACGATTTACTTGCCATATTACGTGACAGCCATTTTTGCGTTAATTTGGGACCTGTGCAACATATATTTTTGCCCAGAGCCTCTGACAGGCATCCGGCCTATATTACTACAAAAGCATGCAGAGCTTGTCAAAGTCAAGCAACCGTCTTGCAGTCCAGTTCCCTCTCCTCTTTTTCGGGGGAGATTTTTTGACAAAGAATCGCCATGGTAAATGGCATAAGGAGCCATGTTTATTGCCTTCATGCATAAATGTGAGGCGCAGGCTTCTGCTTGATATAAAAAGTGTAACTTCACAATTACAACTATTTACCAACAAACAACAGGATATACCTTGGCTTGAGGTACTAAATAATGTTCAGAGACAATCTTAAAGCAGCCATAAAATGATCTGCTTTACCTTGTTGTCTTCTTAGAATTATTTACTACATTTTGGAAGCTAAAGATTTGCATAAACCAAAAATCCACATGGGAAATACGTCATGCTCAAAGCTCACGTTTTCCCGACCAAAAAGCTTCTTTGAAGTTTTTCTTTTCTTTGTTTTGTCTGGCTGGGATATAATTTTGTTCGGAAGTTGATATAGCAAAAAGACAGCTAGACGTCAGATAAATGATAATCGTCAAATAAAATATTATTGGTTTGATGGGCTCGCTCCTTATTCACGCCTTCCTTCGGCAACTGGCAACTCTTTTACACGCGTGATTTGATTTTGAAATTATCCACTACGGAGAGAAGCAATTTGGTATCGATTGTCATGACTGATTGAAAAAGGAAAAAAAAGAGTTTTTTGCGTCGTAAAAAATGACAACGATCAGATATTTCGGAAAGAAAATTGAACAACCATTTCCTCAAAAGCAATAATATTTTGTAAAGGCGTAAAGAGACATCATGGTACAATTTTGACTATTAAGTTTGACAGCTTGAATTGGCCTTCGCGTTAGAACCAAATTCAAACTCTTTACGTTGTTATGGACGCTACAATTTAGAAGACTGCTGTCAGATTATTATACGAGTACATGGGACTTTGGTCGAAATAATAGCACTAAATGATAACAGTGGTGTTGGAAGCACAATTCCATACAAATATAGTAAAACTCGAATTTTCTGTGAAATCGTATAGAACCTCTCGAGTATGGGCTTGACAATGCCAATCCTGGATTCTATGATGCTGAAGGAATGATGGGCAACGAAGATGACACTGCGTCTTGGTACGATTCCTCTACCGAAACCAGGATCAGGCACCAACTCCCAATGCTGGACGGGTCGCCTAGTCTTAGGAAAAACCGCTACTTCTTCCAGGTTAGCTTATTTCTCAATACTGAAATTATCAATTTATTATGGTATTTTTTTGCAAAATGTAGACGTCTCAGGCCTCTTTGACAAATGGGTTTGACGGAGGGGAAGATTCCATGGCTGCAAATGGACAAAAACCGAATGGAACCAGTAATGGCAATGGTAACAATGACCACCCCTCAATGACTAAAGAACCTATTATCGAGGACGAGTTGGCCGACAAGGATGCTGGTTTGCTGGGCATGTTTAGCAAGATCTTTGGCAAGAAGAAGAGCAGCTACACGATGCGTAACAAAGAGTTGTCGTTGCGCGAGGACGCATTGGATCGGGAGGCAACCCTGATGAACGTGCTCAAGTCGGTGACGGCTAACAAGAGCGAGACCGACTTGGTCAACGCTGGCCACAAGACCTCAACCAGCTCCGGATTCTCCTTCTTCGGCATGCGTAGCAAGTCCAAGGAAAACGTTCTGGAAGCGAATGATTCCGAAAAGACCGAGGTCAAAAAGTTGCCCACCCTGGAGGACAAGACTATTGACAAGAACAAAAAGTATCCGCCGATGGAAAATCTCACCAATGCTGGCAAGAAGAGCAGTTCGAGGTCCGGACTGGCGAGGCTGAGAAGAATTAAGGATGAAATGTTCAAGCGCAAGCATCAAACACTCAAGGAGGACGAATCAAAGGAAAACACTACGGAAGAGGAGGGTGGCAAGAAAGATGAAGAAAACAAGGAGGAAACGGATGGTGCCAAAGGCGGTGACGATGAGATCAATTTTGAGGAGAAGAAAAATGACAACAACAGCGACGAGTCCACCACTCAGTCTTCCACCGAGGCCACCTCAGAGACGGCCTCCTCTTCGGAGGCTGAGAAACCGGAAGTCGAGCGCAAGCAATCCAACTCATCAAGGACAGAGGTAGACATACTTTTAATAACCATATTTTCTGAGTAAACAAAATGCCAATGCCAAATACTTTCAGACCAAAGTGGAGAGGAAGCCCAGTACAAGAAGTGTTCATTACGAAGACGATTCTTACCATCAGGGAGGGTCGCCAGTCCCGCCATATTCTGGCAGCCGAAGGCCGGAGATTGCTGCAAAACCACAATTTGTGTAAGTATATCTATATGTTTTGTTCTGAAATACTTTTGCTTAAATGTTAATTTATAGCGCCGGAGTTCCCATAAGAGGGTCAACCTTCCAAAGGTCAGTTTCTGAGACATCCGTTATGGCGGCTCAATTGGTAGAGGAGCCGGTCAGGTCGATGTCGCCATCACAGAGGCCATTAAGGGTTTCCGGTTTTGGCATGGCCGCGGGTTCGAACCCGCAGCCCTCGGCCAAGACCTCCCGCGGCCTCCGCCAGTTGAGCATCACTTCCAACCCTGTTTTAAACACGATTCATGAGCCAACAATTGCCGGAACCATTCGAACAAGGTCCCCCGTTTTGGATGCCATGAATGATCAGGAGGTTGAGCGCTTCAATCGCAGTCAAGTGGACGCTCTCACCGACCGGAACTACGTGCGGTACATGAAGTCTCCAGACCAAAGGTAATCAATTATTTAATCATACAATTATATGTGCCTTGATTGGTAATTACTTTTCAGATCCCTCTCCCCTCAAACTGGCATTTATTACAACGAAAACAAGCCCACCCAGATCGCCAGAATGGCCACGCTCTCGAGGTCGAACGAAAACCTTAGCAAACCACAAATGGTATTGAGGCCTGTTGGTATTCTAACCTCTTCCCCGGTGCCTCCGGCTGAGTCCAAACCGAAGCCACTTTCCCGTGAAAACTCGCAGGAGACCCATGTCACTCGGTAAATGGAAATTATGTGCAAACTAGACCTTAATTAATTTAATTACTCCCTAAGCAGGATTAAAGTAGACGACGAGGAGCATCAGAGGGAGAGGTCTGATAGCAGGAAGGCTTCTAGGAAACATAGCAAAGAGAGCAGCCGGAGTCGGTCGCGATCGGAGTCAACCCATAGGCACAAGAGTTCACGACACTCGCGCCATGATGGAGGAAAGAAAAAGAAAAGCAAATCGTCCAAATCTTCGTCCAAGAGCAAGAAATCGTCGAGTAGGAAGCGGTCCAAGTCTGTCTCCAGCTCAGGG
>JAAUYL010067895.1_pt1 | contig 10541 bp, 8 predicted proteins | sample 7278011 | NCBI WGS metagenome assembly JAAUYL01 (sample SAMN14350225, study PRJNA611818) | marine sediment metagenome | isolation source: surface marine sediment (1.8m) | place: French Polynesia: Moorea | collected 2018-08 | reverse complement strand
TAGTCATTTTAACCTCGGCTCTCTTATCCAATTGTCCAACGGGGACCTCAAGAAAGTGGAGGACCTCTCGACGGAGGACTTTGTGAAGAGTGCCGATTTTAGCAGTGAGGTTAAAATCGACCACAGCACCGTGACCTCGCTGGACGCGAACTTGACGACAGGAACTGTGACAATCGCATTTTCCGTAGGAAAATCCCACGTTCAGGTAAAAATATTCGCATTCAGACAAAGTTATTGTGACGCGAGACACTATTTTAAAGCATGTTGTTTTCTTGCCAAACTTTTTCGGGAACATTTATTTACATGGGTATTTTTATCAAGGGAGATAAATACTTACATGGCCTTCTGTATTAACTGTACGAAGGCAGACGGCATAAGTTTAGATGACAGGAAGAATGCGAGGACACACACCTTTGCCAAGTCGTGAAAATTGACGCGCATTTCGTTACGAAATATAATTATCTGTGTATCTACGTATCTACGGATTGCCGAGCAACTCCCCCATGAAGGAAGTCCGTTTCCCAGAATTTTGACTACGTAAGTAGTTTAAAACAATGCTTTCTAATTTGTTTTTACAGGTCGCCGTCGAAGCCACCCTGGAGCATCCCTTCTTCGTGTTCGGAAAAGGCTGGGCGAGCTCGAGTCCAGAGATAACCATGTCCAAATACCACCTGCCATGCAAACAGCTCAAGGTGGGGGATGTATGCATATCTTTGACCGCGACAGCCTCGGCGGCCTCGGCGGCCTCGGCGGCCTCGGCGGCGACCTCGAACAATTCGAGGTCAAACGGGGTTGGCAGCAACTCCGAGGTCATGATGCCGCCACCTCCGCCTACCGACGAACGGCGTCGAAGCAATTCGGCCTCGCCGAACAGTGACAAGGTCCTCCGGAGATCCAGTCCAAATAAATCTAGCATGTCCCCTTTGGCAAGAATGAAGGCCACTCCGTCCCCTGTAAAGCAAGTGGCCTTTTCCGATCAAATTGTTACGATCAAGGACAAAACCTCGGAAGAAACTAGTGATAACAATAAGGATAACGATAATGGAACGACGATAGAAGGCAACGCTAATCAACCTGGTGCTAATAATAGCAAGTCGCTCAAACGAGAAGAATTGGTGGAGCCAGAAATGGTGCCCCATCATAAAAAGTTGCGAGTAGCAGCAAGTAGCGAGGAGGAAGAAAAGTTACCCGAAAAGTCTTGACCTGTTTTAATGAAACAAAACAATAAACGTCTATGGATTCATTCTGATATTATATTACTCGTAGTCGTTACTATATCTGTCTATTTGGCAACTCATTTAAATAACAATAGAATTTCCATGCTTTGGCTATGGGCGATATATCTAGTTTGGTTGACTTTTAATCCCCGCTTGATAAAGAGGCCCCGGCACCTCCCTCCATGTCCTCCATAGGGAGGCTGTCCTTAGACCTCGACCTCGACCCCGCGGCCTCGAGGTCGGCCTCGGCGTCGGTGATCGGCACGGACATGCCCATCTGCTCGGCGGAGGTGAAGCAACGGGCGATCGGGCCGCAACATGCCGGCATCGTTTCCATCAGGCTGGGCCTGCTCGAGGTCAACAGGGGCTTCATGAATTTCGAATCAAAGCCCTGCCATGCCCTCGCCACCACCGACCTCGGTCCACTTCTTGTGGTCGAGGTCGTCGACGCCATGGAGGACATGTCGGCCGACCTCAGCAATTCTTCCCTCTCCTCGTCCGACTGACCAACAGGGATCTAAAAAACATTTATTGATCATGGATTTGAGCTCTTTGATTCTTGGATTCTTTACCTCCAGAATGGAAAGAACCGGGACAGTCATGCCTCCATTGAAAATCACCGTGGCGATCGTGATCACACAAGTTGTGGTGAAGAACATTTGTCGCACTTGGGTAACTGTGTTTCTCAAGGCCAAAGCGAAGGCCATCGCCCCTCTGAGTCCGGCAAACCACAGCATATGTTGGAACTAAATAAATGTCAGGTAAATCTTTTCTTTTAAATATTTGATTACACTACCTTCATGGAGATCGTTTGCTTCCTCCCGAGGTTAAGCAAAAATGACAATGGGTAGACGTTTAGCGCTCGTGCAACAGCGATGGCCACGAAGGCACCGAATATAAATACGAAGTTGAAAAGGTGGTGACTTAAAAAATGGAAATTGAATTTCTAGATATTTTTATAGGTTAATTTACGTACTCGTATGTAAACATGGATACTCCAAGGTAGGAGAAGATGAAGTTTTCTGACAAAAAGTTCAGGGTCTCGAACAGTTGTCGCGTCCTCAGTTGAGATTCCGGCGAGAGGTTGCGATGCGTGTAATGGGCTTGGAAGATGCCGCAGATCAGGACGGCCACGATGCCCGACATAGAGCAGATCTCGGCCAAGAGGTACGACGTGTAGCTCATGAGTGAGAAGAGCGATGTCTCCAACAATGGCGAGTCCTTCAGCTGCGTGAACTTTGTCATCAACGCGGTGATCGAGCCAACGGCCGCCCCCAACAGGACGGATCCCGCGAAGATCGTGAAGAACTTGAGGCAGGTCAGGACCATCGCGTCAGCCTCGAAAACCTCGCCACCTTGGAGGCTAACTTTTGAGTATTCTTCTATGGAGCTGCACAAAACAATTGCCACCGCGTCGTTGATTAGACTTTCTCCAAGAATCAACCCGTTCAGCATCGCGTCCGCTTGCAAATCCTAAAAAAATATTGCACTATTTCACGGATTTTTCGCTAGGGTGATTGTTTACCTGGAATATGGTCAAAACGGTAACCGGATCGGTGGCCGATATTATGGCGCCAAAGTAGAGCATGTCGAAGAACTTGAAGCTCACGGAGGCCGAGATGAACTGAGCGAATCCGTAGACGAGGACCGCGATGGCGATTGTCGAGATGAAGGTGCCGACGAAGGCAAAGGCCAAAATGGCGCCGAGGTTGTCAAAGAAGGCTTTGCGTCGCATGCTGTATCCTGCATGGAAAATGATCGGTGGCAGTAAGACATAAAAGAAGATCTCCGGACTGAACGTGGCTCTTTGTTCGAGAGTGTTATCGAGGTCGTCCCCGTGCCCGTTGTACGTCTCCTTGAAGACATAGGTGAACAGCTGCTTCGACGGCCTCTCGGCCTCCTCGAGTTCTTTGTGGCTCTCGCCAAATTCTGCCGGAGCTTTCACGATGCTGTCTTGAGCAACTGGCATCCGGATTCCAAGAAGGAGCGAGTCCGGCAGCGCTTGACCTCGACTCGCACTGATCACAGAAGGCACGAAATACGACTGATTTGCCGTGATGTTGATCGGCTTCACCTGAAGCATTGAGATTTCGCGATTGGACGATCCTGTCAGCTTCAGGATGAGGCCAACGCAGAGTCCGTAGACGACGGCGAGGCCGCTCTCATGTAGGATGCGAATCCGTTTTGTTTTAAATATCCACAAGGTGAGGATGGTCAGCGTGAGCAAGCATATGTAGGTGAACAGGTTGATGCTGTCGGCAATGTGAATCTCGGCCTTCTTCTCGTCAACCTGGACGTCAATGGCAGAGCCGGAGCAAAGGCCAAAAAGGCTAGAGGCCAGAGTAAAGGCTGATGATGTGAACAGTAAGGCCGCCATTGTAATACTGATGAATATGCACGATAAGTAGAGGTGTTATGCGAAGCTTATGCTAGTCGTAGCCGCAAATTGGAGGCAGTGAAGAAGTGCAGCCGAAATCACACCTGAACTCGATCCAAGTCTTGCACTCATATTTTAAGCGGGAGACAAAAGTGAAAAAGGCCCAGGAATGATCGTTTTTTGCTTCTTTAACAGCTGTTCAGGGCTTCACTGTGTGCGACTCCCAAAAACACTGTGGTGGTGGTGGTCCTCCTGCTTTTTGCTTTCACTTTACCGTCGAAGCAAGTAAATACAATGCGCCGCTAGATGTGGGCTGCTTTCTCCTCCCCCGGCTTCCGCCAGCAGGAATCTTCTTCCACAAATCTGATTATAACCAACCAGCAGCACTCCTATACCTAGATCCAATTTAAATAACATGATTACTACGTTGAAGCACTCCTCTTCTCAATCTCGTTTCCTAATAAGCAGTTAGATGCATTGCTTTCCTTTTTTTTTGAGAGCGCACACCTGAAGATAAGTGGTGCGTATAACTTCCAGCTAAGACAGTAAGAAGGCCATTTTCGAACTGAACAGATGTTTCAAAAGATACGATACTTTTTAGCTTCACAACATTCAAAAACTGCCTATACTAAACGTGGAGAACAAAAAATCGAGATAAAATGCGTGGTTTGCAAGCTAAAAATCCACCACTTGTTATCCTAAAACTTGGCCTGATTTTTGAGGTCACATGAGCGCACTTGTTCAAAATTGAAACAATTGAAAAACCACTCAAAATTCATGTCTGGTAATTATGTTTTATTTCGTTTCCCACATTTTGTCACTAACATTCAAAAAAGACTACTAGCTTTTGTCACTAAGCAATAATAGTGTGTATAATAATTATGATAATAAGAATTATAATAGTCGATTGATTGTTACATACTCCTTTCTTTTTCTTCGTGCTTCATAGAGTGGTGTGGTCGTATGTATTTTCTGCTAGTATTTATTTAAAACGCTTTTCCTTTCAAGAGGTGTCGTCTGTGATTTTAAAACTGCAATGCTTTTTCTGGTAATAACTTGATTCGTATGTAGGTATGTATAGAAGTCGATATTACAAGAGAATGGTATTTGGAAAATATGTTCATTTAATTTAGTGATGATGGGTCTCTGAAATGTGGGATGGGGTGGTTGCAAAATATGATTTTTCTCTTTAGTTCTTTTTGTTTGGAAGAAGCACAAGTTGGTAACAATCAAAGCAGCGTTTCATTTCTTTTTCTTTGTGTGTATTAAGTCATCTCAAATGTTATTGGGGTGGATGGGGGTAAAGTTTATGCAGTAGTATTTCTGTAGAAAATAAAACCAAACAAACTTGTTTCGAATGAAACAAAAGCGTATCGTTGTTCTTTCTGTTTAAAGTGAATAACTCTTCTCTCTCTTGATTTCCCCCTTATTATCTCTAATATTAAGGATGGTCAGTCAAAAATGTGAGTAAATAGAACGGGGACTAAGGGGTTTCCACAGCAGCATTTTTTGCCCCGGACAATTTCACAAGTTTTTCTGAACCATGCTTGAATTTTTCCACAACTTTGTTGGTTTCACAGAAGAGGTTTGGAGTTTGAATTATTATTGAATTATTGTGTGTAATGTGGTGGTGATTCTTTTGCGCAGCAGTCTATATGATTTCATGTTTTGTCCGCCCAACAGCAAGCGGGACAATGCTATATCTTCTCTCGAAAGTATTTTTGTGCCTTTTGGGAATGTGTGTTTTAATTTAAAAAATTACGATTCACTTCTGCCTGTTTTCTTTTGTGTGTTATGTGTGTAGTTTTGTCTTATCACAGCATGATTTTGTTTCTTCGAAAAATAAGTTAGAACTCCACCAATTCATTCAAATTGTCTTTGTTGTTGTCAACAGCGTTTGCAGCACTTTCTTTCATCTATTCTCCGTCTTCTCCGGTCTTGGTGTCGAGAGTTCCAAGACCGCGCCTCCGCCCCGACCTCGTCAAACGTTTGGCCGGAGCAGAGGCGTCCTCATCGTTGTCAGCGCCAGAGTCTCCAGAGTGGATCTCCTTTTCCTTCTGGAGCCTGGCCTTTTTCTTTTCACGGAGCAAGACTCGCTCTTCGCTGGTCAATCCACCTTTGGCTGATCCAGCATTGGCAGCGGCCTCGTTGTCCGTGCTCTCGTCGGCCGTGTCCTGATCTTTGTTAGACGCGGTCGCCGATTGATCACTGGCTCCGTTTTGGTGTTCTTTGGGAGGAGCGTCAGCTTTCTCGTCGTCATTGTTGGTGGCCTTGGACGAGTCTTCGTCCGGCGTGTCGGTTTTATTGTTGTCGTGGCTGTTGTTTTCATCTGTCTTGGCAGCCTCGGCAGCGGCTGCGGCCGCGGCGGCCTTCTTCTTCTCTTCCAGAGCTGCCGCCACTGTTCCGGGCTTGGGCTTGAATGTGCTTGAACCTCCAGAACTCTTGGGCAGGCCGTTCTGTTGGGCTCCAGAAGTCGAGGCTCCGCCGGAGGTCGAGGGAAGTCCGAGGCCGGCGTACATTGCCGCCAGCGCGGGATCAAGGGAGGCCAGCATCTTGGGGTCGAGATTCTTGGGATCCATGGTGGCCAAGGCGGCCATCGCCTTCGGGTCCATCGCTCCAAGGGCGGCCATCATTTTTGGATCGGACAGCATCTTGGGATCGAGGCCGGGAACGGAGGCCGCGGCCGCCTTCGTGGGATCCAAGAGGGCCGGGTCAATGCCCATGGACGCCAAGACCTTGGGGTCCATACCGGCCAACATCTTGGGATCAATTCCAAGGAGCTTCGGGTCGAGGACGCCCAGTCCCTTGGTCGGATCGCTGATTCCCATGTTGGCCAGGAGCTTCTTGTCAGCCTTGCTCATTCCCTTGGGGTCGACGAGCTTCGGGTCGATGCCATACGCCATGAGGGTCTTGGCGTCGAGGCCGGCCAACATCTTGGGATCGAGGCCGAGGAGCTTGGGATCGATTCCACCGGGTCCAATGCCGTAAGCGGCGGCCGTCTTGGGATCCAGTCCCAGCAATTTCGGATCGAGGCCAGCAGCAGCACCAGGAGCTGCGCCAGTGGAAACACGTGGCTCTGTTGCTGAGAACGTCGGTGTGGTTTTCTCAGACGACCTCGAGGAAGATGTCTTGGAGCCTCCGCTGCCTTGGTCCAACAGAGTTTTCACGAGGCTGGGATCGAGGCCGAGGCTCTTGAGGGCGTTGCTGTCGAGACCCTGCAACATTTTCGGGTCGAGGCCCAAAAGTCGAGGATCACCCGAGGCCAGAGATTGTGCTGCTCCAGAATTCTTTCCTGACGACTTGCCTCCGCTCGAGGACGGCGAGGCTCCGCTGTCGGGAAGGCCGAACATTTTGGGATCGAATCCGAACAGCCTCGGGTCCATGCCGCCAAACAAGGCCTTTGGATCCATCGACCCGAGCAACTTGGGGTCCAACATGGCCGCCATTGTCTTCTGGTCGATGCCCAGAGCAGCTGCCGAGGCCGCGAGAGCGGCACTGTTGCTCGCGGACGATGAAGGAGTTGTGGTCGTGGTCGCTCCACTTGATTTGCTACTTCCGCCGCCCAAAGCGGACTCCAGCAGCTTGGGATCGAGGCCGGCAGCCTTCAGCAAATTGGCATCCATTCCCTGGAGCACCTTGGGGTCGAGGCCGAGCGAGGCCGCGGCAGTGCTCAAGGAGGAAGCCATCGAGGTCTTTGGTGATGGCGCCGAGGCTCTTGGCGACCTCCGGTGGTCATCGCTCTTGCCGCTCTGTCGGGACGGCGGCCTCGGCGAAGACGACTTGGGAGATCCTGCCGACCGCGATGTCGGGGTGTTGCCCGAGCCGCTCTTGCCCTTCTGGCCACCGGCGAACATTTCCATGCCCGGCATGCCGGCCATCATGGCGGGATTCATTCCATACCCGTACAAGGCTGCCATACTTGGGTCCATGGCCGCCATTGCTGCCATCAGGCTGGCGTTGGGATTTTTGGGATCGCCCATTCCAAGCGCAGCCATTGTCATGGGATCCATCTTCTTCAAGTCCATGGCTGAAAAGAAGCAAAGAGAAATGATAAATGTTGCAACAATTTTGTTAGTTCATATGAATAAGCACTTACACATTGCCGCCATCATGGCGTTGGTGTCCATTTTCCTAGGATCAAGTCCCATTGCCTTGGCCATTGCCTCCATGGCTTGAGCTTCAGCCTTCGAGGCCGAGGACTGCTTGCCGCTCGGAGAGGCCGCCGGCGTAGATGATTTCTTGCTGTCACTTCCTCCACTTGGCGGGAGCATTCCCATAGCTTGCAGGGTCTTCTGGTCGAGTCCCATAGCCTGGAGAGCTTTGGCGTCCAATCCCAGGGACTGGAGCGTTTTCGCATCCATTCCCATAGCCTGGAGCATCTTGTTGTCCAAGGTTCCAGCTCCAGCTCCTGCTGAACTGGATGAGGATGTTGTCGGTGTGGCAGGGCTGCTGCTTGCGGCAGTCTGCAACAACTTGGGATCGATGCCCATGGCTTGAAGGGCCTTCGCGTCTAGTCCCAGGGCTGCCAGCGACTTGGGATCCATTCCCATCGCCTGGAGCATTTTCGGGTCCAAGCCTGCCGGAGTCGATGAGCTAGTGCTGGCTCCGCTCGTTGGTGGCAAGACGCCCATGGCCTGGAGAGTCTTCTGATCCAATCCCATGGCTTGGAGCGACTTGGCGTCCAATCCCATGGCCGCGAGGGTCTTCTGGTCCATGCCAAGGGACTGGAGCACCTTGGGATCCATCAGTCCCATGGCTTGAAGGGACTTGGGGTCCATGCCCAGAGCCTGCAGCATTTTCGGGTCCATGCCCATGGCGGCCAGGTTGGCGGCGCTGCTACTGGATCCACCAGCAGCTTGGTCCTTGCTCGAGGATCCTGATGGTGATGGCGCCGACTTGGACGCTCCAGCTCCAGCGGCCGCTTGCTCCAACAGTTTCGGGTCCAGTCCGAGGGCGGCCAGACTCTTGGCGTCCATGCCCATGGCCTGCAAGGTCTTGGCATCCATTCCCATGGCGGCCATCATCATGGGGTCCATTTTCATCGGGTTCTTGGGGTCGCCGAAGCCCAACATCGCGGCCGTGACGGGGTCCAACTTCTTGGGGTCGAGGCCGTACAAGGCGGCCAGGGACATTGGGTTCTTGGGATCCAGCGAGGCCAGGGCGCTCATGGGGTTCTTCGGATCGAGGCCGGCCATTGTCGAGAGGCCAGACAGGCTGTACGAAGGACCAACACCACCTGACGATGACGTTTTAGCCGCTTTACTGGGAGGTTCAGCATCCAACGGAGGTCGGCCGGGTCCCTTCCTCTTTTGGCCTCCAGTCAGAACGCTGATGTCGGCGGCCGCCCCGGCCTTCAAGGCCTCCTTGCTCTTCACCAGCTCGGCCCACTTGGGATCGACCTCGAACATGGGGTTCTCGATCAGCCACTGCGCCAAGTATTTCAGCTTCGGGCCCTGCGTTCCAGAGAGCTTCTTGCCGGTGAATCTGTTGAACACGGTGACGTGCTCGTCGCCCGATAGGTTGCTCATCCACTCCATGGGGTTTCCAACGGCTGCTCCGGCCTTTGGACTTTTGCCGAGGCCGCCACTGGTGGCAGTCGCGCTCGAGGACGGCGTCAGCGGCCGCTCGGGCACGACTCCCATCGTGGCCTCCAGCCATTTTTGCACCTTGCCTTCCGACGGCGAATCGGGTCGGCCAAGAAGTTCTTGCAGCTTGTTGAGGTCGCCCTCCTTGCCCATCGCGTCCTTCTTGAGCAGGCTCTGTCCCGGAGCCACGCCTTTTCCTCCTCCTTCCTTGTCTTTGTCCTGGAGGTTGACACCCTTCGAGGCTCCGAGGCCGAACATGATATCGTCGAGACGCTTCTTCTTCTTGGTCTTGTCGGAGGTGGTGCCGTCGCTCAACTTCCGCTTGTTCATGCCCAACTTGTCTAGGGCCGACTCGAGCTTCGAGCCGCCCTTGGCCGCCTTTCTCGCCGCCATGTCGGCCAAGAGGCTGTTGTCAGCGTCGCCGTTGACCGGCGTGATCTCGACTCCACTGAGACCTCGTCCTTTGGCAAGCCTAAAATTGAAACAAGAATCGTTAAACATCTAGCATTAATAAGAAATTTATCATTGACAGACTGTATAAAAATGAACAAAAACAAAGGACAGAAAAAATGTGTGTATTAAGAGAAAGCAAGAAAACAAAAGTACCGATAGAACGTGTCATTAGCGTCATTAGAAATGGTGACCACACCGGGGTCCTCGTCGAGGCCGGCCGGCCGGCTAAGATGGGTATGAAACGAAGGAGGCTCAACAAATTCGTTAGCAGAAATCGGCGTAATAGTGACGCCATGCAAACGCAAATCAAGAGCTGAGGCTGTCGAAGGCAATGTAGTAGTGGTAGAAGAGGGAGGAAAAGCAATCGGGCTCTCGCTTCCGGTTGAAGAAGAGTCTTGTCGAGAAGCGAGAATGTCGTGATTAATGTAGTAAGAATCGTGCAACAGCATTTCAGCAGCTATCCTGTTTTGGTGGAAATCAAAGATGGTTTGTAAATTGTAAGGAAAACAGAGAAGTTTAAGTCAGAAAAAATCATATCTAGCTATTTATAGGTTACAAGGGAAAACGGGATTTCAAACTTACTTTGCAATCGGGTCATCGTCGACCACGTCTGGATTGCCCTGTTTGTTCGTCAATGGCGAGGTCAGGATCTGCCTGATCTTGCTCGTCTTCTTGTCGTCGTCCTTGATGGGAGTCTTGGACTTGGCATCGGCGGCCTCCTTCTCTGTCTGGATGATGGTGGCCTCGGGCCTCTGGTCGAACGGATTCTCGGGCATGTCGGGGATGTCACCCATGTGGTCGCCGAGGCTGAAGCCGACCTCGACGGGCCATTTGCCGGTCTTGACGCAATCGATGATCTGAGTGAGACGGAGGATGAGCACCTTGTCTTTGGGCCACTTGATCGCAGAG
>JAAUYL010022002.1_pt1 | contig 10542 bp, 5 predicted proteins | sample 7278011 | NCBI WGS metagenome assembly JAAUYL01 (sample SAMN14350225, study PRJNA611818) | marine sediment metagenome | isolation source: surface marine sediment (1.8m) | place: French Polynesia: Moorea | collected 2018-08 | reverse complement strand
TTTTACCTGGCCTCCGTCGTCCGAGGTCGTGGAAAGGCTGTCGTGACTCGAACTGGCGTTCACACAGTCATGGGACAGATGGCTGATCTGACTGCCGTCACGGAAAAGAAGGAGACTCTCATTACTCAAGAAATCTCCCAGCTGATGCATTTGGTCACCTACATTGGGATTACCATGGGCCTCGTGTGCTTTGTCATCGCCATGCTGCTGGGATACTTCTGGGTCGACGCCATCCTCTTCCTTATTGGCGTGATTGTTGCCAACATCCCCGAGGGCTTGATGGCGGTGGTCACGATTTCGCTCAGCCTCTCCGCCAAGAGGCTGATGTCTCGAGGTTGTATCGTCAAGAATTTGGAGGCAATCGAGGCTCTAGGCTCGACCTCGATCATCCTGTGCGACAAGACGGGCACCCTCACCATGAACCAGGCTAGCGTCGCCCACGTGTGGATTGACAACAACATCGGCGAGGTGGACACGGCTGCCATCAACAAGCCCGTCGTCACCTTCGACACCGCGACCTCGGCATGGAAGAACATGGCCAGGGTGGCAGTTCTTTGCAGCCGAGCGGAATTTGTGAGCGGATCGGAAAAAGAACCAGTCATGAGACGAGAGTGCATCGGCACCCCGATCGAGGCCGCCGTGTTGAGATTCATCGAGGGGGTCGAAGGCTCCAGCGGTACCTTCAGGAGCATGCACCCCAAAGTCTGCGAGATCCCGTTCAGTCCAATCATCAAGTTCCAGCTCTCCATCCACGAGTGCCACGATTTCCAGAGCAACGGTTACCTGCTCACCATGTTTGGCGATCCGGAGACCGTGTTGAACCGTTGCGCAACCGCTCTTGTCCAAGAGTTGGACCGCAACATTGACGACGACTATCGAAATGCTTTCCGCTATGCCTGCGCCGAGCTGGGCAGCCTCGGCGAGAGGCTGGTGGCATTTGCCGATTGGAGGCTGCCAACACGGCGTTTCCCGCCGGGCTTCCAATTTAGCTCGCACAACATCAACTTCCCCCTTTCCGGATTCAGGCTCCTCGGACTCATGTCCATGATCGACCCGCCAAGAGCTGCCGTTCCAGACTCGATTGCCAAGTGCCAGGCTGCCGGGATCAGGGTGGTTTTAATGACTGGAGATCACCCGGCAACAGCTAAAGCCATCGCCAAGTCCGTCGGCATCTTGTCGCTTGACCAGGATCCTATGGAGCGAACAGCACTCGTGAGGCCAGCACAATCGTGTCTGATCACCGGAGAGGAGATGACTGACATGACTCCCGAAGAACTTGACAGCGCACTCATCCACCATGAAGAAGTCGTGCTGGCGGGATTCGCCGCCGAACAGAAGCTTGACGTTGTCGATTCATGCCAAAGGATGGGTGCAGTCGTCGCAGTCACCGGAGACGGAGTTAATGACGCGGCCTCGCTCAGGAAGGCCGATGTCGGGATTGCAATGGGAGGCGCGACCTCCACCGACGTGGCAAAACAGGCGGCCGACGTGATCCTCCTGGATGACAACTTTGCCAGCATCGTCGTCGCCATCGAGGAGGGCAGGATCATGTTCGACAACCTCAAGAAGATCCTATTTTACATCTTGTCGTCCAACATCGCCGAGATCGCTCCGTTCCTCTTCTTTTTGATTGCCCAAGTGCCACTTCCATTGGGAGCTCTGGCCGTCCTCTGTATCGACCTGGGGACTGACCTGCTCCCGGCTGTGGCTCTCGCCTTCGAGGAGGAGGAGATCAAGCATGACGTTATGAAAAGAGGACCTAGAAACCCGATCTCCGAGGGACTCTTGGACGAGAAAGTGCTCTTCTTGTCTTGCGGACAGATGGGCCTGATCCAGGCCGCGGCAGGATTCTTCACCTACTTCGTCATCATGGCGGAGAACGGCTTCTGGCCGAGCAGACTCCTTTACTTGAGGGAGTTTTGGGACTCCAGAGCCATCAACGATCTCAGGGATTCGTATGATCAAGAGTGGACTTACGACGACAGGAAGAGTCTGGAGTTCTCTTGTCACGCAGGGTTTTTCATGAGCATTGTCGTCTTGCAATGGGTCAACGTGCTGGTTAGCCGCTCCAGAACCACGAGCATGTTCAAGAGGGGATTGGGCAACATGGTCCTGAACTTTGCCCTGATCTTTGAAACGCTCTTGGCTTTGATTCTAATTTACATCCCCGGCCTCAATCGTGGCCTCCAGCTTCAAATGCTCCACCCTCTATCTTGGTTCCCTCCAATCCCCTTCCTCCTGTTTATGCTCATCTACGACGAAATTCGCAAGGCCATCATGAGAAAACATCGGGATGGATTCATGCACCAGGAAACCTGTTTTTAAAAATGACAACCATTCCAGCAATGATCAACTTTCAACAAATGCTTGTGACAAAATAAAGAAAATAATTTGTACAATACCTATTCTTTTAATGCGAAATAAATAAATAAAGACCGAGACAATTTTGCAATTTTTAGATGTGTATTTTTTCAAGCAGAGAATTGAAATCAGACAGAAAATGTAGGTAATTTTTTATATGACAATCATTGTGGTGTATCTTACTGATGCCGAGCTTTCAAATTAGCAGATTTTTTCCACTTTCGTTTTTTTTCGTTTGATGTTTTTTTAACGAGAAAATGGTAGCTTTTGTCGTTGTGGCTAGATTTTTTTAGATTTTACGTAAAATACAGAGGACATATTTTTGGTGATAAAAATTGGTAGGTGGAAATTCTGAGTATTTAATGCCCTAATATCCCTGGGGAATGTTTGTTTGCTTTCACCAAAAATGCATTTTCCTTGATTTCGGGAATCGATTTCATGCAATTATTTTTACAGGAATTCAAAAGAGGTCTGACTTAGATTTTGCTGACTACAATTAGGTTTTTACTTAATTTAGTAAAATTGCGGGGGAGAGATTTGACAACAAATATATCTAACAGACATGTGTGTGTACAATTTTTTGGATTTTATATGCTTTTTTATAATCAATTATTTGACATAATACATTCATGAATTGTTTTTAATAATTCCTAAGGACTAGAGATGAAATTCATTTTCAAATATACGTCGAGAAAAATTATGCGAGAAGAGAACGTGCTCATATAAAGGTGCTATGAAAATGTTACATACTCGAATTTAATTTGATGCAATCATATCGTTTAAAACTAGATAATCAGATTTATCGACAAAGCAAAATTGTTTTTGTGACCAATTTTTGGTCGAAGAAGTCAAGCAATATCGGTGTACCTTAAACGTTAATTTTAATAATAATTATCCTTAAATATTATTTATAACCAGAGAAAAGCAGAGAAAAATGTATTGCACATAAAATCTACCGTCTACATTTTTTAATATTTTTTTGCTGAAATCATCTTTTTTCTAGGGGGTGGGGAGAGTTGTTTAATTTTAAGATCCAAAATTCTGTTCGCTAGAAAGGCCACCGACTCGAATACTTAGATTTTCAGATGATTCGAAAACTTATTGTATTGACACTAATATAAACGAGGAGGTGATGTTATGTGTTTCAGATGTAAGTTTTGCTCGTTTTCCTTTCAATTCTATGCAATCGTGTTTGATTTGGTGGTGATGGTAATTATATAATTACGTAATTATAATGGAGGCAATCAAGCAAATGGAATTCCGATATCAATCCTCTCACTTTTTTCTTGTATCTTTAGTTTCAAACGATATATAGTTAGATTCTTTCTCTTTTTCTCTGTTCATTAAATAGTTTGTGTCGTATTTTGTCGGTCTTCAAAAAGTTACTTTGTTTTTGGTTTTGCATTGCGTTACGTTTTTCGACTTTAATTTTTTATATTCTATTTTTCTGGGGGTCTCGTAGTTTGTTTCATCTTTGTAAATTGCACACATATTTATTAAATATGGCCTCTCTGGTTGTATGTTGTATTTTAAATGTATGTATAAATGGTAAAGTTTTTGGATTTGAATTTCATTATTTTTTAGCTAAGATTGTTTGTTTTGGTTTTATAGGTTCCACTTGTTTATTACTGTTATTTTTTCCGGGGAAAACTTTTAGAATAATTTCCATTCAAAAGAGGATCGAGTTGATGAGTCTTTTAAACTACATATTTTTGTGTATACCATTTGGAAGACTCCAGATCAAAGGACTTGAAGAACTGTCATGCCAATGTTAAAAGGTTTTTTTGGTTGTTGTTGTTGTTGTTGGCTTTTATTGTTGACGGCAATGGGTATGTAATGTCATGGAATGTTTGTTTACATTTAAAACTGTCGTCAGCAGAGGACACCTAAAATCTTTTGCTTTTCAATGCAAAAATTCAAATTGACTAGATATTGATTAAAGAAGTGGAACTCTTGGGAGGATGTATACAAGACACAGAACTACGCGACATAATGTTAAAATACGGAGATAGATAGAATTGACTTAGATAGTAACGTACTGGTGGATCTTAATTTTATGTAGAGAACTACTCAGATTGGCAATTGTGCAGTTGTATGATCATTCCTAGATTAACCAATTCGCATTCATGACTTTGTTGGTTGCACCTTTTTCTTCCTCAATTTTGTAGATGATGTGGGTTATATTTTGGGGGGGTGTAGTAAAAATAGTTAGTAGACCTTGCTTGACTTCCGGTTCCTCTTTTTGGATCGCGCTGGTCACAAGCTGCTATCTTAGGACTTGCGGCTGTTGGTCTTGAAGCTGACCTGCAGGACGCGATTGCCCAAGGTGTAGCCGTTGAGGGACTGGATGGCGACCAGGCACTCGTCGTAGTTTGTCATGGTGACGAAGCCGAAGCCCTTGCACTTGTTCGTCTGCAAGTCGCGGATGACCTTCACGTTCTGGACGGCGCCGAAGGGCCCGAACAGCTGCCACAGGATGTTCTCTTCCGTTTCCGGCGCCAAGTTGTAGACGAAGATGCACCAGCCCGAGCCGTTGATGGCAGCCGGGTTCGACGCGGCCGCGGCCGCCGCCGCCCCCGGGATGATCGGGTTGCCTGCCAAAAGTTCACCGGCTAACGGAGAATACCTGCAATGAAAAAAATTGAAGAATGTAGACTTTGCCAAATATCAATATTTTTCACATTGGAGCGCAGAGACAATCTTACACACAAGCTTGGACTGGGAATGTACATGGTATATTAGTACTTTTAAGTAGAGCTAAAACATTTGGCTTCATCGTCTTCTGAATTTTCACTTTCATTCTTCAATTTGCAAGTACAGGAATCATTATTTTGAATGTGGAGCTGTGCGAGCTAAGCTGGTCGTAAATGTAAGTTTGCCGATATCTTTTTTTAGTGATTATGAATGCTGCTACTGTAAATAGCTCTTACGAAAAATAATGACGGTCTAAGGAATGTTTAGATGTGGGGTGACTAAACGAAATGACAATGAAAGCAGCGTTTTTGGGGAAATCAATGATACACAATTGAAAAAAATATATTAAGATACAAATGCATTATGCATTACACAAATTTCGGGGTGTATAACTGTTTGCTAAAGATTGGTGTCATTTAAAAGTATCAAGAAAACAGGTGAGAAAAATACTTAGAAACGAAAGACTTTGGTGGCTACATTTATAGTAGAAACTATGCAGGGTGAAAAACCGAAAAAATGTTAAAGATTAATAAAAAACTAAAAAAAAAATCACATTTTATGCTGGAACAACTTTAAGTTACACATCGTCTGTTTTTGTTTGTTTTGTTTTTACTTGCCTGGAAATTCCCTTTCCAGCCAGCAATGCTTTGCCAGGACTAAAATAAGGATAGAAGAAAACACAAAAAAGTCAATCGATTTTGACTTTGAGAACGAACCAAAATTCATGTTGTTATACTGTTCATCGGAGATAGAGAATGCTTAAGTTAATTTAGATGCTCATGAGTCATGATGTTAAGTAAGTATATTTATAAGCATGCAGAGAGTAGATTCTCAGAGATTTTCTTGCTAGCCAAAATCAGTTCCCTTTCGCATTGATAACCAGGCCATGTTCGCTACTGGCCAAAACTGCTCTGCATTATACCAGATAAATAGTAGGTCTCTCTCTAGTTCTTTCTCCTGCTTTCAGATTCCACTCTTCTCCTCTGTAGAAGGACTGCAGTTTTTGGTTAGGAAAAACTTTTTTGCCAGGGCACAAAAACTGGGTCTCCTACTATACCTCCAACTTTTCTGCCCTACAGATATATTATTCTATTTTCGCACGAGGAGGGAAACGAGTCGGTTGCTGGCTAGGTGAGTTATGTTAAGTAATAAGAAGATAGGCTGTTCATAAAAGAATGGAAGATACACGTAGAAAAGGTACTTGAACTTAAAATTAGCCACCTCCAGACGAATACCAATTGCAACTAAATAGAGTATTAAGTTTGTTTTAACACAAAATTGCGCCAAAATTAATGTTAAGTAATTAGTTTTATACACTTACCCTCCGCCCTCCTTCATGTTCAGATCCATGGGTAAGCCGGTCGGCAGGCCGTATGGGCTGTAGAAAACGAGAAAAATCGCAATGGAAAATTAGGAGAAATGAATCGAAAACTATGATAATGATTATGGAATAATGCAATTAAACGACAGCAATAACGATATGATGATACTGAATGTTTGTAGCGGTATATTAAACGTGTGCACCATATAGAAAGGGATCGATAATTGCTCTAAGTAATGAGATAATTAAATATGTGCGTGTTTTTGATAAAACTAAGTACGTTGACTTTTTGATACGAAGCAGAGCGTTGCGAGCATTGCAAAGATACTACACGATTTCACAATTAAAATAAGAACTTCTGTAGCCTTCGACATTAAATGAGAATTGACATGTTACTTGCTATAATTGACAATTAATTAGGTAGATAGGTAAGTAGACAGCAATGTTCCTTTTTCTTATACACAAAAAAGAGCCTATTTTTAATTGTGAAACCAGAAATAGCATTGCGCAGCAACATTGATATTTAAAAATATAAGCAAGTAAGGATAATAATATGACATACCCGTTGAAAGAAAAACGATTGAACGAACAAAGAGTGTTTGTAGTAATATTTTTGTTGCCAAAAGAGGTGTGAGCGTGTGTTGTTTATGTGTACAAAAATAAGAAATAATTGCTCGTTTCTCTCCACTCTTTGATTTTTTTAACCCCCAATTGATATTAACCTATCCAAAATGCAAGTGTCAACCGGGATTGTCTTAGAGCCCGAGAAAACACACAGTTCATGTCTTTGATATTATTGTATCTCTAATGCTAAGACTAGCTTATTAAGCATTTTCCTATATAGATGCACGTGTCTTAGATAGTAAGTATGTAGCTGGTTCGTCATGCCTGCTTTCTAAATGGAATCCGTCGAAGCAGTCTGCAATTACCTGAATCTTCCCGCGGGATGCAGGGCGCCGCCGAAAGCCCTCCTGGCCGCCTGGGGCGCCAGATAGGCTGCCAGGGGAGGAATAGCTTTGGCGTTGTTAGAGGGGTTATTAGCAAACTTGACTGTGACGGGCTCGGTGGCGCCCTCTGGAATTGTCCCGTTCAATTTGGAAATGGCGCGCTCCGCTTCTATGCGCTGATCAAATCGAATGAAACCGACACCCTTGGATAGGCCTTGAAATGAAAACAAATAAATGATAAATGTAAACAAAGTAGAATAAGTCACACACCACAATACATAATTAAAATAATTAAGGGTGTCATTAAGATCAACCAATTGGTAATAAAGAATGACGTGGACATTTCCCAGAGTATGTAAAATTAGGCTTGAAATCAGGATGATGTGAGGTCTGAGTTAACGACTTCTAAGTCATTAAAGTAAGTAATATCTTAAAATGCATTCTGTTCCCCCTATTCACAATTGAAGATAAGGAGGTAGGTACCATATCTTAGACGCCATTCCTGCTGCAATGTGAGTTCAGACTTTGATGCAGGCTGTTTCCGCTTCCATTAAGAGATACAAATAGCGCTACATTGCATTATTGTGTTTGCTGGTGGAAGCTTCTGTGCAACCACAAAGAGTTAGGTAGCTCCCACAAAAATAGACGAAGAAGGGAATCATCATCAAAGTGTGCTTGGCAAACATATGCCCCTGTTATACTCTGTATAGGACTACACATCTATTACAATATTTATTTGCCCCGCGAGTGAGCTCAAGCTCAACATTGCTTGCTTGCTTGCTTGTTGTGTATCCTGTAACAAGAACACTACTGGGGAAAGGGAGGTAGTTTATTTATGGCCTCAAAGCACAACAAGATGTGCATAGCTATTCATATGGTATAGTTATGGCATATTGGAATTGGTAGCTATGTTCCAAACGCAAACATGAGCTAGGTTGGAATAGCGAAAGAGAGACCCCTGGAATATGAGCCTGGGTATGTTCACAACATACAGTACAGCTATCTATCTATGGGATATGCAGGCCTCGTCTCTCCTCTACAAATGACACAGAAGCTTCTGGTTGATGTCCTGACTCTGGCTGGCATAATGATGAGAAAGAGGTGGTTAAGCTTACCGGTAATGTTGTCGCACAGGATGCGGGAGGTGATGATGTTCCCAGCGCAGGAGAACAGTCGTTCCAGGTCAGGTTGGGTCATGTGTTTCGGCAATCCGCTGACGTAGAGATTGGCACCTTTTATTGCTTCGCTGCTTGGACGTGCATATGACACCTAGGAAAATGGTTGTAATCCATGACATTGATGAGATTGTTAGCAACTTAAGCTACCTTGATTGTTTTGTTTTGCAGCCTCAGTCCGTTGAGGGTGCTGATGGCCTTCTCGGCATCGTCTTGTCTGTGATAGTTGACGAATCCATAGCCAAGGCTCTGACCTGTAATTATGGCATTAATTAAGGGTTATTATAACCTAGGGATATTTGCACTTGCCTGTCACTTTGTCCCTAATAAGCTTGCAGCTCTCAACCTCGCCGATCGACGAGAATAGGGAGCGGATCTCCTCCTGTGTCATGGTCTGCGGCAGGTAGTTCACGATGAGGTTGGTCTTGCTCTCCCCATTCATGTCGTCGTCAACGACTTTGTGGGCTTCGCTGGCAGCCCCGGCCGCCGGCTGGCTTCCGGGCAGGCCGGCAAGGCCGCCCTGGGGCTGGTTATTTCCCGACAAGACTTCCATTCCGTTCATCTTCTTCTACTTCTTCAAAAATATATAGGGTAACTGATTGGTATACAAATCAGGCCGCCGTCGAATTTCCAATATCGTAAGTCCTTCTTGAGTGGTTGCTGAAGTTTTTATTTTGTGCACAAACGTTGCGCTGCTGATGTGGTTTGTATTGTATGGTGGTTAGATATCTGCAAGAAGGTGGCGGGGGAAAATCAATTGAGGATTCGATAGGGGGAAACTGAGGTTGTGTGGTCAGAGATTCGATCTGCTGCTGACTGTATAAACACAGAGAAGAACTCAGAAGAATGAATTGTAAATGGAGGCGGCAAGGAGACTTTTCTTTTTAGCTAGACGACGCTCACCATGCTGGCGTAGGAGAGGTACTAAACCACCAACGCTACCGTCGTTGTTCATTGTGTACTAAGAGTAGGTACATTATAAATACATAGGAGCTGCTGCTCTTCTTGGCTAGCTTTCTTTCTTGCGCCTGCAGCTTCAGAAATAGCTCAGTTTGGTTCTCCTAGGGTCCCTAGCCAAAGCCCCAGACCTCTACAGCACTCGGTATAAAGAGGGGACCGACCGCCACCGCTCTTTTGGAGCAAGAACCTAACACTTGGGTCCAAGCTGGGGGATTTTCCCGGGGGGAGTCCCCCCTCCCTAGCCCCCTTTGCTAGTTTGAAAAATCTTCTCTGCTCGAGTCTACGACGACGAGAGGCTCTAGGAGAAGACGTAGAAAGCCTTTATATTTATAGCTAGTAGAAGTACAACTCAGCGTAAAGTACTTTTGGAAATAAGTACTTGCAGCGTTTTATTACATTGCTTGCAATACTAAATACGAGTATATCGACTGCTACTGTTCAGTGTTTTGTAAAGGAAGGCTTTTAAACAAATCGATACCGCCGGGTGTGTCCTAGAGCGGAGAATAACTTTTGTTTGGTAAAAATTAAAATATTTGACCTTTTTCCTGCTACTAATTTTGTCCTCTTTATTGAGTCAAATGTTAGTTTAGAGGAGTTGTTACATATACATTTGCTTTTACAGAATCGACGTATTTTGTGAGCAAGTGACCACGTATTAAATTAGATCGATAGAAGTCTCTGATGCGAGAAGCAGCTTACGTGTGTTAGCATTAAAAGTACTCGTAGCTTCGATCCCAAACATTTCTTTTGTCACCGTCATCTCCAAAAAATATTTATATGAAATGAAAGAACAAGTGTTCCAGAGAAAGTAGGATCGGCTTTTTCGTTACTTTTTTATACAGTCAATAAAAGGCCCAACGAATCTCACAACTGCAGCTAGGATTTTTTAAGATTCATGATAAAACAAATCCTTACCTGACTTGAGTAATTTTCTGGTAGGTAGAGAGTTCTTGTTTCTTTTTTTTGGATGATTCCCAACTCAAAATGGGCCAAAAATCAGTATAGTGGATTTTAACACGTCAGTGGTCGATAATTGTTTTTGATAATAATGTCCTCAAACTAACTCAAATATGTGGAATATTAA
>JAAUYL010066543.1_pt1 | contig 10544 bp, 11 predicted proteins | sample 7278011 | NCBI WGS metagenome assembly JAAUYL01 (sample SAMN14350225, study PRJNA611818) | marine sediment metagenome | isolation source: surface marine sediment (1.8m) | place: French Polynesia: Moorea | collected 2018-08 | reverse complement strand
GCTTTTCCGACATCTCTTTCCTTTTGTTCTTCCAGTTTGGGTGCCTGAATTGAAATACTCGTACAAAAAATCTCATACCGTTGAAATGCGAAAACGGAGAAGAAGTAGAAATAGTTGTGAGAAACAGACAAGAATTTATATAGCTTCATCCATCAAAAACGTTTGAGGCAGGTCCTATAGTCTGTTTCAGGTCACACAAAAGTTAAAGTAAAATGTGCTGGTTAAATGTAAAATGAACCCCACTTAAAAAATCGGAAACGTTCTGTGCATCATTTTATTGTTGTCGGTATGAATGATTTTTACCACCAAAGTAAGAATTTTTGGAATTTCTTAGGACAAAAAACGGTTCTAGCAAAAATGTCCCAAAAATGGGAAGCCAACTTTTCATTTTCCAGATATCTAAAATCATTGAGGCACGAGTTTTGCGACACGAAAATATGGTTCTTGATCAAATTCCCGCACCCTAGATACGTTACATGAGGTCAAATTTTCCAAGGTGAGAACACGGGTTCGACAATCGCTGATTCAAAGAGAAGAATCTCGGAAAAATATCAGCCAGTCATTTCTGAAACAATTTGGATTTTGGAGCAAATGCATGTGCATCAAATGATTGAATCAAAATGAGTGCACCATCACGGTTTTTCCAGGAAATAAATATTTTAGCATTGAAAAAAATGTGCCACTTTTTACGGAAGTCCAAGTACTGGATTGGATGCTGCTGTGAGCTATGAATGAATACCTTTAAAAATGAAAAAAATTAAACTGATTTAATTCACTCAAATCAAACGGCGAGACTCTATACCTGTCATAATACACGTGTTTTCGTGGAAGTTAATGTAAATCCAATGAAAAAAAGTAAAAAAGTTCGTCTCTTTGTGAATAATTGAAGCCTTCCTCCCGACTTTCTTTTCACAGGCAAAACAGAGCCCTAATATGCCTGACATTGAGAATTCTAAATAAATATCATCAGACTCTCGGAGACCCTAAAATAACAAGAAATGTTTGGATATCGACGAAGAAATGTCTATTTGATTGGAAAATAACCAATATCTACATAGAAGCACAAATTCCTTCACTCAATTGCATGTTGCGCCCTGACTTTTCTTTCTATTTTTCGCACGTCCAACCCAAATTGGTGATTGTTGTTAATAATGGTAGTGTGGTACCAAAAATACTTTCTTCGATTCTTTCAGGTATTGATTTCTGTCGAGCTATAGGCACCCTAATGTCCTAATGTATAGTACGCAAAAAACTGAATAAATCATCACAAATACTTACTACGAAACTAAACTACCATTTCCCGTCAATAGCAAAATAACTAGCTGTACAAACGGAACTACACGAAATGTCGCGGCAGCAGAGCCTTCTCAAAAGGTTGTTGAACGATACAAAATGTCACAGACAGCCAAAGAACCACAGCTAAACATAATCCCCTGCTTATAAACTCTACTTGCCGTCTATTGTATATTGTCTCTAATTTTTCACCGCCAGTCTGGAGAACGCAACAGTTTTGATTAGTCGGGACAAGAAGATCAGCATAAGGACAGCAACTAATGTGGGCCTAATAAACTAATACAACACACATATTCCATGATTCCAGACGATCATGACATTGCGCAAATCAATCCCGTTTGGTCTCACTATTTTGATAATAATTCTGCTCAATTATTCCGCCTCTGACGCGACCCAAACCCAAAAATTGATTCCTTCAAGAGGTGAGTTAACTTTGAATTATCTGGATTCTTTTTGTCAATGTATGTTTTCAGCTGATGCCCTTGAATGTCCTTTTGGAACCTTGGCTTATGGCATGACTATATCCGCCCCCGGGTCTACGTATTGGCGTGACCCCAAAAAGGGCCCACCTGATGAAGATGACACTCCAATCCCGTTTTCCGTTTGCCTCTTTTGCTTCCGAATCACCGAGACTGATCTCATCGAGAGCAAGGAGGTCGAGGTTGTCTCACTGAATAACAGGAACTCCCCGAGCTATCAAATATGCATTGGAAAGGGTACTTCAAATCAATTAGTATCTTAATTATTACCATAACTATTTCATCGTTAATTAAAGGCGATTTGAGGCGGACCATCCTCCAAACATTCGACTGCCGAGAATCATCGTACCTCAAGTCTTTCTACAAAAGTCTCGGTGACTCAAATTCGACCTACGGTTGCGCGGAACCGGAAGTGGCAGCTGATGACTCTGGAAACAAGTCCAGCCAGAGTTATTCTTACGATTCCAAGTACATGATTTTAAAAAAAATGTGAAATCAGGCATTATTTTGTACATTCTTAGGTTTCCGGACACCTCCGGTATCACAAGCATTCGAGCCAGAACCAATTGGCAAGATTTCGAAACCGACATGAGTTGCGAAGAGGACAACGAATTTTTCTGTGGACTTGACATCCACATGGACGGACGTTATCCAAAACAAAAGAAAGATAAAATCAAGGACAAGAAAGACTCCAACGAGGTCGAAGAGTTTAACGACGATAATGATAAAGATGATAGCAAGATCAGCTTTGACAGGATGGTTAAAGCAAATCAGTAAGAAACTAAGCTGGTCTGAATGTTTAATATTTCATAGTGGAAAACTTTCAGGCGTGGACCGCAAATGAAAGTAAAATGCTGCAGCATTAACGAGGTTGCCAAGGCATCCAAGATGAGCTACGTCTCAGCCTTCAGCCTCAAGGAAATGTGCGGCCGAGGTCATTCGACCGCGATTGTGGTCGTTCTCGCCATTCTCGCTGCAGTTTTCGCCCTCGGATTTCTCGCTTGCACGATTAATTATTGCTGGTATAAAAAATAAAAGTACTTACTAAAATCAACGAAAAACATTTGGATATTTTCTTTACAGTTGTCCGGTGTTCCCGGAATCACTTTTCACGAGGCAAACGACTCCGAAATATATTGGCAAAGGCAACAAAGTCGATCCGGATCTTGAAGAAATCGACGAGTCCGGAGAAGTGAGAAGCAGTTCGTCTTTCAACACAAGACCCAGCACTGCCAATGGATCTTAAAATAAAACATTAAAGTATATTGAAAAGTATTTTCATGGAAAAGAAATGTACCTTCATCCTCTGGCAAAATACTGGAAAGGTTGAGTGTTTTGATGTCTAAAAAATGTTGCGACGAATAAAAGTTTTGAAGAACCAAAAGCACCAAATAAAGTTTACTAACCTTAGAATATTTAGCATATTTTTGCTTCATGTTACACGTACCGAATAATTGATTTCTCTAATAACAGGCATACTTACATCATATCTGATCTGTTTTAAGCATTTTTTCAGAATCTTATTTGAAATGATTAGCTCAAAGATTCTTTAAGGTCAATGTAACCTGCATCGCTATAAATTGTCCCAGGTTTTTTCCAAGAAAGATTTCGTATCTTGACATAACCGGTGAATGCTGGTAGTGGTAACATGGTTTGTTGTTTTTTTAGCTTTGTTGATGATTTAGAATTCTCGAACAGACGTATCTATCTACAGTTACTCAACTCAGTCTTGATTCTTACCTTGACATAACCAATAGTGGAGCAAAATCGGTCAGCCAGTCTGCAACTCTCATTCTACATAAATCTGGTTTCTTTTTTGCATCAGAATTCAGAATTCTTTGGAAAAACCTCCACTTACTCAATGTTTCTACATTAATGTGGTTATGGCAAGAAGGTCTCGTTCCAGGAAATCTTTTGTAATATGGCTTTCGGAGAAAACGCCAATGTCCCCCAAATATCTGGAAAATAAGCTCTAATTCGTTAAATAACGAAATTTGGAATTAATTTGAAACTAAATTGATTTCTTTTAGAATGGTCGTGTAGTTAATAGATACAATACAATCGAAAAAGTCCGCTCGTCAGGTTCAAGTTCATTCACGATTTTTTGGTGTACGGTGAAAAAATGGCGCCAAAAAATCAACAGTTGCTTGCGCAGCCGGTGCGCGCGAGTTTTTAGAAATATCTCTGTATCTTCTCCTCACGTGGTCTAGCTGCTTGCTCTTTTTCCAAGTCGTCTAGATATGAAGCACAGAACAGAATACGAGAGAGAGCGTCATATATGGGGATATTTTTAGATCTAGAGGCCAACGCCCTCTGACGTGTAGTACTTCAAAATCTAGTGGCCGGTTATAGTATCTGTCGTACATTAGATTTGTAGGGGAAAATTCACATAATTGACCCGACACGCTGTAGTCACGTTTTTTTGGGGAATTATTTTAAGACGCAAATTGGAACAGCTTTCCTCTAAGAACCTACCCAACGAAACAAATCAAACGAAGCCCATTGTTGACGACATTGGTCAACAATGGTAAATTAACCACGAATTTATTCATTGTGGAATCCATTGTTGAATCCAATGTTTGCCATTGTGGATTCCAATCACCCAAATACCATGCAGTTACCATTGTCGACCTATTGTTGACCCATTGTTGAGTGATGACGTCACTTCCGCCTAGGTTTGGTGATATTTTAAAAATTGAGATTTGCGTTTTTCGTCAATGGGGAAAACAATGTTTTCGACAATGTAAATTGAAATTTCGAAACTTTTGTTTTGATTTCTCAAATTTGACTGGAGCGTTCAATTTTCGATCGCATTTACAGTTTCCTCGAAATCTTGCAAACTCTTGTGTTCCAGAAGTGTGATTGTCATTCCTCGACAATGAACAAGGAGAACTTAGATCCTGAGCAGTGTTCTTCGAAGGATGTCAGCTCGAAAGTAGTTCGCGATGGGTCTGTCTTGGCAAAGTCGTCTTGTAAAGCCTTGGATCCATCGCCCAAGTGTTCTGGCCCAGTGTTGAAGGGAAATCTTCCTTATCCACCATCTGACAGTGACAGCGACGATGACAACGATGAGGCTGGGCGAGTTCGCAAAGCCCTAGAGAAGGAGAGAGCTCTGAAGGATCCAACGTTTGACCCTTGGGACAAGAAGTATGCTAAGGTGCGCTACACTGCTTCTGGCAAACCCATTGTTCGCAAGACCAAGCCTTTTACTGTCTGGGCAGCGAACACTTGGGGATACCTTCGCAAACAGAATCCCACGTACAAGAAGGCCGTGGCTCCTGATGGTGGAGACTCCGAGTGCAATGGCAGTGATGAGCTTGGGCTGCACACGATTGCTTATCCAGCAGACATCGCCGACATCAAGAAGGACCTGGCCAAGGAGATGCAGGCTACTGGTGAATTCAAGAAGTCTGTCAACGAAGTGTTTCGTGAGCGCTACTACATCGAAATCCCGTACTGCCGCTGGTGCGACACCAGGCCTTGCGCTTGTTACGTCTGAAATGCTATCGTCCATTGTGGAGACATGGTGTGTGCCATGTCATTAACGTGAAAATACATGGAGAAGAAGAAAGTTTCAGTGCTTTATTGTGTTTCATATTGTACTGTCAACATTGGCATCGACAATGGTTCAACATTGGGACAACTTAACCCATGTCAAGAGAATAACAAGTCCTTGTAGAAGGGAATAATGACATTGTTGCCAGTGACAATCGCTTTGCCCACGATGTCGCTTGTCCTGAGAAGCGTCTCAGTGGCCTCAATCTTCACGTACTTGCAAACGCCCACGTATCTCATAGGGACGTTGGTATCAGTGGGGCAGGACCAATCCTTGGTCAACAATCGCTGAGCAGACATGAGCTCGTTCTCGACCCTGATAACTTTGTAGTAATTGTAATGTTCATCCATGACCAAGGAGTCGTTGTACCTGACATCTCTTTCGCGTGGCGCTATTGTCAGTTCATTTTTGCAGCATCGACCCTGCCTATGGTTGAGTCGTTTCACGAGCATGTTATTGACAATTTGTAGCCCAATGTTTCTGGTACCAGACTTATACGCCACTTGCACCTCTCCATAGGCCGACTCATACGGTTCAGTGGACATCTCTATTGGCCTGCCAAACTTGGAAATGTCTGGCATGTGGGAAAACGAATGCCAGTTGAATGTGCACGAGGCTTCCCCAAATGCATCCTGGAATTGCTCGTACAGGAGCTCGTGCAGTGTCTCCAAGTAGTCGTCTCCAATGTCAGTCCTAGCCCATTGTGGACCATTGTAGATTAGCACCAGGAATATAAACAGGAGCCAGACATGGGCAGCAGCGTGTTCGATCTCGTGCTCAACGATGTGGCAAATGGATGGGAAACAGGACACTGCCATTGCTTTCCATTCGTGCCCTTTGAAGTTGGCATAGTCCACTGGTCTTGAACGATGGGAGAACTCACTTGGCAGGTCAATCTCTCTGTAGATGTCCCCAATATAGTCACAAATTCTTCTTCCAGTGGCTGACATGTTGCCACCCTTGGACAATCCCACTGTGTGTCGCCAGAGTGTAGCCTTGCAGATACCCAACCAATCGCGATGGAAAGGGTCGCTGGGTGCCTTTTTCACGATGTCAAAATTCCTGATTTTCAACAATGGTGATCGTCCAGTCACTCCCTTGTTGCTTTGGACAGACCCATCTTGCTCTCGTTCCAGCTCAAGGTCTGTGACGCATTGGAGCCACTTGGCATGTGTGCGCTTTGGCTGCTTCATTGTCGACAATGGGTAACAGATTTTGCGATCGATGCATTCTCCCTCGGCTTCGCAGTACTCGCAAGAGAATCTGCCGGCGTGGCCCTTCAACATTTCAGGAAAGACCTCATTGGGGCATCGGCCAGGAAAAAATCGACATGAGCGCCAATGGAGAAGCATTCCTGGACGAAGAAGTCCAAGAATTTACTGAGGTTCTTCCTTTCGCGTCTTCTGGCTACGCGAACGCAGGGGATGTACACTTGGCGGCAGCCTCGAAATTGGACCCCCATGACATGTAGATTGTCGGGGGAAGATTTCCCATTGGGGATCCCATCATAGGTGAATGACAGATGCACTTTTCTAAAGTCCACCAAACCGCCAACAATGTATTCGGCATCCGGATGTTGTGCTGCATGATACCTTATCAGGTCCTTCAATTTGATGCGGGTCCAGATGCTCATTGTCTCGAATTGTCGCTTGTTCTTAAATCGCTTCTCCGGAAACTTGTCACCTTTACCACAGAAAATCTTTCCAGTCCTCAGGCACTTTACTTTCCAGTGGACAGTGGGAGTGGGCAGCGCAGCCTTCAACTTTCTGGTCATACTCTCGTAGGACTGCATTTCAGAGGGTTCGAAGAAATTCCAGTCAGATATCATCGACCACATCTCCTGCCGCTGGGCCTTGTTCATGCGACGTTTATTGCACCGACGAATGAAGTCTTGCGTGAACCTGCTTAACTTGTCATTGTCGAACAGGTGCACTTGAAGGGGCTGTTCGCCAACTACTTCTGGACCATGAGTCTCCACTTCGTCAACAATGGGTCCGTCAATGGGAGGATCCTCGCCAGCGTTGCTACCGAAATCGCTAAAGTGGCCAGCATCTACAACTTCATCGTCGACAGGAAGTGGCTCTGCATCATTGACAAGATCGCTTGGGACTAAACATGTCACGCCATTGCCCAAGACAACACGCGTCCAGTTAATGTCAGAATTGTCTGTTTCGTGGTTTATTTCCTGCAAAGATTTCATTTTGTAAATTGAAATGACACTATCCATTAGAATCAATAATAACAAAGTTTAGTCAACATTAGCTTTTCCTGTCTCACTGACAGACATCTTCAAAACGCACAGATTTCTTAGCCTTCACTTGTACCTCGTGTCGCTGGCTGGCATCCAAGTCTCCATTGCTAGTAACACTGTCGATTGGCTCTGACACAAGAATGTCATCAACATCGCTGTCCTCAGCATCTGCCTCAGTACCAGATGCCTGTCGTTCAGGCGTGGTCAACGTTAGCCCAGCACTGGTCGATGGGCCTGAAAATGTAACTGCCATTGACTAAGGTCAGGAACCAATAAACGAAATCTTGCTTACCTGGTCCTGCATTCTCGCGTGCTATCTCTTCTGGAAAGACCCTTCCACCTGACCGTTGATCGTGATGCATGGGCCTGAGCCGAAACAGCAACTTTCTCGTGCCATCCGGAGTCTTTGCAATGTAGGGCTTCCAGCGGGAGGGAATTTCGAACTTGGTCAAATCGATTCCACGAGTCTCCTCATAGGTCAGGCCATCGAGAGCGTCCGGAGTGGAAGCCCCTTTCATTCGTCGGACAAACTGAGCCAATTTGCCAGGCACGAGTTCATCCTCCTCGATGCAGTTGCAATCTCCATTGTGGACAGTGTGTGGCTCATTGAACTGCGATAGCTGCTTGTTCAACCTTTGCTTTTTCTTTCTCCAGTTCTCCTTCAACGCGAGTGCTTCGATAAAGTCTTTGGAGTGTTTCGTCCCACCTTTCGCTTTGGCCTTTGGCATGTTGAAGTTGAAATCGCACAATAGTCAATGGTCAAAGTCTTTCTGGATTCACTGTAATGTCTAGTTCTCTTTTCACGTTTCGAAAATGTCTGCTTTCCTGTCGAAAAATCGAAAAACGAAGGAAAACAATAAAATCAGCTGATCCATTGTTCGCCTTGGACTGTCCCATTGTTTCTCCCATTGTTGATGTTGAAACGTAAACAGAAGCGCTAAAACGTAAAAGAGAAGGTGCGGCCGCTACATCCTTTTTGAGTTAACGTTCCCGAAAAATAGCGCGCGATTGTTCGCGACTGTTTTCGTTTCGAAAAGAGAAACGAAATCTGAAATTGGATTCGCGACGCTGAAAAACGAACGAAAACTTTAAGTGATAAAGAACCTGTTCAAGACGTGGACAATGGCTTTGGACCTGATGCTGCGTCCCATCATGCCGGTGGCCGATTGCAGGCGATTGTTGAAGAGAGCCAACTGCCCAGAATTCAAAGAAGTGATCGTTTACTTGCCCCGCTATCAGCGGTCTGATGGGTCTTGGACCAGCGACAATGGGCTATTCCAAGAATTTAACATGGCCTACACGTTCTGGGGAACAGACCAAGACGATTGGCATCTTGATGAAGACATGGTGCAGAACGATTTCGGCACTTTCACCAAGAGTGTTTACGTCTCGTTCGACGACCAGGAATACATGGAGGCCTTCCTGTACTGCCGAGTTAAGAAAGCCACCCCGTATCGTCTGGAGGCAGATGTGATGAACCAGCTCAACAGGCACTTGGACATGTTCAGGGATGACCTGAGAACTGGCATTGCCCAAGAGTGGTCAGCCCAGGAGCCATGGCGTATTTTGCCATTGTCCAAGGACGCTTGCATCGCTCCTATTAGGGGCGACAATGGAGAGATCATTGCCTGGACCTATCCTGCTCACAACATCGTCGCTGTCATGAAGGAGAATCTCCCACAAGGATATGGCGAGGATCTGCCCGCTGGCCATGTCATCCATTGAGAACTTTAGCTTTGTCAGACAGGAATGGCAAATAAAAATTGTATCCAATGTTGACGAGAAGAAACTATGGTTAAGTTAAAAATGCAAAATCTAACAATGTTTTCCCTTTCTCTTTCTTTGCAGGTAAGGCAAATTTTCAAGCGTTGAAAGTGAGACTGCTTTTTCAAAGTGAAATTTCGTTCCCCAATGTCAACCATTGTTGATGCCATTGTTGAATACTATTTTCCCGCCACGAATTTGAATTTGTTTTCGATTATCAGATTTTCAGTTTTTCAATTTTTTTGAAATCAAAAGTTGTGAAAATGAAAAAATCGTGAAAAGTGGACGTTTTTTTATTGAAAAATCAGTCTCACCAAGACCTCAGACCGACCAGACGTCCAACAATTATCTGAAATCGAATTTGCACCTGAACAGACCCTAACCAATCCAAGGATGGCGTCGAAAGAAAAGTCGCCCTCGGAAGAGTCCGTCCTGGAGTCGCCCTATGTGGGCGATACCCGAAGCTATTCCGACTTCATTCTCTACCTTGTCAATTCGGGACGCTTTCAACACAACAACCTGCTCGACCAAGGAAGGCGCATGGGCGTCCTGAAATTGTTTCAGGCTGAGCGTGTTGTCAAGTTGACACGCGATCGACGATTGTCGCCGGTCAAGGTGGCTTTCACACCTGGAGGAAGAAAGCAGCTCGTGTACCTCGTCGCCATAGTTCGTACAGGTAAGCGCAATGTAACATTGAGTGACTAACCCATTGTTGACCATTGTCGATTTTTTCCATGTAGGTGTCACCGCTGAAGAACTGAACGAGCTCGTGGACAGGATGAATTGGTTCATCGACGAAATGTCTCCCGACGAGAAGGAGTCCGCTGTCAGGAACTTGATCTACGCCACGAACTCCAGGGTCATGCCTGGAATTCGGTACCTGCCCCTTGCTTGGTACTCTCCGGGCGAGCAACTGCAGCCTGACATGATCATCGACCAGCACGAGCGACTTGTCGACGGAGATGGATTGCCCATTGTTGATACCGAGGACGAGTTAGTCGTTGTCCATCAGGGCAAAGGCAATGAGCGAAGACACTCGAAGGATGTCGCTATGCCCTCTTCTAGCGCCGCAGTGAGCGAGGCCAGTACGGACTCTGAACGTGCCATCCCAACACACCAATCTAAGTTGAAGAGGAAAGCCCCTCCTGTACCTTGGCCTACTGGTGGGGTGAGTTGGAGTTACCCATTGTTGAATCCATTG
>JAAUYL010107164.1_pt1 | contig 10546 bp, 9 predicted proteins | sample 7278011 | NCBI WGS metagenome assembly JAAUYL01 (sample SAMN14350225, study PRJNA611818) | marine sediment metagenome | isolation source: surface marine sediment (1.8m) | place: French Polynesia: Moorea | collected 2018-08 | reverse complement strand
GAAAATAGAAAATCCGCAGGTGCCGGGAATCGAACCCGGTTCCAACGGAAGTTTATCAGCTGATTCCACACCCAAAATTCTCTGAGCGTCCATGTAAAAACTTGCCGGATTATTTTCTTCTTATAGACTTTTTCGCTTTTTCGTAAGGTGGTTGAGATAAATGTACAAAGCATATTTTACGCGTAAGTGTACTTCAGAAGCAGTCTGAGCGCATCATCTTACTATAATTCCGGCTTCAATTAGGAAATCTGTTGGCTGTTGGCACTTACTTAATCCAGATTCACGAACAAAACTTGCTTTTTTCTAAATGCCGACCGAGGAAATAGCTTTTAAATTAATTAATGATGAGAGGTTTCGCGATTGTGATTAGAGTCTGCGCCACGATTTGAAACGCTAAAGTCAAGTCCCTTCCATCTAAACTCTGGTTTAACTTCAGAAACTCAAGCTTTCTCCTGAAATCCCTGATATAATTATGAATATTACATTTTAATTATGAATCATAATTTTGGGTAGGGCCAAAAGTTTGATTTATGTTCTCACAGGTGCCCAAAAAATATTAATACGCCTTAAAATTGTAGCTTTATGGTAAGACAAGAATCGGGCGTTATTTTCAAACAACAAAAGAAACAAAGCAGAAGACAAATTCCACTGGAAATTGAAGAATTCCAGTCCAGCAAAACCGTTTCTAATTTCACAGAAAAGGAAGGTAAGACATCTTTAGCACGAAGGTCGAAGGCTATCGCTAGCGAGGTTGAGATTGAGTGTTTGGTTGCAGTTTCGTTGACGTTGAGGTATCGTCGGTCTAAAGATGGTGAATCTTGAAAGTGAGGAGAAATCCAGTGACAAGAATCTCTCCACTGAAGAAGAGCCACACGATCCATACTATCCTCCAATCGTCTCTCTACCAGAGGTCGAGGTATTGCATTTATTCTTGATTAGTACTCATTCAGGACTTTTATCATACGCACTTCTGTCAAAGGTCAAGACTGGCGAAGATGACGAGGAAGAACTGGTGAAAATGAGAGCCAAACTGTTTCGCTTTGACATCACAGCAGAACCACCGGAATGGAAAGGTATAAAATTGTGAACCATTGATAGCATATTGGGCAAGAGAGCAAGACTCCAAATGTGTGGATTTTTTCATTTTAGAACGTGGGACTGGTGAAATGAAGCTCTTGCGTCACAGGGAAAAGAAAACCGTACGCTTTTTGATGCGTCGAGATAAAACGCACAAGGTCTGTGGAAACCATTTCATCCAGCCCTGGATGCTGCTCAAGACTATGAAGAACAGTGACAGAGCGTGGATGTGGCAAGTCCAAAACGACTTTGCTGGTATGTAGACAGAGAAATACCAAGATTTAAGACATTCGACGGTTATGTAGAAAGCCTGCTTCAAGCTTGACAATCAACTCTTTTAGACGAGGAGCCGAAGCAAGAAACGCTCGCCATTCGATTCGCCAATGCTGACATTGCCAAGAAGTTCAAGGATGAATTTTACAAGGCCGTTACCTTGGTGACTGAGCTCGAGGCAAAGAAAATTAACCTTTCGGAAAATGCCACTTCCCAAGACGACAAGAAATCTGCGAGTGAGGAAATCCAAAAGAAGACTGATTCCACAGCAGAAAAGCTTGAATCACTCTCCATCCAAAAGTAACCTAAGTACGCTGTTAATCACGTACAGAAAATGAAATGACAATTGAGAATTGACATATCGCCAAAAAATACGCTTGATTTCATTTTTCACTTCAGTCTTCAATAAAACAATTTGTGAAGTATTCGATTAAAAAAACCTGTAAGCCTTGAATGACATTGTTTTACAATGGTCGATTACGATTCCGTTTATAATTGATGATTTGCTGATGTGCAGGTCGATGTGGTTTGCTAACATCGCAGTCGTTAGCATGATATTGGGTTTAAGGCTGACGCTGGATAGCATCTCTGGCGTTGTACACCGGAGAAAAGAATCCTTCGCTCAGCTTGATTGGTGATTCATTTTCAGGGATTGGTTCTCGTTTGTCAGATAAAACCAATGTAGTGACAGTTGTCTGTTGAAGTCTTTCTCATCTGAGTGGGGCGGTGGTGACTCGATCAGGCTCAGGTTCCAGCTCTCGTCGCGAATCTTCGACATGAATCGTCTCATGTCATGCGGCCGCCGAATGTCGAACGAGTGAAAGTCTCCTAGACGCTGGAGGTTTGGCAACGAATCCATCAGCAACTCCACAGCCTCTTTGTTCATCTCTTGAGCCTTGAAGATGATTAGGGTCTCTAGCTTTTGGAGCGAGTGCTGCACCCACTCGTCGAAGTCTTGCCGGCGCAGCCCAGGTATGTGAAACACTTTGGCCGTCTTCAGGTTCGGCGCGTTGGCGATCGTGAAGCTGAAGCAGGCCTTTGGAAAAGACGGGCACGTGATTTCTAAGTGTTGCAGGCAAGGCATAAGGATCTTGTTGCCGGCTCGATCAGCCTTTGATCTGCTATTGGTCGAATAGGGACACTCTTTTTGCACAATGAATGACACCAACTGAAATTGTAAATGTGATTTTAGATAATAGCTTTCGTGAAAGAACAATTTTGTTATGTAGAGCTTACGTTTGGACAGTTTACGGCAACGTCCATCATGTCGAACCCGCTGCACTGTATCTTCAACCCTTTCAACTGGTTGCCAACGAGTTCCAGGCAAGAAGCCACGTCGTCCACAATAATGTTTTCGAGGGTGAGGTACTCGAGCTTTGTCCAGTGCTGGAACACGGTCGAGTTCAACCGCCGAACGCTGTTGCTGCCGAGAAACATGGTTCTGAGCTTGGGACAGCAATTCGCTATCGTCTGAAGCTTTTGGTCGGAGGGTCCGCGGTAAAAGATTTCGGTGAATTTTGTGTCGTGAACCTCCTCGTATCCGTACACCTGTTTTAATCCAGCTGCGGCAAATACGAGGTACCCGAGGGAGAACAGGTTTGGACAGCATTCCAGCACGACACTGGCTCCGTCGCCCTTGACTTTTGTGTTTTCGAGCCTCAACTTGTGGAGGCTGTCGGCTATCGGCAACTTTTGCCACTCGTAGGATGGATCGCGAATGGCTTCGTGGAAGGTCTTCCTGAGGATCAGGCTGTTGCCGTTCCCTTTGTGCGACCCCTCGGTCGGGTCTGGTATCGGCTTGTCAAAATGTGGGTGAGGAAAGCATCTCTGAGACCGCCTTGTTGACCCTACAGTAGAAGCAATTTTAGCTCGTTCATAAAATTGTACTTCCGGTTAACTTACCAACAGTCTTCTCCCGATTCCAGCACTCGACGAATATTTGCTCAGGGTCGTCAAAGAGTAGGCAAACAACTCCAAAGTCTGTCACGATTTCGGCACCAGCAATGTCAAGCTCTCTGAGATTCGGACAACTCTTTCCTATTATGTTGAGGAATTTGTTGTAGGGGACGTTGCGCTTTAAAGTCAAGTGGCTCAAAGTCTCCCCGGAGTTCTGAATAGCTGCATTCATCGTCGATGAGTAGGTGAGTTCTTTGGGAACAATGAAGCGCTCGAGCCGTTCACATTTATCACCCACAAGTTTCCACAGAACGCGGCTGAAGTCCTCGTTCTCTTGCCACTCTTTGTTCTGGCTGAAGTCCAGCACGCTCAGGCTCTCGTGCAAGATCAGCTCGAGCAGTTGCAGCCGGGGAAAAGCTTTGAATTGGGCCACAGAGTTGAGAGGCAGCCTCGATGAGCCGCTACCACCACCGCCTCCTCCATTGGAGGCTGCCGTTGTTCCTGAGCCACCACCCGACGTTGCCCCTGACGCTGATGCCGAGGCATTGCTGCCACTGGATGAACCCGATGCCCCCGCGGAGTCACTCTTGGACGAGGATCCAAGGTGTCCCAGGTCTGACAATGTGAACAATATCGGAGGAGGTCGGATGACCCCCGCAAAGTCCTTGACACACTCGGGAACAGTATGTAGAGTCTGGATGACGATGTTGATCATTTTCTGTCGGATGATGTCATGCAGGATTCCTGTCAGCGAATTCTTGAGCTGTTGTTCCAGTCGGTTCACAAGCTTCCCTGGAGCAACATGGTGTTGCTTCAACAGGACCGATCTGTTCTCGTAGTTCTTGAGGTGGAAAATGAGACTCATCTCATCATGGAGATAGTTAAGGTAGACGAATATGCACTGGTCCTCAAGCCGTAGAGGCGCGTTTTCCACTCGTTTTGGCATTCTGATCCGAGTCTATGTCCTGAAATAAGAAATTTTGTAATTAATAAGCAATTCTGTTTGGCATCATCGTAAAAGACAAACGTCAATGACGCAGATTTATTAATGTAAATTCAGCTTCAATAAAGTGGTTCAATATAATCGATATTTTAACTCTGTACATCAAGGAACGGACTTTTTAATTTTCTTGTGGCGGCTGCCCCTCAAATCTAAATATATGCAGAGAGGAGAAAAGATCTTCTGCAAGAGGGCCCATAAAATAGCACCAACAGAATTTGGTCTACAGCAATACTATCTTTAAGATTATCGAAGAAAGCTCATTATTTCTGCCATTAATAAAAACATTCTCATTTTGACTAGATATTTAGGTGGATAACGCTAAAAACGTAGAAATCCTTGATGGATAAGTAAAATTCCTTAAATATTTTCACAACACTAGGAAAGGTAGAAATTGACGACTAAGCCTTTTGAGTTCTCGTAAATAAAAGGTCGCTGCACTTGCGAGCTTCGCGACATTCTGTGACTTTTTCTTGAAAGGAAAGACACTACACCAGGACTAGGGGCCAACGGGGGCCAGATAACATGACAGTTGATTTGGTAAACGTGGTGGCACATGACAAGTGCATGAACACTGAGCGGAACACATAGTACATATGGAATCACGTTTAAGGAAGTTGGCTCGAATGACAACGAGAAGTTGGTTGCAATACAGTTAGGCAGGTTACACCACACAGCCAAGGATTTGGTGAATATTTTGGTTTGGAGCAAACGTCGGGGTGTTCACAGTTTTGTCACAATCCTTTTCATTCCTTCCAATGTGTCCTCCATTGAAGACAGTTGTCACTGGCACTTAATACTGTTATTGGCAATAGTTTCTTTGGTAACGGTTGGGTGAAATGTAGTCATTATGGCAGCCTTGCTGAGATTAGCAAGCTACTTAGATGCAGCCTTAATTGCGCCTTTTGGAGCTGTTGTTTCATTTTCATCAGTCTCTTCTTCGGCATCGTCGCTCTTCTCGTTTTCGTAGAATAGCAGCGGGAACATGCCCAGGATGCAACCGATCATGACTCCAAGCGCACGACCCGTGTAAGAAGCTATCCGACACGGTCTTGTCTCCAGTTGCTCCAGGGTTAAAGTCGGAGGCGTCACGCCCAATTTGGCCGTCCAGTGCTCCACATACCATGCTGAGCCGATACCCACGATGTCAGAGAGCGTGTTCCCAAGAGCGGCCGCGGCCATCGTACTAATGCAGAGGCTCGCTCCAATCGTCGAGTCTATGCTTTCGCCCGCGACGATCATGACCAAGTTGTCGAGAAAACCGAACCCAATAAACGGTAGGCTCTGGTGAATGCTCAGCTTGTACAAATCGTCAAAATCTGGCTTGGCAATAGTTGGCTCACCATGCTTGAGAGCCAGTTGCTTCTCCTTCTTCGTGATGGCATCCTTTAACAGGGCACGCTCCTCCGAATTTAGTTCTTCCACAAGGGTCAAGGCCCCAGCGGCCGTGAATCGATGCTTTTGAGAATGGGCAGAGGTCTTCACAAAACGGGAGCACAAAACAGATGCTCTGGTCACGTCACACCTTCCAAGAACGATGGCAGTCAGGGCAACTCTGCTGGATCGAGACACGGTTTTTGTGACTAGCACATGCATTGTGGCTTTTGTTTTCCGACAGTCCAACCAATCTAAACGGGAGGAGCCTTCTTATTTCCTCAAAACGTATCAACAATTCTTATCGACAATCGAAACTCTATTTTGGTCGTTGAAATGATATCAGAATTTAAGTTTTTGAAATCAAAATCCGCCATACCTTTTTACTTCAGACGCTGACCTTTGTCAGACTTTCTTCAGTTCTGCTGTAGTCGGTGGCCTTGCGTACGATCAGCTCGACAGCCTTTTTTGGGTCTTCTGTCCTCCGCTATCACCTCCAAGTCCTCGCCAAGCAAGAAATAAATAAGAAAGGACAACTGCGCAGGGCAATCAACGGATGAGGCAACAAACACAACCCCGATCCTACAATTTATTTCTCTATAACCTAAATAAGTACCTGCTTTGCTGGTAAAATAAAGTTGTTAGATGATAATTTAAAATCAAATTATTTATTTTGTCCAATAATTTAGATTATTGCATTTGGCATTTGTCATCAAAATTACTGTTTTAGAACTATTTTGTCTCAAATTTTTTAGCACCGGCTCTTTAAAAATTTGTTTTCAGAATAGTGAAAACAACGTTGAACATATTGAAAAAAGGCTAAAACGCTTCCTTGACGTATCTTGTAATTTGAAATAAGAGCTTTTTTCTAGAAAATCAAGTGCTCATAAGCATTATAACAGTTTTACTTTGTAATTTAATGTCATTGAAAAGGCGAAGAATTTTCGTTTTCTCTTGTAATTGAAATACATGATTGCCTTGACATTTTCTTGGTCCGTGAATGTGATCGACAGCAGAACTGAGAAGAGGGGGCGAACTGCCTTTGTCAATGAGATGAGCTGAGTGAGAAACTTTACTGAAGTTCAATTCAATTCAAGAAGAGAAGAAGTTGACAATTTGACATATCTTACTGCAAAATGGATAAATAAAAATGAAAGCAGACTCTAAGTGCTAGACCCACATCTCGATTCTTGGCCGGCACCAAAAATGCTTGATTCCTGAATCTGAGTGGATTCTGTCAGCTCCCTCTCCCTTGCACTTGGAGGCAACCTGTGATATAAGATCATGGCTGTCAGAGCAGCATCCTGTCCGAGAGGATGGTTTCCTCCAGCCACTTTTCAAATGCGATTACGAGCATTAAGAGCCATATACTACATCGGTGAGTCGTTGTCTCATCAGCTAATTGATCAAATTTAAAATGTCTCGCTCTCACTGCATCTCCTTCAGCATCTGCGTCACCAAGAGGAGAATTCAATTCTGGCTACTTTTACGTCACGATTCACGACAATGTTGCACATCCTGCGCTATGGACCAGCCCTCGGGTCAAGTGGTCGAGCGAGAAAGAGGAGCGGCTCGAGTGGTCAGACATTGAAGTTGATGACAAGCGAGCACACAAGGGACTCAAGTCAATTGTTGTCAAAGTTTGGTTCTCAACTCAAAGCCACGATGACGAGTCTCAAACTGAAATCTTAGAAACTACATGGGGAATGCATTTTTCTGGGTACGTTGTCAAAATCCCGCGCGCCCACTTTTTATCACGATTCCAATTACTTAATTGAGATTTCTTCTTCGATAGGCTCTGGTGTCTAGGGGTCCACGCACCTTCCTACGGACGACTTCCAACCAATTCTGTGATTCTCCACATGAGTGGCAGTTACTTTTCTTCTGCATCACATATTCGAGACGGAAATAGACAAGATACATTTATTCCACGCTACCTTCACATTGGGTCTCCCGAGGACTCTCAGGTAAGCTTAGAAAACAAGGCAATTCAAATCGCTTCTTGAATCGTTCAAACAAGTGCGAGTGATGTGATAGATTTTATAAATTTTTGGTAGAAGAAACTTCTCCACAATAAACGGGGGCGTTACAACTGTGCAAGTATCATTCAGTTCGCTTGGACGCAGCTTATATGTAAAATCCAATCCTTGTAATGATCTCCAGCTAATTTCTTGCCGATGTACTTTTTCTAGGCTGTTAAAAGCTATTCAGTACAGCTACTGGCCAGACTTCATCGACTACAGCGAGCCTTGAAACAACAAGATGGGCTGAATACGAGGTTGACTCGTGACCTCCGGAATAAAGGCATAGACTGGCAAAACAGCCATTTGGAGAAATCTTCAGATGTCAAGCAGCAGAAGAACAGTGTCAACAATTCATCCACCACCCTGCCGTCGCTTAGGCAGGCGGTCTTCTCAAAACGGGTCAAGCTGGCGTCCACTCGTATTGCCGAAAACGATTTGGCGGCCGAGCACGAGAGGCTGCGCCTGCGGATCGCACTCTTGCGAAAGGAGTGCGACCGGCGAAAGAACAACATCAATGACATGACCCAAGAGCGCCAAGGCATTGCTCAAGAAGTCGAAGAGATGACAATGCACCAAATGAAGTGCTATCACGATCTGGCCAAAGAGAAGACTGCTTTCTACGACTGGGTCGCTCAGTTCAAGACCGACACCTTGGCGTATGACGTTTGGATGTCGGCGCTGAAGAACCAGAGGCTGAGCCTGATTGGAGGCTTGGACTGCATTTTTCCAATCGGGGATCTTGGCAGTAAACGCCCGACGATGCGATGGATCACTCTTCCTCCGGCTAACGAATTGCGAGATTCCACTAAGAACGAGGTCTTGGCCTCCGTGGCCATTGGATGGGTTGCCCAAGCCTGTTTTGTGGTCAGCGACATCCTGGACATTCCCCTGAGATATCCAATCACCCTGCTTGGAACGAACACTACTATCATGGACGAGGTAAGGGGACCCCAGGACATGGTCGATGGCAAGCACAGCAACTGCACCCACGATCATTGCGTGTTCCCTCTCTACTTGAAGAGCATGAGCTCAAGTGATTGGTCGCGATACGAGTATGGCATCTACTTGTTGAGCAAAAACCTTGCACAGCTAAGGTGGCATTGTGGTCTGGTGACAACCGACCTCAGGCCGATCCTGCACAACCTCGACGGCCTCTTCAACATTGGACGTGATGTGGTGGTGCCAACAGGTCCCCGAGCTCTGGACGACTTGCCCAGTGTTTACCTACAGCCTCCGTCACACTCAATAGGACAGCAAAACGTGATCGTCATGAAGAATGGGAAAGCTATTAGGCCGGCAAAAAATGTGGCCACTTCGAGCAGCGAGTCCTCAAGAAGATCCAGCCTATTGGATGCAAAAAATAAAAGTCTGGAGAGCGTCCTAACTCCAAAAGAGGAGGACGACGACGATGAAGAGGACCAAGATCTGCCCACAGAGAGAAACAGCAAAAATGTGGACGAGAGCAGGTTTCCAGAATCGCCAGTGTCGTCGGATGTATCCCCCGTCCAGAAGCAATCACAACCACAATCTGAGGAAGAAGAGGACGAAAAGCGAGAGGCTACAAAGTGCCCTGCGGGTTCAGAAGACAGCTCTGCCGGCCATCACATCAATGATTTAACGCCAGACCAATCGCCGGGTGAGTCAGGCGAGGGACGAACACAGTCCAACAGCAGCAGCTTCTGGAACGATGTCGCCTCCAGGACCAGTGCGCTGTCGTCGAAAAGGACCGCGTTTCAGAGGCCCCGATCAAACTACTAGCATTTTCTAATGATTATGTGTGATAGAAACTTCTATGCACGAATGTAGCTATCTATATTTAGTATAAAAATAATGGAATTTTGACAACTTCACTCAGGCGATAGCTTCAAGGTCCTCTTTGTCTTTGTGATATAAATTGAGAATAGAATCAAAGCTCTTAACCGTGATTACCGTGTATTTTTTATCGTTCGGAATTTTCATTTCAGATCGAAGTATTTTTTTGAAGTCAAGTATGTCCTCTGTCGGAGAGTGATGCACCAGCACTAAAGTCCAATGTGTTCTTCGCTGCGGCACTAAGTGGAATGAAAATTTGACTTCTCTTGGCACCAGTCAGATGGTTTCGATGTGTCATTTTTATGTGCTCAGACAAAAGCCCTATCTTTGGAAAGCGCTGGTTACAGTGCTTGCATTCGAATCTCACATGACAGTACATTTCTCGATGCAGCTTGAGCTGATGATCGCTCCTGCATACGGACTTGCACACTGGACATTTTAATGTGTTCTTCAGCCCTGCAATTTCTTTTGTTCGCGAATTTCGATGAAAGTAACGTTGATGGACTTCTCTCTGGTAAACCTGCTCGAAATAGCGAGGACAAAACTTGCACTTGATTCCACGAGGGTTCGATGTCTCATCATGGTCGATCTGCTCCGGTGGATCTGGTGCCGGAGAAGCAAGGAGAGAGGCTGGCAATTGGGCTTTGAAGTGCTCGACGATGATATGGTCTCCAATCAGTTTTCTTGCTTCCTGGGGCAGCAGCGACTTTATTCTTCCGGACAATGAAAACTCACAGTTGGGGCACTCGTAGCTACTGCGAGTTTTACGGTCAACTGTTTCGGAGTCCTTGTCCTTTTTCGAGTGACTGTCGAGGTGCTGCAGGAGCTGATCACTTAATTCAAATCTTGCCAAACACTCTGAACACTCGAAGCACTCATGAGTGTGTGCTTCAACTTTTTCTAGTTTATGAGCGTGCTCAAGTTCTTGAACTCCAATTACATCGTCCAAGGCGATGCGTTTTTTGGAGGTACTTTTTGCGTTGACAATGCGTTGATCGACATTATCGTTCGAATGTTCTCTGTTGCCAAACTTCTCAGATAATCGCACCTCGATGAAACTCTTGGTTTTGGCAAGCTCTCCATTGTTTTC
>JAAUYL010102154.1_pt1 | contig 10547 bp, 4 predicted proteins | sample 7278011 | NCBI WGS metagenome assembly JAAUYL01 (sample SAMN14350225, study PRJNA611818) | marine sediment metagenome | isolation source: surface marine sediment (1.8m) | place: French Polynesia: Moorea | collected 2018-08 | reverse complement strand
TTCGGGAATTGAATATAAGGAATATTTTCTTTGTTTTCCCCTATCCAAGGGGAGGCTTCAAGGCGCGAATTATTTAATTATTAATTATTAATTATTAATTTTTCGGTAAATTATTACTTTTGACTTTTAACTTTATTTGGAGTATCAATCAATGAAAATTCATCAATTTTTACAAGTAGTTGTGGTTAGCTTAATTATAAGTGTAGGATTTTCTTCCAAGCTGCCTGTAGGAGCTTTTGTCATAAATTCTACTGACAATAATAGTAATTTAGCTACTAATAGTAATTCTTCTGAGAGTTCTAATTTATCACAATTTTTAACTCAAACATCTCAATATTCTCAAGAATCTACTATCGATTGTAACTTAATAGATAAAGTTAAGGATTATGCAGGGACACCTGAACCTACTTTAATTAGCGGATTATTTTTTGTGGTAGGATTAGGTCTTTGGAGTGGCAGAAAAAAATTTATTCGTCATCTTAGATAGAAGAAGTTATCAGGACTTACGCAAAATAGCAAATTATATCATGTCCGTTTGAATAGTGATAATTAAAGCTCGTAGTTGGGCTTTAGCCCGAAACATAGATATTTATAGGGCTAAAGCCCAACTACAAACAAAAACTTTTTTATAACTAATTATCCGGACATGATATTATACACCATTTGTAGGGGCGATTCGCGAATCGCCCCTACGACTTCTCTAAAAGTCAAATAAACTTAAAGTCCGAAGAATCAATAGTAGTATTAATACCATCAGGAAAAACCGGAATATTATTAAGGACTGCTAAATCAAAAGCAGGATTAGCATCATCATCAAGATTAGGGTCATATCCTAAAATAACTTTGCTATTCAAACTATTGTTTACATAAATAAAGAAAGCCGGACTTGTACCAGAACCATTTTGATTTTTTAAAATAGAATTGACTTGCTGTACATTTTCAAATCTATTCTCAAAAATAATCAGTTCTTGTTCGCTAATATCTTGACCTTGTGAACCTAAATTATCGAGAGAAATTATCACACTAGAAAATTCTGTAGCAGTACCAGGAGGATTAGTTAAATCACCAAAATTATTCGATCTAAACAAAAATACATCTGCATTACTGCCATTAAAATCAGTAATCACATCTACTCCTTCGTTGGGAACTTCAAAAAAGAAGGCATCATCTCCCTCATCACCAGTTAATCTATCCGCACCAAACCCTCCGTTTAATGTATCATCTCCTAGATCTCCATCGATGGAATCATTTCCTTCATCGCCACGGACAAAATCATTTCCTTCATTACCACTGAGAGTGTCAACTCCCGCACCACCACCCAAAGAGTCGTCACCGATGCCACCAATAACCCTATCATTACCTGGCCCACCAAATAAGCTGTCGCTGCCAGTTTGGCCTAGAATACGGTCATCATCAGCACCCCCATCAATAGTATCGTTACCAGAATCACCTGTGAGAGTATCATTTCCCGCATCACCCAATAGGGAGTCGTTGTCATCTGCACCAGATAGAGAATCATTACCTGTACCTCCGTCAAGGGTATCGTTACCCAGTCCACCTGCAAGAGTATCTTGTTGTTCTGCTCCTAATAACAGATCGCTGCCGTCTTCTCCTAACAAAGAGTCATTATCAGCACCACCGTCAAGAGTATCGTTACCTACTCCTCCCAATAATGTATCAGTTTGTTCTGCTCCAAATAAAGAGTCGTTACCAGTTTCACCTAATAAAGAATCCGATCCAGACCCTCCATCTAAAACATCATCTCCACCACGACCACTAAGAGTATCGTCGCCTGCATTTCCTATCAAGTAATCACTTTGTTGAGTACCATTGATGGTATTATTGGCATTGCCTCCTTCAGTGACATTATCCACAACTGTAATGCTAAAAGATGTGCTGGGAATAGTTCCACCATCACTATCGGAAACAGAAAAGGAAAAAGGAAAATTACCTGCTGTACTACCTGGAGTATATAGAATTAAGTTGTTATTAATATCAGCTTGAGAGAAAGTATCACCTTGATTAAGAGTTTCATCAACTAACCTAAGATTACCTTGTGTTGGTATTCTAATAATGTTGTAGGTAATTTCTTCTGTTGTGTTGTCGGTGTCTGTAACTAAAAGATTGGTATTGAATATATTTTGTCTGGGTCCATTTTTTTCAGCAATGATACCTCGGTTGTTGACGAGTTGAGGTGGGTCATTAACTTTGATGTTGACTTGAGCAGTATCGGAATTACCATTCCCGTCACTAATACTATAGCTAAAACTGTCATCTCCTAGAAATCCAACATTGGGAGTATATGTGTAGGTTGTACTATTTTCTTCTACTAACGATCCGTTTTCCGGTCTACCTATAGCGGAAATACTGAGAGGATCTCCTTCTGGGTCGGAGTCGTTTTCTAGCAATTCTTGAGCAGTAATAGTTAATGGTTCATTTTGATTAGTGCTGAAGTTATCATCTTCTGCTTCCGGTGGCAGGTTAGAGGGTGTTGGCGTCGGGGTGGGTGTTACGGTTGGCGTCGGAGTGGGTGTTACGGTTGGCGTCGGAGTGGGTATAGGTAGTGAGACTGTTACAAAATCACTAGAGTCAATAGTGCTACTTTCAACCCCTACTAATACTGCTAAGAAATCACCATTAGTACCACCTACACTAATAATTGTATTATCGGGGTTATCTTCTGATGCAAAAATACTTAGGTTTTCAAAGGTCAAACCGTTACTGAGACCAATTAAATCTTCATTGCTAAAGTCATTAATAACATCTGCACTACTAACTCCAGGACCTCCTGAGTTGGATGAAATACTAAAGGTATCTTGCCCAATACCACCTGTCACTGTATCTGCACCAATATCTCCTGACAGAAAGTCTGCACCGACTCCTCCTTCTAGGGAGTCTGCATCTTTTCCGCCTAAAAGTACATCATCTCCTGCGTTTCCTTCTAAAGTATCTCTACCTGTTTCACCAAACAAAGTATCTCCACCATCATTTCCTAATAAGCGATCGTCACCTGCACCGCCAACTATTGTATCATTGCCAATATCTCCATCAGCTACATCATTGCCCCGATCGCCAAATAATAGGTCATCTTCTCCACCACCCACAATACTATCATTATCCTTACCTCCAAAAATAGTATCATCACCTTCACTTCCCAAGATAGTATCACTGTCGCGATCGCCAAATAATATATCGTTACCACTATTTCCTAGGAGAGTATCTAAATCTTTCCCCCCCCGTAAACAATCATCTCCGAGACCTCCGTCGAGAAAATCATCTCCTGCATTGCCGTTCATTTGGTCTTGACCTTCATCCCCTAGGAGAGCATCATTTTCATCTAGTCCAAAAACTGTATCATCTCCAGACAATGCTAAAATTGTATCTGCTATTAGACTTCCAATTATGGAGTCACTGAGAATAGTTCCCTCTCCTAAACCTTCAATAAAAATTGGTGGTGGTAGTTCGACTTGTTGTTTAACTCTTTTTGTCATCTTGATTTTTCCTCATAATTATTTTTTTTGTTAGGGAGTAGGGAGTAGGGAGTAGGGAGTAGTCTAATCAACATTCCTTTTTCTTTTTTTAGAAAGGGAAGAGGATAGAAAGTTTTTACTTAATTCCTACTTCTCTTAGAAATGGAAGAAAATCAAAGGTTTTTCCTTCTTCCTTCTTCCTTCTTCCTTCTTCCTTCTTCCTTCTTCCCTATTCCCTGTTCCCTACTCCCTACTCCCTATTGAGAAAGGGAAGGGAATAGAAAGTTTTTACTTAATTCCCTGTTCCCTGTTCCCTATCCCCTATTCCCTGTTCCCTACTCCCTACTCCCTACTCCCTACTCCCTAATTCTTATATAAAGTCAAAATCATCAGCCTCAATAATAGTTGAAATTTGGTCTTCTCCAGGTTCAATAGATTGGAGGATACCCAACTCAAAAGCAGGTAGACTATCATCAGCCAAACTTGTATCATAACCAAGCACATACTTGTTACGTTGACCATTCAAGTAAACAAAGAAAGCAGGGCGATCGCTCGATCCATTTTGTAGATTTAAAGCAGCGTTAACTGCTTGTACATTATCAAACTTGCCTTCAAAAATAATCAATTCTGCATCAGCAATACTCAGACCTTCAGAACCAACATTTTCGTTCTGGAGAATCACACTAGAAAAACCATCGTTAGTTAAACCACCGAAGTTAGCAGATGTAAACAGGAATGTATCATCACCTTTACTGTCAAAATCAACAATTGTATCAATACCTTGGTCAGCGACCTCATAGAAGAAGAAGTCGTTCCCCGCACCACCTGTCAATCTGTCAGAACCAGATCCTCCAGCCATAGTATCATTGCCAACACTACCATCAATCCGATCGTTGTTGTTACCACCTTGGATAGAATCATCTCCTATATCACCAAGAATGATATCTTGACCTGAACCACCATCTATAGTGTCGTTACCATCATCACCCACTATTGAGTCATCACCATCTTCTCCAAATATTGAGTCGTTTTCTGAACCTCCTACAACGGTGTCCGAACCAGCGCCACTACTAATAGTATCGTTATCAGGACCACCATCTATTAGATCGCTACCTTCTCCTCCAGTTACAGAGTCGTTATCAACTCCACTGCGAATAGTATCATTACCTGCATTACCAGCTATGGTGTCTCCCCCATCTGCTCCCAGAATAGAGTCGTTACCTTCTCCTCCGATAATACTATCGCCACCATCTCCTCCTAGTAAGTTATCATTACCTGCTTCCCCAAAAAGACGGTCATTTCCTGTATCCCCAGAAATGCTATCATTACCCTCACCACCAAATACGCTGTCGCTGCCATCTCCTCCTCGGAGAGTATCTTGTTGAGTGCCACCAGATAGACAGTCATCACCAGAGTTACCAAAAATAGAGTCATTTCCTTCATCTCCACTAATATAGTCACTGCTACTTAGACCATCAATGCTATCATCCCCAGCTAAACCTAAAATATTATTACTCAGAGCAGTACCAGTGAAGTTATCAGCTTCATTAGTTAATGTTTTGGCATCATCTGTAATACCGATGCTAAATGAAGTTAGAGGAACTTGACCGCCAGAAGTATCTGCAACGGTATAACTGAAAAAGTCATTACCTGCTGCATCATCGGGAGTAAATTGTAGTAAGTTATCGTTAATATCTTGTTGAGTGAAGGTGTCTCCCTCTCGTAACCGGGGACTACTTCCTATTCTTAGTTCGCCTAAATCTGGAGCATCTGCAATTGTGTAAATTAACTCACCAGGAGTATTGTCAGCATCTGATGCTTGTAGATTATCATCAGTAATGAACCGTATACCTGAACTTTTTTCTACTACTATACCAGTATTGTTAATTAGCTCTGGTGGTTCGTTAACTGTAATTGTCACATTAGCACTATCGCTTCCTCCTTCGCCATCACTAATAGTGTAGCTGAAACTATCAGTACCAACAAAGTCACTATCCGGCGTGTATTCAAATATCCCATTGCTTTTCACCACTAATTCTCCATTGGAAACTGAAGAAAAATCAGTTACTGTCAGTGGTTGACCTTCAGGATCGGAATCGTTTTCCAAGACATCGAACTCTACAGATGTATCTTGGCTAGTTGTTACCTCATCATCTTGCGCATTAGGTGGAAGGTTGGGAATAGGGGGTGGTGTTGGGTCTACCGGGTCTACCGGGTCTACCGGGTCTACCGGGTCTACCGGGTCTACCGGGTCTACCGGGTCTACCGGGTCTACCGGGTCTACTGGATCTACCGGGTCTACCGGGTCTACCGGATCTACCGGGTCTACTGGATCTACCGGGTCTACTGGATCTACCGGGTCTACCGGATCTACCGGGTCTACCGGGTCTACCGGGTCTACCGGATCTACCGGGTCTACCGGGTCTACTGGATCTACCGGGTCTACCGGTGGTGGAAACCCACCAGCACCAATAAAATTACCAGAATTAATAGTATTACTATCAACTCCTACTAAGATAGCCAAGAATGGACCATCAGAACCATTCTGAATGATGGTATCACGACCTCCTGAAGTAGGACTTTGGAAGATAACTAAATCATTAAAACCAAGACCACCTCCGAGACGAATTAGATCTGTATTACCATTAAAGTCGGCAATAACATCTGCCTCAAAAATTTCTATCCCACCGTTTTCAGGACTAATCAAAAATGTATCATTACCCTCACCACCAATAAGGGTATCTGTACCTAAACCTCCTGCTAAAGAGTCGTTGCCAGAATCTCCTTGAACTTGGTCGTTACCATCCTCACCATCTATAGTGTCGTTATCTTCCTCACCACTCAGCAGATCTGCTCCTGAACCTCCAAATATTGAGTCGTTGCCTAAACCGCCAAATGCTTGGTCATTGTCTTCTTCTCCAAAGAGGGTATCATTTCCTCCATCTCCAAACAGGCGATCGACACCTAGACCACCGCTAACAAAATCCTCGCCCGCATCACCACGAACAAAGTCGTTCCCTTCTCCACCAAGAACATTATCGTTACCATCCCCACCTGAAACAGCATCATCTCCTCTGTCACCAGATACAAAGTCATCTCCTGCATCACCAGAAATACTATCGTTATCTTTACCACCAAATACACGATCTCTACCATCACCTCCACTTACAGTATCATTACCGCGATCGCCAAACAAGACATCATTACCATCTTCTCCTAAAACAAGATCGTCATCTTTCCCTCCACGGGCGTTATCATTTCCTTGGTTTCCTGTCACTGTATCATTACCTCTACCTCCGTTCAGAATATCATTATCTGCATCGCCTCTGATTTCATCATTCGCAGCTTCACCGAAGATGCTATCATCACCCCCAGCTCCAAATATTACATCTACTTGGTCACTACCTATTAAAAATTCATTATTAGGGGTGCCTTGGAATACTCCTTCGACTCTGATGGGTGCTCCTTCATTGAAAACCCTAATGTTAACTGTCGCTAGGGAACTTGTTGTTCCATTAGTTGTCTCGTAACTAAAGCTATCTGTTCCTATAAAGAATTGTCTGGGGGTATAAGTGAAAGTACCTGTGCCATTGTCAACTAATGACCCATTCGTCGGCAAGCTAAAGTTAATGATGGATAGTCGGTTTCCTGTAGGATCGATGTCGTTTTCGAGAACATTAAAACTAACGGCTTGACTTTGATTTGTTGTCACTTCATCATCTACAGCTATTGGTGGTGGCGGTGGTACTGGTGAAGCAGTTGGTATTGGTTCCGATGGAGATGGTGTCGGCAATGGCTCAAACACACCGTTAATAATCAGACCAATGAGGTTGCCATTATCGTCTCTAACTTGGATAACTTCTGTTGGTGGTGGAGTTGGTGCTGGTGTTGGTTCTGGTGTTGGTGCTGGTGTTGGTGCTGGTGTTGGTGCTGGTGTTGGTTCTGGTGTTGGTTCCGGTGTTGGTTCTGGTGTTGGTTCTGGTGTTGGCTCTGGTGTTGGCTCTGGTGTTGGTTCTGGTGTTGGCTCTGGTGTTGGCTCTGGTGTTGGTTCTGGTGTTGGTTCCGGTGTTGGTTCCGGTGTTGGTTCTGGTGTTGGCTCTGGTGTTGGTACTGGTTGGGTTATTATAAAGTTACCATCCGCATCGATAATGCCGAAGTTCCCAAATTCATCTCTAACCAATTGCTCATTTTCAATTGATGCTCCTGTTGCCATTATTTTTCTCCCTTTAAAAATTCTCTTGAAATTTGTTTGCGATATTTATTGACAAATACTTTTTTTTATAGTAATAAAGTTGTTAATTTTTCATTAGTCCTAAATTTGACCAAAAATTACAATAGGTATTTATTCTGAATTGTCTAACTAACCAGTATGGGACGAAGAATTGTAGACCAAAGGTAAAAGTGGTCCTGTTTGTTCGTGTCCATTGACCGCCAAATCGCTGTGACAAAGATAAATCCGATGTTCATTTGACCTATTAACTGAACTAGAGTGGCAATAAGTTACACGACTTAACAAATCTAGCAAAATTCGTCGCAATCTTTCCCGATCGGATTTTTGAGTATCTTCAATAGTCCAACAATTTCCTAACTGGCCTTGCAAAAATAATGGCGCTCCGTAGAGAGTGGCAGTACCTCCACTTAACCACAGAGGAGAGCCAACATCTAACCAAAACTGCCATCTATGACATTTGCGACTAGCTCGGTATTGGAAAATCGTCGCTAAAGTAACTGCGGGAGGTGAATGACCTATTGAACGGACTGGATATGGGTTAGCACTGACAACACCTCTGCGTAAAAACTGGATAAATTTTTCCACTGTGCTAGAAGATGAATCTTCCTCCATTGGGTCATCAGTTATAGCTTCTGTTACCTGAAGTTGAGAGTTTTGTTTTAGTCTGCGCTCTACTTCCCAATAGTGGGTTGCTGTTTCCATCAACTCTCGTAGCGCTGCTAACTGAGTATAAGAAAGATAACTAGAAATAAAAAATTTCTGAATTGCTCTATCTAGTAAAAAGATAGGGTTAGGCAGTTGACGTTCTTGCTGTTGCGTTCTTTGTTTTTCTATCCACTCTAAAATCTGATTATAAATACGAGTTGCTCGATACCCGACCCTATCCCATCGAGAAAAAGTTTGTATGGGTAGTAAGCGTGGATGTGTAATATCTGGATAAAAGCAATGATCTGCTAATAAACCTGCCCGCACTGGATCTATATCATTAGTCTTTTGTAAATTTTCCTGACCATCTATTTCTTTTTCCCCTGTAGTAATTGACCTTTGACTTAATACCACCAGCATTTCTGCCACAGCATCACGATCTACTAGACGACCCAAACCAGGATAAACTAAAGTTAAAATACTTAATAATGCTCGAATCATCGGATAGCTAATTAGAGGACGTTGTTCTTTAAGAGATTCCACAGCAATTCGATTCTTATTTAGAATTGAAATTAAACTATAACGAGCGATCGCATCTAAACCAGGAGCTATTATTGCCACTTCTTCAGGTTTTACTATACCCAAATTTATATCTTTAACGATCGCCTCTGCTGTTTCTCGTAATAAAGCTGCCCGCGATCTAGTTTGAATGGATTGAAAATAAGCTGGAAGTTGATAGATAGAAGTATTCAAGTAATTATCGACGACTAATTCGACAATAGGTTCCCCTATTTCTTGTGCTAAATTCTGAGCTGCGTCCAATGCTTCTATTTGACAGCGCTTCTGTAGTTGTGCTAGATATTCCGGGTCAGCACCCAAACCTAACCTAATACTACCATCAGGATTATAAGTGAAAACACCTGCAGAGCCATTATCTAACAGAAAGTCGAACAACTGACAAGTTATAGCTGGATATTCATCCACATCATCTGCCAACACAAAAGGATAGCGATGAATTAAATGTTGCTGATAGGTAGAATTTGGGAGTAGATACCGCCAGTACAACTCCGTAATTATTCCGTAAGTTAGCAAACCTGTTTGCCAACACCAATGTCGCCACTGTTGCAGTAATTCTACTATATTGGCATAGAAGCCCCCTATAGGAGTTGGTGACCCAGCCCCTACTTCCTCAAATCCCTGTTGTAAAATCATTCCGATTTCTTCTGTGGGCGTGCAACTGAAAGCAGCCAACTGAAATAAGTCTAGAGTTCGACGTATTATCCGCTCTAAACTAACTCCTGGCTGTTGTAGTTTCTCTATATGAGGACGCCAAAATCTGCTAGCAAGTTCCTGTTCTGTTTCGGGGCGTAGTCGCAAAGGAAACTGCCCCCTTAAGTCCAATGTTTGAATCAACAATGGCCAGAATAAGATTACCTCATCCTCAAAAAAACCCAATGGGGTAGTTGAGTGGTAGGGGTATTGTTCTGATGTGGCCTCCGAAATTCGGTCCATCAAATTAATCCGGTTCTCTGCATTGGCAGCCAAGATTAAGATTTGGGGTTCAGTATATTGGAAGTCTTCTATTTGATTGTTGCGTTGGCAGAGCCTAGCAGCAGCTATATCACTTTTGGGAAGTTCTGGCCTCACTGTATGGACAATTTGATTTAGCGGAGATTGAATCTGTTGGCCTTTTATGCAGAATTCTTCTATTAGCCGACTTGTCTTACCGCTAAGAGTTGGCCCTGTAATCCAAAGGGAAGGAGATGGCACTTTTGGCTATCCTTTGTCTGGTTGGGAAACTAGATTATATTATGGAATTATTGGTTTTGATGCTATATTTATAGTTTGTATTTTTCTTTCTGTTAGTCAACCTCAGTATCCCTATCTGAAAACTATAACGTTGGAGTTTTTTGTCAGAATTTCGTGTTGATTAGTATAAGTCAAAATTTCCGACCTTGAGATTTTTTCAATTTGGAGTCTATATTGAAACTATAACGTTGGAGTTTTTTGTGAGAATTTCCTATTGTTAGGATAACTCAAAATTTCCGACCTTGAGATTTTTTCAATTTGGAGTCTATCTGAAAACTATAACGTTGGGGTTTTTTGTGATAATTTCCTATTGTTAGGATAACTCAAAATTTCCGACCTTGAGATTTTTTCAATTTGGAGTCTATATTGAAACTATAACGTTGGAGTTTTTG
>JAAUYL010071827.1_pt1 | contig 10548 bp, 5 predicted proteins | sample 7278011 | NCBI WGS metagenome assembly JAAUYL01 (sample SAMN14350225, study PRJNA611818) | marine sediment metagenome | isolation source: surface marine sediment (1.8m) | place: French Polynesia: Moorea | collected 2018-08 | reverse complement strand
GTAGGCCCGTCTGGCCACCATATTTTGTTGGGAAAATATGCAAGGCAATGAAAACATTTTGTGAGGTCAATTACATAAAATGGAATGTTTATGTCTGTTGGAAAGTTAAGACGATCGTCGACTTGCGTGTCAGATGAACTTGTCTCATCTTGTATCTTCTTACATGACTGTCTGTGTCTGTACCCCTTTGAAATAATAAGTATGCCACCAAAGCATGAAGCATAGACGTAGCTCTCTCTCTCTCCTCCACTCGCTTAGCGAACTTTGACATTTTTCTAGAGTTGTCGCAAAAAGCCGAGAGATGGCGCTGCCGTCTGCTTTTAACAAATCGCAATCGCTTATTAGCACAACAACTCTTTGATAAAATGTCGGATCAAAGCGACATATAGCCCTCAAAATCAATGTAAAAAATGCGTGGCAAAAACTCCTTTATTCTAAAGATACTTTTGTCCAGAGTGTGGTCTTAAAACTGTTCAGGACCAACACCAAGAAACAGTACGTTAATTGCTTAACTATATATGGGATTACATGTGAAACTAGCATAAACTGCAGCAATGATGGGTACGTTGGCCCCCTTATTTGTAGGGTTACTTACAATAACGAAGTAATACCCTCTTACATAGCAAATCGTATCCGAGTCGTCTGTGTGATGTGTGAAGCTAACATAAGTACATTTTCTCGCCACGGCCGTGCGTGCAATTATTGTAACTTGTCATGTCAACTCTACATATGTACATAGGTACCAACCTTACTTGAAATAGGAATTACAGAGAATCGGAGATGCATGCTCTGGGTTCATTAATGGCAAGATTGACCTTTTTCCTGCTGTTTTCCCAGCGTAATTGTAAATACAAACTGTAATGTAAGTTTTTCTGTCCGAAAAATCCCGTTCGATTAGTTAGTTGCGTTAGACTAGAGGCATGCTATTTTGCCTTCTGCTTACGCACGTAGCGACGTGAACTAACGTAAAGCATAAAAACACATCGATTACAACCATGCAACCTTTATATGATTGCAAACCGAGTGCGGGAAACCTAGAGGAACACTTTTTAACAATGCCCTACTAGCATTTCGCGCATGCTTGCCAGGGAAAAGCAAGACTGAATCTAAATATTTTTTTTAGAAAATACGAGTGCTTGTAAGTATTCGTTTATCCGCAATTTATTTCGAGAAAGCCATTATGAATTATATCTGCTAATGACCTCTTAATTACTTGGTGAGCCATTTTCTTTGGTCTTTTGAAAGATGACAGAAGCCTGCAAAGGCATATTTTTGATTGCGAGAAAACGATCTATGGCTATGTAGATATCTAACCTAAGATTCGGTTGACTTCCCAAGCGCGATTATATGTACATTTTAGAATCATGGAAGCGAAATTTCACCTGACAAAACTGGAGCTCAGTTCAGTCCAGCAAAATTAGCTTACATGTGTTCCAAGCTTTCTTTTCGCGCGTTAAAGTCGATCTGATTTGTTTTAATTTTTTAAGATTTTTATTTCGCATTTTCAGATATCAACTTTTGTATGCATGTTTTTTTTCGAGCACATCGACATCTATTTTTTGTGATTTTTTTGGCATTTTTTCCGTCATATTTTTTTTCTTTTCTTTTTTCATTAATTTCTTCTTGTCTGTTCGTATTTTGTCAACCAATTCCGATCGGTTTAATAGTTTGATATGATCTTTAGTGTAGTAGGTATTTAGTAGTAATAAGATTTGATATTTAGAATATTCTGGGGGGCATATGTTTGTAGTCTAGTACATAGGGGATTTTTTTGGTAAAATACTTGAAACATTTTTTTGGGATTTTCTCAGTTTTTGTATGTAGGATGTGTACAACAGTTTGTAATCTAAGTAAGTATGAAAATTCGTCGAGAAGGAGAGAACAAAAAACAATTGCCAATTGAAAATCAGAGGCCATTTTTTCGAGATCTTGGCTGTTTATTTATTTTTGAAGGTGAAGAATCATAATGAGAAATGCTGTAAACAACTAGCTCTAATATATTTTTTTGCATTTTACTTGTAAGCAGCATTTTAATGGGTAAGATTGGTTTAGCAAATGCTGAAGCTTTTGATTTAATGTGGGGATAAAAAATGTTTTGACTGCATAGATTATTATGCAATCCTCGAGTCCAAAAAACTTTCATATGTAATTGAAAGAACTTTCAATAGAATTTTTAGAAATTCAACAACAAAAAACAAAGTTAATTGTGACGAAAAAGGATGCTTTAATGAAACGAAAATTGGACTTTTCTGATCACATTTTATGCAGAATGTCAGGTAATGTCAATTTTTGTAGGCAACTGTGGAGTTTTTTTTCAGAATTGGTTTATGATGAGTTATGATGCAGTTTCAATAAAAGTCTTTTGATGTAGTTTTGTTTGTTATTCATGGTTTTTTCGAGATTACAAAAAATAAACAAATTTTTATTATAAAACTGCCTTTGGAATCTGAGAGAAGAAAGCCGCCAATTTTGTTTTTAAAATGGTTGTCACAAAAATTTCACGGACAGAAAAAATTGAAATATTTTTTTGCGATAAACTACTTGTTTAAATGGTTATTTTATTTATTTACTTTTATACAGAGAAATAGTTTTCTGTTTCAGATAGTAGTAGATGTATTGTATTTTTAGTATGTATGATTTTTTTGTTAATTTTTTTTGTTTTAGATTTACTTGTGATGCTTACTTTTTGACCATAAAATCGAATGGATTTTATATATTTTGCAATAATAATTTTATACTGTAACATCGTGTACCTTATTTGATAATAGGTGTGTCTTTGCAAAACTTTTTCCTCCATTATGTGTACCAACCTAAATATCCTCTTTCAGAATTTTTCAGATATTCTGTAAAATATATGGCCAACTTAAAAATGTTAATGACATGTCTATACTTTTTTCTTTTTCTTAAGAAAAATTGCTATTTCTGTTTTGCTTTAGCTCTGGTTATTTACTATGCATATGAAAATGTCCATCTTTTCAAAGAAGTTCGTCAAAGTTGATGTGTTTTCTCAGGTGAGATATGATATAGATTTTTAACAGAACAATAAACAAAAAAAGATTATTTTTCAAAAGATTCGGTAGATTCTTTTCAAATTGTCTTTTTTCCTTCTTCACGTTGTATCACACCAAAATGTCGTTTTCTTTTCGAATTTTCCTCATTTCCTTTGATTGCATCGTAGGCTTCCATTTGTTTATTTTTAATGCACTGTCACTTATCTCGAATCAGCGCTCAGCAAGCGCGTGCCGGTCAATGTTTGTGTTCAAGCGCTAGCGCGCAGTCACGACTGCTGGAGCTGCGGCGGCGGGGGAGGGTGGGAGACTGGCGCCCACGGCTGCTGGTGATGACAGGCAAGGCATGCTGCTGTGTGCGGGTCAACGGCTGAGACGGTGACCACGCTGACCGGCGCGCTCGTTGTTTTCTGCGCGCAACATTGGCAGCTGACGGCGGCGTTGTCCGTGGGGGTGGGAGGGAGAAAGGATGTGTAGTAGTAGCCGTTGGAATAGACGACGGCTGGCTGGCATGACGTAACAATCTCGTAGGTGGGTATGTGGTGGGGGGCGTGGCCTCCTTGGTGAGGGGGCGGGGGCGAGTGCACCTTCAGGATGGGCGTGGCCGTCCCGCTATTGCTCGCGCTCGAGCAACTCGAGCTCGCTGTCGACATGGCCGAGCAGCTCGAGCTCGACGACGAGGAGCTCGAGGAGCTCGAGGCCGACGTCGAGTTCGAGCAGGAGGTCAGGGAGCAGGAGCAGCAGTTGTTGGAGGACACGTTGGAGGCGGGGCTAAGAAGGTTAGGGTCCGCCCCCCCTACGCAGGAGGCGTGGCCACATCCCGTGTTGACAATGGCATAAGCGGCGGCGGCATGGTGGGTGGGCGGCGGCGGGATGGCTGTGTTGGGCAGGTGAGGCGGGGGAGGGGCGTGGCTATGCTGAGGGGGAGTGGCTAATTGCTGTTGCTGTACTTCCGGTGTTGTTGTCGTTGTTGTTGCTGCTGTTGTTGGCGGGGCGGGGGCGGGAGCAGAGCTCGGGGGCGGGGAGTAGACCTGGAAGGCCATGTCCTCGATGAGCGTGAGGGTGAGCCTCCGCTCGTGTCCCATCAGGCAGACCGTGCTCTCGTCGACGACCTGATACAAGATCATGAGGTACTCGTACTTGGTTTGATCCTCCGTACTTTGGAAATGGTTGTACAGGTAGTTCTCGAGCTTGGCCTGCTGTTGGCTCAGCTCGGGGAAGTCGATGAAAAACCGGGAGCACATGTAGCGCTCCATGGTCTTGACCTGCTCGGGCCAGGCTGGCCGGAAACCGCGGCAAAGGAGGTTGCAGTATTTCAGGAGCCCGCCGCCCCTGATCTCCTCGGGGTTCCGCGTCGCGATCAACTTCTTGTGCAAGTGGTACAAGGCCTCGCTGAAGTCCCCGTACATGGACTCGGCCACCACGGTGGGGTAGAAGTTGTCCCTGATGGCGGGGGTGTTGCTGCTGTTGCTGTTGTTGACGGTCGTGGTTGTTGTGGTATCTATCGAGGTCGCCGAGGCTGTCGCCGAGGTCGTTCGACAACAGTCGTAGAAGAGGAACAGAGTGTCGAGCATGATGTGGAACGAGTCGACGGAGAACTCGTACTGCCTCCTCATGGAGTTGACGAACTTCAGCTCGACGGTCTTGGCGCGGTTGTTGCCGAGGGTGATCAGGCTCCACCTGTCGCTGTCGTTGACCTTCACCATCTTGGACACGTAGGCCTCCTTGAGGCTGCAGGAGCTCATCCGTTTCCGGCTCACGCCCTCGGGCAGCAGCTCCATCAGGCATTCGAGGACAGCCCCCTTAACCCGCTCGTAAGATTTCGGGGTGGTCAGGTCCACGGAGAAGATGAGATCGAGGTCGTTGTAGGAGATTTCGTTTTCAGCGGCAAAATCCGCTGCGAGGACGCTCGAGGCTCCCGATCCGTTCAACCGGATTTCCGCAACGGAAACGCCGTCGGCCTCTAATTTCGCTCTCACCACGCTCACCAAGTCGCTCAGCTTCACGTCAATGGTAGGGAAGTTCCCCCTGCCGTGAATCGGTATAACCTCGGACATGAGGTCATTGAGCCTCTTAACCTACGAAAATATACAAGATATTTGAATTTTCCAGCCAAAAGTACTGGTTACAGATTGGACTAACCTGTTCATAGCTGAGGACGCAGAATCTAGCGTCCTTCTCGTCGGGAATCTCCACCTGAGCGGTCATCAGGTTGGTGCACGTGGTATTGTTGTTGTTACTTCCTGTTCCGGCCTCGCTCGAGGCCGTCTTACTTCCGGTCATTTTGCTGTTGTTGTGGTTAATGCTGTGGTTCAAAGTTTGCGAGGTCGCGCTGTTGCTGCTGTTCTTTTCCAAAGTTTTTTGAGGTTGTTGTTGCTGTTGCTGTACGCCTTTCTGCAAAAATCAAAGAAAAACATAGCTGTTAATTAGACCGTCATTGATTTTCAAAGAGACTCTCGAAAAATGCATTTTGTTCCGTACTTATTTAGAGAAATATGCCCTCATATTTTCAAATGCTGGCAAGAATTGAAGGTACAGACAGAGGTAAACTTATTAATTAAAGGAGACTCTGGATTTCTACAATTGTTGTTGTAAGTCAAGCGGAAGAATCTCTGCTCTGTCTAATTCAACTAACTGGAACAAGTAAAAAACCCACAGATTTTTTTGTATCGGTGTTTATAACAAGTTGCTATTTTTCGTTTACCGTTATTCCGAGAATAATCAATTGTTGTTACAATGTAAGTAACTTTTATAATGGAAAACTGGAAAGTTTTAAAAAGTCTGTAGAAGAGAGAGAGAGCAGGCTCGAATCGATACGTTGAAAAGAGTTATGCAATTGAGATTGTACCTGATTTTTTCGGAGAATTCAGAAAATGTTATTCCGTTTTTCACTGACAAATCCACTGCAACTGCCAAAAATGAAAAATATAGGCCTTATCACCAAAATTGTAGCTGACAAGATTAGAGAAAAACATGGCGTAAAGCATTTACGTAACTAATAACCTTAATAATATTGAAGTGTTACGATCACAATTTTCACCTAGAGATAAATACAAAAACGTCAAGATAAAGTACAAATAAATTTTGTTGACGTTTATCTATATAACTTTGTTAGTTACATATGTCTAGCAATCGTCGTTGAATTGTTCAAATAGACGTAAAGCAAAGCAAAGAGGCCTCCTCTATGGAGATAAAAAAGTAAGGAAAGTTCAGGGGCTGTTTTCATGTTTATATTTTTAAAAATATAAACACATGAGCAGGCCTTTGCAAACTTTTACTAGGCATTGTCCATTGGTCCAGGGTCATTTTAAATTCATAAAGAAGAAACCTTTCTAGCTTTGCGGCGGCAGGAAAAATAGTAAAGTTCGATTAAAAAGCAGTGTGGCCTGTTCTGTTTTCAATTGGATTTACTGAGCAATTTTCTTGAAAGCAACCAAAACAGACCATAGCTAGAGACAGAGCAATAACCGGAAGTTCCTTAGGGTTTCCGGTTTTCTTAGAACATTTATTTACGGTGAAAACGTTACTAGTGGATTTAGCTGCGCGTCTGGCAGGGTCAGATAAATTCACCAATACATTTAATGCCAGAGAAAAGACTGTACTAAAAGGCTTAGGCCATTTTTCCGAAATATTTATTTTCTTTTTTTTCGAAATTAAAGGGTGCCAGAGGTTTTTTTTGCAAATCAGTCCAAATTATCCAGATTTTCCAGGCGTAACCTCTCAGCTAAGGCCGCCATGTATTGATTGATTTTTGAATTAATCGTAGAAAAGTTATTTTTTCGGGGAGTTGAAAAGGTTCCCTTTGATTTGATGCAAAATAGCGCGACGATAGAACAGTTATAAAAGCCATGGCCATTTTTCAGAAAGGGACACTCAAGCTCCTATCTATCTATCTATGTTATACAAAGTGAAAGTTGTCCAAAGATGGCGCTGTTTATAAAAAAGTTTCAACTCAAAACTGATCTCAATTAACATTGACCTAAGAATATTTATTTTAAAAAACAATATTTTTACTAATTTTATAAGTATTTTTACCTAGGCAAAAACTTTAAATTGGTGTAAAATAATGCTTTGAAACGTGACGATTTTCGTTTAATCTAACCTTTTAAAGGCTATCTTTCAATTCTTTATTTTTAGAACAATTGTTCATTTGGGTTTTTAGGTCAATCTTTCAGTTCTTTGTCAAGCAAAAAATAAGAATTTAATTAATCCATCAAAAAAGATTTTAGAATGGATGTTCGGTTGACAATTTCTTGGAAAGTAAAAGCCACTTTAGCGCCATCTTGCAGGCACTTTTTAAAAGTTTTGAGTTTGACCTGATTTTCAGCTAACCCCATAGGTAAAAAACAACTTGTTGAATATCACTCTTAACTTACTTTCTTCGATTCAATCGGGATTTCAAGTCAAATCTTCTCCCGTGTCCAAGCTCATTTTGATAGCAGATTGTTCGTTAGGTGCGTTTCAGTAATATCACTATGGTTTTTCACAAATAAATAACATTAAATAACTGACAGTTTATAGAATAAATATAGCTTGATTTTGCAATATCGCAGTCACTAAATATCGTATCTATTGTATACTTTGTGGTCCCGCTCACTATACTAAGTAGATACCTAGCCTCGCCAGAGAAGAGAAAACTGAAAAAGAAATTGTGCTGAGTACATTACCACACAGAACCGCCACTACTGCCACCAAAACCTACTGCCCTTTTAGCTTAACACATCCACACATGCCGAAGCTGGGACCATTTTTGCCATGTAAAGTCGTTTCCTGATTGGTCGTCTGATACGTACTAGGATATTTGTACACCTAGGCATGTTTTCTAGGGGTGAAAGCACCTGGTTGGCTGCTTTTCAAAATTGGACCAATCAGAAGTGAGAACGAACTGGGCAATCAGGGTCGCACCCTTGATGAGGTTAAAGTAATGAGACAATAGAGACCAGAATTTCGTATGAAGTAAGAGGCTGGACCGTAAGGCCATATGTAGGAATGTTTGCCTCTTTCTTGCTGCCATACATTAAATAATATATACTTGGAATCACAGTGACTTGTCATGCATTAATTTAAATGGAGACTCACAGCGTAGCCTAGATTATTTTGCTTAGCTAAAAATGCCAAGTCTCAAAAAATAATCGGGATAATTTCACCGATTTCCAAACCGGGACCTGCATTTTTTAACAGCCAAAAAGGTCGTGAAATCGCATCGTAAAAAAGCGGATTTTTTGCATAAAAATCCCACTTTTTCGAAAAAATATTGCAACATCGGTTTCTACATTTTTGCACAATTTCACATTTTTTTACAAAAATATATATTTTTTCAGAGGTTTTAATCTAATAACCTTTTGTTGCATTTATTTTGAAGCAATGCATCTTTATTTACTTTATTTGCTCGGATAAAAAAAATATTTTTTTTAGAAAAAGATCCTCGAATACTGCCAATTAAGGCAATTACTTTGAAAACAAAATGACATTTAACAAAAAATAAGAACAATAAAATAAACTGCTTCGTGATGATCCGTTTGCATCATTCTTTCTTTTTGTTTGGACAAATAAAAAGTCATTCGTCATATCTGAATTCATTATAAAAATGTGAAATTCATTTAATTCCTAAGACCAAAAAATAGCGTTACACAACAGTTCTATCGACTGCTGAGAATGAATACAAAGAAGTTTTTTCATCGACTAATCAGTTATAATTGCACCAAAAAATATAGTTGTACTGAATTGCATTTTTTCTGCACATTTTCCCGCGCGGGAAATGCATTTCGACAACAATAATACTTAATAATATTCATTATATTAAGCGATGTTGTTATGAAAAGAGGGGAAAATCAATAGTAATATGTCAATAGCAGAAGAAAATCTCCAAGGATATTAAAAATATCTAAGAACCTAATCAAAGTTATTACCGACAAAATGGGCTTATAATTTGTAAAAATAGACTTTATTAAAACTCACCTGAAAAGCTTTTTTATGCCGCAAATGCGAGTGTTGTCTTAGGTCTGACTTAGTATATAGATTTTTCTGTTTTGCTGAGCTGCTTGCAGGAAAAATTTGCTGATTCTTCCTCAATTTGCTGAGATCCAAAAATTGGGTTGAAGCTCGTAGAAGTGTTCTTTTAAAAAACCAACACTTTTTGATAGCTCTTGTTTTAGTTTTTTCCGTCACAGCAGTACTTCAAAATATCGGGACAAAAAGCTGGTGAAATCTATTATATTTTGTTGTTGTTTTTGATATCCCGACTTCGATGCTCTCTCGATTTTGTTTAGCACATATGTTTTCTTTTTTCTGCCCGATGATTTTCGTATTTGCTGGGGCTTTTTGTAAGCTTCAAATCTCTGATGTCGATATATTTTAAATGTGTCGAAAAATTCACTTTTTTGACTGTCTCTGTAAGGCCCTCTTTTGCTCACACTAGATAAGTAAGTTTGTTATTTACTTATTATACGCAGTGCTCAAAGCTCTCGTGGTCTAGCATATGCTGTGCTCTACCCCTATATTGGGGAGGGTTTTCACTCTTGTTTCTCGTTCTAACACAAACTGCAGCACCCCTGGCTACGATGACGCAAAGGTCACGAGGGTCTAGGGTGTTGTCCTGTACTTGTCGTTGCCTGTTGTTAGCCACTTGTTGGTGTTGTTGTTATTATTGTGGTTATAGGTATGCTCTGTAATATCCCTGCCTCTAACTCGAATGCCTTTCGCTATAGAACTGAATCTCACTCCCTAGTATCCCTTAACGGAGTTAGTTACATGACGTACGTATATATGGTCGGGCATATCGTTATCGCTATGGTACCCGCGCGCGCGCAAATGCGCAAGTGCGCGCGAGGCCTCCCATGACATGCGCCCACCCTCCCCCTCTCACTTTAAAGGGCTGCTGCATGCCCTTCTATTCGGTTTAGATGCGTAGAACAGAGCACTGAATGACAGCAAATGCAGGGTTATCAGTCTCCTCCCAATTCAAAAAGAGTCAAACACTTTAGAAAAGAGCCAAAACAGATCGTTTTTGAGACTCCAAGAAGCCGCATCTAGCCATAGTTCTAGGAATATTCAATGGGGCCTACATTGCAGTGATGCCAGAATGGCTTTTGACATTATCCGACGGCTATAAAAGATTGTCCAAAAAACGCCAATTTTAGCCAACAATCAAAGGTGAATCCAAACTTAAAAACATTGGGGAAAATCTTCAGGTATCCGGTCATAGGAAGCAGTTTAAAACATACCCTATTTTCAGCTAAACTGAAATTGTTACACCACTTTAAAAGTGGTATTTTTGTAGACTTTTTGTCTCATATTCTTAAGCCACTTCTGGGGACGCTGACTTTCGTAGGAAAATTCTGGAGCAAACCGGTCGCAGTGCATGGCAGAATTGCGATTGCATGTACTGAAACGAGCGCGCCTGAAAAAATACAAGAAGGCCTCACACTCTATAACGCTCCCCAGCCCCCGTTACAATTCATGTATCCTTACAAAAAGCTGCCATAGCCAACAAATTATCCAGTTTCCCCACAAAGAAAACACTTGTTCAAGCTATTGTTTG
>JAAUYL010004245.1_pt1 | contig 10554 bp, 11 predicted proteins | sample 7278011 | NCBI WGS metagenome assembly JAAUYL01 (sample SAMN14350225, study PRJNA611818) | marine sediment metagenome | isolation source: surface marine sediment (1.8m) | place: French Polynesia: Moorea | collected 2018-08 | reverse complement strand
CCAATAAATAATACTAGCCAAACTGGTTCATTCTTTAATTACCGCTTCGTAGCCAACGCAAGTCACTGGTTTTTCGGCATATGTTGGCGGTCTTAATGGTGACGGGATCAGGGGTCCGCATGGTGCAGGAAACACCTTGATGACACCAGTCTTGCCACAAGGATTCGGACAATTAAAGGTTGTCTTCCATCGCAAGGCTGAGCAAAGGCCAAAGACCAAGACCAAGACCAAAATGGACTTGTTCATGGCTTTCAGGTCTTTTAGAGATGTGCACACCAAGGAGTCCAACCTCGGAGTGGTGCGTGTCGTCTATGAATGGGAGGGCAAGAAACGTGACGTAAATTGAGGCAGACCCTAGTTCATTTAGTTAGTGCGCATGATCCAGAGGTTCTTCTTATTTTGCTTTTGGTTGGGACAGGGTCTTTTGGGAATTCGGTGGAACCCTATTAATAGCTAATATTAGGGACACCCTGTAACCAGCATAGACATAGGAGTCATTTGTAGAAATATTTCCTTGTCTATTTCTCGTGGCGACGTGTTTACGAGATGACTATCAAGTCTTTAAGAATAGGCATGTCATAAAGGGAATTGGAATAGAAACGACGACAACGACTGCTCGTGCTCGCGGGTAAACATAGGACGACTGTGCTTTTCGTGCCTCTTGAACTGGTTATAACCAACTAAACTAACTAACGAGGACTTATGCAGTAGGATTACACACAGCAGAACAGGAGAAAATGGACGAACGACGCACAAAGACTGTAAATGAGTTTTCACGGCCTCCCTCGCAGGCTATAAAAAAGTTTTTCTTCAAGCTTTGCTTACGTTGTTCGTACTTTCATTCCAGTTAAGAAAACCGCATTGTTTTGCAATTAAAAAGCATGTACTTCATGTATTCATATTTCTGGGCGCATGCAGAAAATTAAAGCAATTCATTATATCCCAAATGCGTGGGCGCGTGTGTCAAGATAGAATTTCTGGGAAACTGAAATATTTCTTGGAAAAAGTTAAGCACAGGTGGTCTGTCCTCGGATGGGTCTGGTTCCAGCCGCGTTACAAACAACAGTCACTGTTCGATCGGTTTGCGAATTGATTGTCGGGTTGAATCTTGATCCACTCACACAGAGGGCACACGCCGAAAATGTCTAAAACGAAATCATTTTGATATAACTTCTGGTTTCCGGTTTGATAATACATTTTTTCTTACCGTGACTCCATTGCTGCAAAGAGTCGGCTTGTCTGCTCTGGTGGGTCTTCGGAGTGGATTCGGAACATTTGCGCAAGAAGAAGGCCAAACCTTCAACTTACTTCCGGTTGGGCAAGTATCAGGACAGTTTAAGTTGCGACCACGGCGCCACCTGGCGGAAGCAAATGCCAAGAGACAGCAGAGGAAAATAAATGTCAGCCTCATCTTGGTACGGTTGCTCAAAATGCTTTGAAAATTTTCCATTCCAAGTCTTGTCCTTTTATGCAGAGTTACGAGCTTCCGGAAAACACGCAGTTCTTAAGAATTTCATGTTCTAAATGTTTTGTTTTATAACCCATAATGCGCTCGCCATTCATTTAAAAAAAACTTGTTATAAGTAGTACGATCAAGTCAATCAAGCAAGAAATATAATACACTGACAAATAATAAATTCCGAAGGCATATTTTGGCAATTGTAAACATCTCTTTTGAGTGAAATAAGGGATTCCCGAGGAGTCGTGGATTTGCATCAATAGTTCAATGAAATGTGATAAATACTGGATAGTTTATTTTTTTCGAAGGGAAATAAAATTGATTTTTACATGTCTGTGACGATAGGGGGTGCAAGAGGTTTAGTTTGTGGTGCACAATAATTATGCTCGTTTTCATCTTTGGCATTGTTAATGTCTTCGTTGTTGGGTTCAGTTTCTGTTTCATTTTCGTCCTCCTTGAACAGACTTCGAGATCTTATTTTTGACTCCTCGATCGGGATTTTGGAGGAGGTTGGTGCCGTGACGGACTTAGGCGTGTTCAAGACTTCCGGCTCCTCATTGTCGGGAGAGCTCTGGAGATCGTGGAAATACTGGATGAGGGGCTCGGTGAGACTGCGCCGGATCTTGTCGAACTTTTCACGTACGGGCGAAGTCTTGGATCGTTCTTCCGTCGAGGAGGACATTAGTGAATCCGGAGAAAAAGGCTGAACTTCAGCCACGGGACGAGACAACGGTGTAGCGTTCGGTGATGTTTCTTTAGGATTTGGATCCGGTGGAGAATTTGCACTCGAATGGTTGCTGCTGGACATAGACAGTCGCGACAAAGGCAATATTTGCGTCGACACGCCCTCTCGCGGCGAAACTCTACATTTTTCGGGGGTGTTTGGCAAAGCAACCACACTCATTTCGTTTTCGTCAAAAATGGTGATTTCTCCTAAAAAGCAAAAAAACTTGATTAAAACCCATTCTAAGTATCTCGAAACTAAACATATACCTTCAATGATTGTCTCGTTTCCGGGCATTGGCAAAGGGGTAGGCTTCGGCTTAACCTCCTCCAGAGAAGGTTTGCGAAATGTCCTCGTATTTTTCGTATGCTTGATGTTGCTGGCCTCCACAGCGGGTGGGTTGTCATTGCTCGAACTGGAAGTCGTGTTGTTATTGTTGCTCGACTTGAAGAACTTCATCAACGCCGAAGTCGCTTTATGCCTCCGGACCTTCTCCTTCAACGATTCCAGATCCTCTTTGGAGCTGGTGTTGTTGTTCTTTTTGTTCCCCTCTTCTGCAAAAGCAGCCTTCCGTCGCCAGTTATCGAACAGCAGCTCGACCTCCTTCGCCGCATATTTCTTATTTTGCAAGTCGTCCAGCAATTGTAAAAGCTCGTTGGTTATTGCGAGGTCGGAGTTTGCATCATTTCCTCCCTTGGTCTTTTCCAGACCTGGGACACCTCGGTAATCCACTGGCATTGTCTTTCGTTGTTGTTGACTTCCTGTTCCGGGATTGGCTGGCAAAGTCCTCGAATTTATGCTTGGCTGGGGTGCCGGAAGGTCTAGAAACACGTCGTCATCTCCCACTTCCTCCTCTTCTTGACTGTTGTTATTGGTCTGTTTGCTGACCTCATTCTTGGCCAAACGTTTAGAAGCTCTTAGGGTTCCATAAGGGTCGCTGGATGCCATTAAGTTCGGCCTCGGCTGCAGTCTCGCGGGCTCCTCCTTGCTCTTGGCCCCGACGGTGTTCATGCTGTTCACGTTGACGTTGTTCTTTGCAGGCACGTGTTTGAAAATGTGCACTGGCCTTGGCGGGGGCGGGATCTGATAGTTCAACGCCAACGGTGTGGATGCGCAGTTGTTTTTGAGATTGCTGCCACCTCGACACTGGTGGCGCAGTTGAGGACTGTTTTGGTTTTGGTGGATGTAGTCATAGACGTGATTGTTGGAGGACTCCTTGTACAAGGTGACGTGGAAGTTGTGCAACCGATTGGCGAGATCAAAGTGGCCATTGACATGCGCGAGCTCCGAGGGAGTCATGTCGGCGACGTTCCTCATCTGAATTGCATCGGCAGCTCCAGGACAATCCATAAGCACCGAGGACAGCCGTTCAAGGCCATGACAAGCCGAAAAGTGGAGCAAGGTTGGGAACTCGCCCGAATCTTTTGGCATGGCTTCCAGGTTGCTCAGGATCAGCGTTTGGCCGTTCAACAGGTGGAAGCCCCTCTTGGGCGTGTTGAGCAAGAACTGCTTCGTCAAGGCCTCGTCCAGCTGGTCCTTGCAAACGGGGTTGACCCCGACGGCCTGGCACATGAACTCCACGGGATCCGTGGACATCTTGAGGATATTGTCAATGACGCTGAGCGAAGACTCGAGTCGAACCGATCGGCATCCGCGATTGCAACCATCGATTTCCACACGAATTGCCGCCAAATTGCAAACGGAAAAGCAGCAGTCTGAAATTTTTCAATCATGTAAAAATATTCCAAAACTGAAATATTGATCTTACTTGGTATTGTCACGAGTAAATTGTAAGGATTCAGAAGCTTCATTTCATCCAGATCGACATCGTTCAGTCCTGCCTGATTTCTCTCCAGTGTGATTCGGATCTTCGCTCTCGACTGTTGGGGTGACTCGAATATGACCAGAATTCGGTTGTGATCCTGCAAAAAAAGATTTTTCTTCCGAAAACGGTGCGACATCAATAAAGCAATAAAATCTGACCTCCGAAACGACTCGCGGGTGGAGATGAAAGAGATTGCTCTCCGTGGTGCTTCTATGACCGTGGTGATTTTGCGAATTCGAAGCAGATCTGGCCAGGCTGTACGTGTTCAGTTTTAGCTCATTTTGTTGTTGTTGCTTGACCAATTGCCGTTCATGACTCTGGCTCCGGCCGCTCGTTTTCCTCACGATTGATGGCATCTGTGTTTTGTGAGTCGATCGCTGCAAGATTTGCGTCGAAAAATACAGCACGGTCTGGACGAATTCAAGATCGTGATCCTTGGCCTCAAGGTGGATCCATTGCGAAAAGGAGACCAGTGATCTCCTATGCTCAGCCTGAATCTGGCCATCCCGGACGCCAAGCATGATTGCAATGACTCGGTCGGGGTGAAGGAGCCGGCCAACCAGGAGACTCGGTTGCCGGTACAAGAATTGCAATAAAGTCGGCGAGAGCAGCACCAATTGGAGTCGACTCGAGCAGATTTCATCTTCCATATGTGGAGGCAACGGTTTCAAACGGTCTCCCATGTCTTCTACCGGAAGATGGCGCACCCTGTAAAAATATTTAATGTTTCTTAGGATTTCCGATCAATTAGCAAACTTGAGTTTGTTTACCTTAATCGATCCTTCTGCTTGGACAACTCTGTATAGAGACGGTGCAAATATTTAGCCCACTCCACTGCTCCAGGACAAAACCGGCTGTACACCAGAATGACATCCTCTTCGCCGGTATTCATTTCTGAAAAAATAAAAGAGTTCAAGAATTTGGTTGTCACGTGGTGCCGGACTAGATTTTGACATCAATGCTCTTTTTATGGCACGCAATTTCACAAACTAAATACACCCTCCCCCTCTTTAAAACTCCATTCATTTCCATTGTTGTAATTCGACCCTATCTTCCTCCTATCACCCTTTTCTACGTAAAATCAAATGGAAAATATTTTAACAAAAACCAGGAATAAATTCAACCCCTTAACTCAAAGGTCATTTAAAATTTATGCAGTCCAGTCTCAAAAAGCTTTTGTAAAAAGCTAGAAAAAACGGTGGAATTTTACTTTCTTTCTTGTGAGTTTTGAATGGCAACTAACAATTACAATAATAATGGTGTCCAATTGTGCGTAGTGTGATTCTTTTGAAAAGAAAACTGGCGTGAAAAAGCGTTCAAAAATGTCTCTTCAATAAGAAAAAAACACGTGGAATGGAGACACAGATTTGTGAGGTTCATTTTTAGCTTTTTTCAGACATCTCCATAGAAGCCAAGATTCCAACTTCCTTGACATTTGTTTAATGAAATCCACGAAGATTTGTAATAGACAGCAAACTGATGTGTTTAAGATAAGCTCGTAAGAAAAAGCAGAAGTTTTTTGTAAGCATAGAAAAGATACATTTCTTAACATTGTCAGACTGTCGGAGAGTTTACGAGCCTTGAACTAGACCGGAAACAGTTTAGTTCAGGACTGACTTTGTCTTCTAAAGGTAAGCTTTTGATTTATCTCAGAGAAACGTTCATTTAATTTTCGCTGCTCGAAAAACTCGGGAAACACACGGGCAGGATGGGCTGCAGCCTGAACACTTCCTCTCCAGTCTCTTATATGTTTGCAAATGAATCTATTTAGAATTCAAACAAGGGGATGTTTATGTAGAGAAGGAGGCTAGATATTTCGGGGCCAAAGCTCGCGGGAAACATATTTTCACGTAGAAAATGAAACATCCTGCTGCACTTTGACGTTCACAGATATTTCGGTTTACTTTCGTCATCATTATCTAGTTAATTGCTTTTTTTGCAACTTCATGTAGAGGCGGCAAAATGTAAATAAGTAATGAGAAATTGCGGAAAACATAAACATGCCAAAAATGTCAATGGCAAAAAACCGACGAAGGTCAGAAGAGACTGCTCAAAGAAAGGAAATTGTCCGACCAATAAAAAGTTGAGAAATACATGGAAAAACATGCGTTTTCACGCATCATTTGAACCGTTTGAAGGACCTATAAAAATTCGTCCCCCGTCGTCTCAAAAAAATATAAACATATTCGACAAGTACAAAACGCCAAATGAGCAATAAAATCCCATCTTATGGCAAGAAGAAAAAAGTAAGGAGGGGAAGAGACAAAAATAATTATTATTGCAGCCTCAAACGTTCATTTCCCTTGATATTTAGACGTTTCGTTGTGAATTTTCCGAACAAAGAACTTTGTATTTCTGCTCCTTTCAGGCTGGCTTTGCAGCATAATGAAAACCGAAAATGCATCTACCGACATCTAAATTTGGAACATGACGAATGCGCTATTTAACAAACAAAAACGGCACATAATGCAACGGAATTTTGCGGATAATTGAGACCACATACCGCTGACGGACTTTTTTCGGGAATTTTTGTGAGATGAGACGATACCCAGCTTTTCTCCATTGAAGTGTGATTGATCCGCAACAAAAGGGGCAAGCAAACGGTCGTGAAATTCAGCAAATCTTTCTTTTCAATTGTCGCGATATTTTTCATGGAAAAAGTTGGAGGAGAACTGATAGACGATATTTCCTGTACAACACTCACATAAGTGCTCGCATAAAAACTGTCCCGATGTTATTCTATACCACTCTCCTCCTCCTTCCCATTTGTTGAAAAGAGATTTTTGAGGTTATTGAAAAAACAGCCAGTCCCAAATTGCCGTGTAAAATGAACACTAGCAAAATGCTACTTACCACCACCAGGGGGCTAAAAGGAAAAGTACCAGTTTTTTCGGGGGGCAAAAGTGGTACCCCCATTAAGGAAGTTTATTTTTTTGAGGGGTCGGAGAGACAGCTAAAAGTTAAAGATGGGAATAATTTGCACTAATCTTTCTGCAAGTAAAAAATGGCACCACCATGTAGCCTTCAAAAATTCCCATAACTTTTACGAATGCAACTGTAACTAAAAATCATGAAATTCCTTGGATAAAACCGTCTTTAGCCTAACCTAGAAGATTCGTTGGGAGGTCTTGAGGGGCCAATAATAATTACCACGAAAAGGAAAAAAATACGCTTGAACGATTTTTTTCGAGATGCATTGTGCCACCCCGCCAATTGATCCTGTTGCATTAATGACAAGAAGGATCGATTATAGGCCAGCTTTTGGAGTCCTCCTCCTGGTTTAACGTTTTAGTATTGTCATCTCCTTCCCGATTCTGGTCTTAAAATCATGTTTTCCAATGAATGGGAGATCAGCCAAGATTGGCTCCTGCCTGCCCGGTGGTTTTGAGGAAGCAGGTGGCTCACAATTCACAAATAATCTGCGGCACAAAAATCATGTTTTGGCTACTTTTTTTCCAATGTTTTCATTGCATTGTGGTGGACAGGTACCATGCTAAGCTGCCTAATATGTTTTAGCAGGTGCCACCATTCCTTCTTCACCGTGGCGCGCAAATTTGAAGTTTCAAAAAACTCCCGAAACCGACCGAGATTATGACAGGTAAGTAAATAAGTGGGATTTCGGTTTAGTTTAGCAGCTCTCCGTTAAGCGTTTTTAGCTTCGCCATACGGCGTTGTAGTTGTTTTTTGTGCTGCCCATTTTACGTAGAATTTAGTCGACCAAAGTCACGACATCAATTCCTAACAACACATGAAGGCAACCTTCCGACCAGACGCTTGATATCATATCATCTGAGGCCTTGACAGACAGGATGAAGAGAAGTGGGGACCTAAATTACAATGGACACAAGAAATACCACATGGATTCATTAATCAAATAGGTAGCTATGGATGTTATCAAGGACGCTGTCTACTTACCGGTAGATATTAGGTAAACTAAAATGTACACATACTGTAGAAGTAGTGTAAGCGAGTACAAAGAATCACAGATTTTTCCTGTCGCGAGTGAAGCATTTCTAACGGACAGGAAGTGGCTGAGTGTGTCTGTTTCATTTTGGGGTGGAGGAGGAGGAGGTTTGAATGATGTTCCTTCCACTAGCTATTTACAACATTCCTTTGCATGGTATAATGTCTCTCTTCCCAATATTCAAAAAAGATCTAGAAGATTGAAAACTGGGTGACCTGTAAAATCACTAAATTCAAAATGAGGGAGACGTTGGTGCCCTTTGTACATTAAGGGGTCGTGAGATTTCTTCTAGACTTTTCTCTAATTTTGCCCAATTTCTTCGATAATACTTTGATGCGTTTTTCTAAGCCTTTGAAAATACATCCCAAAATGCCATTAACGCATCAATGATTTCAACCCGAATTTCACAGGAAAAAGGAACCCCCTTCACTTCCCCATGTCAACTGGTCACAACATCCTCTCTTTGCCTAGAACTTTTTTCTTTGTTTTCTATTCTATTCTAATTTAACTTGTTTCTGTACCTAAATGGACTTTTTTCCCACAGTACTCGACGAGGATGCACACCTGTTCTCGTAGTCGAAAACGCCAATTAAAAGCCATTACAACCTGCAATGCATTTTCAGACTCCTCTGCTGGAATCCCAAAATTGTACTCTGTAACCAAATCTAGCAGCAGAGCTACAGTAAATTGGTACATCCCGAAAAATTGTTTAAAGCAGGAAACACACAACATTTCACCGACGCTGTGCGCAGTAGCCTCCTCCTCTCTCCTTTACCAGCTTCCCGTCGTCAAATATACTTTTTATAAGGGTGTCACAGCAAAATTTCAGGGATTTTTTCGAGTAGAAATTAAAATTAATTTTTAAAATTGAAAATGAAAATGGTGGCAGGTGAAGACGTCCTGCCATCAGGTTTCCGGTGAGCTCATTTTTCGACTCAACCCTCGCGAAATTGCATCCCCTCCTAGATTTGTTTTAGACGAGAGTTGAGAACGTAAATTGTAAGTCAAGACTCTAACTCAGGACACCCAACTTGAGACTCCTCTAGCCGACAAAAAAGCTAGGTTAAGAGGGGCTTAAAATGCTTGTCAATCTTAACTAAGATCAACACACTGCCAAAATAAATTGTCCAACAACATAACAGCTGAGGTGAGGCGAAAGAACAAGGAGAGCTCTACTTAAAATAGACAGACAGGAGTTGTAGAGGTGGAGCAAAAATGTCCACTGACTGTTTTCTTTTCTCACATATCCATCACTTTCGGGCTAATTTCTACACCTCCAAGACACCATTGGGACACCCAATTCTATGCAAAAAATACGTGAAAGCATTTGACGGTTTTCTGTCTGTTAAGATCTCAAGCATGTTTTTCCAACTGTCCGGTCAATTTTCACACACTCCATCCTCAAGTTCTATATCGCAGGAAGATCAGCCAACAGAAATTCGCCCAAAATGTCTCGAAAATCTGCGGTTATGAGGGCATCAATCATGCCTGTCTTGTATGAGGATCGAAGGGTCAAAAAGCCCCTGGGGGAATGTTTTTATTAAAGTCGAGAAAAGCAAAGAGCTCACTTTAATGGGGGAAAAGGAAAATCATCTGGACGTCATATGTGAATGTCAATAACTGCTATGGATCGACAGCTGTTGCCAATGGACACGCTCCTCTCATTTTCGTCATCATCGCCATCATCTCTGTGGTCAATGACATCTTGGTGCTCAAGCTGGAGATCGTCGTCAATTCGTTTCCTCTGCAGCCGCAAGCCAAGGAAATAGCACCTGGCTAATTTCGTTTCTTTTTGAAATTGCCAAAAATAATTCAAATGACTCGGACGCATCAAAATGCTTTCCACTTTACAGTTTTGCAGGTCTTTGAAACAAGATCGCAGTTTTCCTTCTCAGCTCCTCGCTCCTCCTCTCCATTTTCATGCCGAAAACATCAAAGCAATTGCTGCAGAGGGGTCGCATTTTTGAGAAAATTGCATGAGAGAAACACACCTCTCTAAGACCATAAAGTTCACGAAGGTAAGCATCTTACTAAAATTGGCTGCTTTAGTTTTACTCTTGACGGCTGTACATAAATTGCAGGTAGTAGAATCGACGGACCGGAGTTTTACTTTCCAGTCAGTGACTTTGGGGGTGTTGGATTACGACGAAACGCTTGCTAAAGTGCAAGCATTTCTCGTGAATAGAACAGAGGATGCAAAATGTATTTTTAGCAGAGGATAGAACAGATCTGACCTGGTTTTAAAATGCAATAAGATAAACGTCATTTAGAGTTAGGAGACCTCAAGAAATCTGAGACTTGATTTATGTTGCGCGTCATGAGCTTAATATTTTGTCTGTCCAGCCTATATAATGCAACAGTTTTTCACCTTATTGAAACGGGTCGTAAAATGCAGTTTCTAGGTTTTGCTAGGACATTAGGAGAGTAAGGTTAATATGCTTAAAATTCTGGAAGCTTGGAGCTCTAGCTACTATTGACCCTTGTAAATTCGGTGATGACCTCAGACTTTTGTAAGTAACACACCAAGAAAAACAAGTGGCTGAAGGCAAACACAAACTAATGAGTGCAAGTAAAGATTCATG
>JAAUYL010040246.1_pt1 | contig 10562 bp, 12 predicted proteins | sample 7278011 | NCBI WGS metagenome assembly JAAUYL01 (sample SAMN14350225, study PRJNA611818) | marine sediment metagenome | isolation source: surface marine sediment (1.8m) | place: French Polynesia: Moorea | collected 2018-08 | reverse complement strand
TGTCTATTCAACCGGACATAATATTACAATAACAATAATCCTAATTTGATATTATAAGATATTATCGCTACTTTCAAAATCTGAATACTCACCCTAACTGAAAAACCTAAATTTCTATTCCTCCCCCAATTTATGACTAACACAAATACACCAACCACAGATAACCTCAAATATGTCAACCCCCTAATAGGTACAGGCGGCAACGGTCACACCCACCCAGGAGCGAGCGTTCCGAATGGTTTTGTCGTACTTGGTCCCGATACCAGAGTCGAAGGGTGGAATGCCAGTTCCGGATACTATGATAGCGATGGCAGTATTCTGGGTTTTTCCCACACTCACCTAAGCGGTACAGGTATTGCAGACTATGGGGATATTTTAATTTTGCCAAAAATTGGTACTATGGTACTCGAACCCGGAACATTGGAAAACCCAGACTCAGGTTATCGGGAACGTTTCGACAAAAATTATGAAACTGCTTCTCCTGCTTACTACAAAGTTAAATTAAACTCAGGAGTACAAGTCGAACTCACTGCTACACAACGGAGTGGTTTTCACTACTACACTTTTCCCGAAAATTCTGACGTGAAACTACTCATAGACTTAGTTCATCGCCGAGACGAAAACACTCTCTCTGCTAGTATCAAAGTATTAGACCCTTTTACTATTGTTGGCAGTCGCATCAGTCAAAATTGGTCGCCCGAACAAAGAATTTATTTTTATATCAAAATAGATAAACCATTGCAAAAAATGTATATTTCCACTGATGGAAAAAATCTAACTCAACTCAACAGTGCAAATAACAAATATATTCAATCATATCTGGAATTAGGGCAAATTTCCGATCTCAAAGTGCGAGTTGGTATTTCCGCAGTAGATATTAATGGGGCGCAAAGAAACCTCGCCAAAGAAATTCCCACCTGGCAATTTTACCAAACAGTTGACTCTAGCAAGGAACTCTGGCGCGAGAAACTGGCAAAAATTGATATTGAAACCGAAAACGAAACAGATAAAATCATTTTCTATACTGCTCTCTACCATACCTACAAAGCTCCACATATATATATGGATGTAGACAAACGGTTTCGGGGAGCAGATGGAAGCATTCATACCGCCGGAGGTTTTACCAACTACACCCTATTTTCCCTGTGGGATACATTTCGCGCTCTCCACCCATTGATGACTTTACTAGAACCTTCAGAAACCAATGAATATATCAAATCTATGTTGATACATTATGACCAAGTTGGTTCCCTACCCAAATGGAAATTAGGAGAAAAAGACGTTAAAACTATGGTTGGTCGTCATGCTATTAGTGTTATTGTAGATGCTTTTACCAAAGGTTTGCGGAACTATGATAATTGGTGGGCATTGGGAGCAGCGATCGACACCATGAACAGAAATGAAGCAGAATTAAATGCCTATCGTAATTATGGTTTTGTTCCCTCAGATGTTAATGTTAACTGGTCAGTATCGCGGACTCTAGAATTTGCCTATAATGACTGGGCGATCGCTCAGGTTGCTAGAACTTTTGGAAATATTAGTCTGGCAGAAAGTTATGAAAAACGTTCTCAAGCATACCGCCAAGTATTCGATGCCAGTCAAAAATTAATGCGCCCCAAACGTCAGGATGGTAGTTGGGATAATTTCGATCCGTTTGCAGCAGCATGGGATTCTCCATTTATTGAGGGTAACTCCTGGCAATATACCTGGTTTGTACCCCATAATATTCCTGACTTAATTCAACTGATGGGTGGAAACACAGAATTTTTAGCACAACTGGAAAAACTATTTTCTCTGGATAGTAGTCTAGGTAATGAACTGCCGGATATTACAGGTTTAATTGGGCAATACGCTCATGGCAACGAACCTAGTCATCATATTCCCTATCTTTTCAATTTTGTCGATCGCAACGACTTGACTCGTGCTTATGTGCAGGAAATACTTACGACAATGTACAAAGCAACACCAGATGGTATCATCGGTAATGAAGACTGCGGGCAAATGTCTGCTTGGTATATTCTTAGTTCCCTGGGTTTGTATCAGGTGACTCCGGGTACGCCAATGTTTGACTTGGGATATTTGCATTTTTCTCAAGCGACTATACATCTAGATAATGGCAATAATTTCATCATCCAAAAAGGTACTCATTCCGAACCTTATTTACTTAATGGTAAACCTGTCTCAGGTTGGCAAATTTCATATCAAGATATTATGAATGGTGGTGTGCTAAGTATTTCTTCACCAACGCCAATAAATTCACTAACGCCAACAAATGTGATGCAATGGTATAACACACCTCCTGTCTGGAGCGAGCAAGATGGAATAATTCAAGTTACCACGGGAGCAAAAACTGATTTTTGGCGGGTGACTCACTATGATTTTATTCGGGATAACGGTCATTTTTATTATCGGAATATTACAGGTAATTTTATTGCCAAAGTTAAAGTTACTGGTGAATATCAAGCATTATATGACCAAGCAGGTTTGATGGTGCGTTTGGATGAGAAGACTTGGTTAAAATGTGGAATTGAATTTGTCAATGGTGTACAACAGGCGAGTGTTGTGGTGACAAGAGAATATTCTGACTGGTCAGTGGTGCCGTTGTCGGAAAACCCAGAAAGTCTTTGGTTGCGGTTAAAGCGGAGTGGGGAAACAGTGGAAGTAGAATATTCCCTGGATGGCGAAAGTTATAGTTTATTGAGGTTAGCTTATTTGACTACAGCAAATCAGTTGCAGGTGGGTTTGATGTGTGCTTCTCCTGATGGGGATGGTTTTTCTGTTGTGTTTGAAGAATTTAGTTTAACTGAAGGTTAATTATTTTTTTGGAGGTTGTGAAATATTAGGATTTGTAAAGGAATTGAATACCATGTTCAGTAAAACAATTATAATTAGGCTCGTAGTTTTGCTCAAGCCCTTTAATTAGTTGTCTTATTGCTCAAGCCCAACTACAAACAAAAACTCTATTATAACTAATTCAGGACTTACGCAGTACTGCTGTATATAGAGTATAGGTAGTGGTGCATAGTAATGTTAGAGAGTGTGGGAAGTGTTGGAAGTGTGGGGAGTTTGGCAAGAAATTAAAAATATATATTTTCACCATTACGATGGAGGATAACCAATCTTGCCAACAAACTGATTGTTTGTTACAATACCGAAAAGTCAAAAAAACAGCTAATTTTATCCTTTTGTCAGATCATTTTAGCTCGTAGTTGGCCAGTTCAAATGAAATCAATAAAGACCAAATTAAACGTTAATAATCAACAAAAAACAATGCTCGCCAAACACGGCGTTGCATATTTGCGGGATAAAGTATAGTTTTAAAGACAGAAGAACTAAAACATGATATTTACCTTTTCTGCCAAGATTCATCCCTGGATTAAGCAACGCCCTCGCCAAACACTATGTTTTTTCTCAGACTGAAAAATCGCTTTGTGATTACAGTTAATCATGTTTTTCAGAATACCCGATAAATTGATTATAGCAGTCGCAGCAAAGGTTAGGACAGTTATAAATCCTGAAACCCTTTGATAATCCTGTTCCCTGTTCCCTATTCCCTATTCCCTAGCGCGTAGCGCTATACAAATTGATACAGCTTTGACAACTGATGAAAACTAACATCACTCGCTTAATAAGAGGAACACTAAGCGCAACTATTTTATATGCTCTTGTAGGTTGTGCTTCTACAAATAATTCCTCTTCGGCACAAAGCACTTTTCAATCATCTACTCCAGAGAATACCAAGATATCACTATCTAATAATCCCCTACTATCGGACAATAATGTTGCTGTTGCTAAAAATTTTCAAACAACAACAGTATTAGAAGGTTTAGAACGACCTTGGAGTATAGCATGGCTTCCAGATGGAGCAATGTTAATTACTGAGCGTCCGGGAAGAGTACGAATTGTTCGTAATGGAACTTTAGACCCAAATCCCATCCCCGGAGTTCCAGAAGTTTTTGCAGTTAATCAAGGAGGTTTGATGGATGTTTCGGTGCATCCGAACTTTCAACAAAACCGCTTGGTTTACTTTACCTACTCTCATGGTAGCAACCAAGCTAACCGTACTAGAGTTGCTAAAGCAATATTTGACGGGTCAACCTTAAAAAACTGGGAGGTTATTTTTGAAGTTTCTCAAACAAAAGCACAAGGTCAACATTTTGGCTCGCGCATCGTTTGGCTACCAGATAATACCATGTTAGTAGCGATTGGAGATGGTGGTAATCCACCAACTAAACTTGATGGGGACTGGATTCGCAAACAAGCTCAAAATCTTAATTCTCATTTGGGCAAAGTTGTTCGTTTAAACGATGATGGTTCAATACCACAAGACAATCCTTTTACTTCATCTGACAATGCTGATGCAGCGGTATGGAGTTACGGACATCGCAACATTCAAGGAATGGCTTTAGACTCAGCTACTAATAGATTGTGGTCTACCGAACATGGTGCCAGAGGTGGTGATGAACTAAATCTTGTGGAAGCAGGAGAAAACTATGGCTGGCCATTAGTTACCCACAGTCAAGAATATACTGGAGGAGAGATTTCTGACAAGCGATCGCAACCAGGAATGATAGATCCAAAAGTAGTTTGGACTCCTGCAATCGCACCTTCAGGATTAGCATTCTACTCTGGTAAACGCTTTCAAGCATGGGAAGGAGATTTGTTTGCAGGAGGTTTGATATCTCGCGATGTTCGTCGTATTGATTTGGATGCAAACGGCAATGTTGTTAGAGAAGAATCTATTCCTATCGGTAGGAGAGTGCGCGATGTACGTCAAAGTCCTGATGGAAGACTGTACATTTTGACAGATGAGCAAAATGGTCAACTTATAACCATTGAACCTACAAATTAAAATCAATTTTCACCAATACAGGAGTAATTATGAATAACACAAACAATTCTTCAATCTGTGCAAATCAAGATATGAACGTTCTGAATATTAATACTAAAAAAGGTCAGACCAATTCTCAGAACTCACCAGAATTTAAACCAGCAGCAGTATGGGAATCACCATCTTTTGAAGAATTTTCGCTTTGTATGGAAGTCACAGCTTACATTCAAAAATTGGATTAATTAGTATAGCAGTCGAAGCAAAGATTGGGACATTTCTAAATCCTGAAACCCTTTTACTATTCCCTATTCCCTATTCCCTAGCGCGTAGCGCTATAAATAAAATTAATGCTTGTACGTATTCTTGGTTCTGCTGCTGGAGGTGGCTTTCCTCAATGGAACTGTAATTGCAACGGTTGTCAATCTACTCGTGCGGGAGATATGAATGCACAAGAGCGCACTCAATCATCTCTTGCTGTTAGAGCAACTAATGGTTCTTGGTTTTTGGTAAACGCATCCCCTGACGTGCGTCAACAACTAGAACGACTCCGGGATGAAGTACCCAATTCAGTTCGTTCTAGTCCTATTGCGGGAGTTCTGCTAAGTGATGGAGAAATTGATCATACAGCAGGATTAATGATTTTACGAGAAGCAGATGAACCCCTGCAAATTTACGGGACAGATAGTGTGAGGCAGGGATTAACCGAGGGTTTTTCTCTGCTTCGCGTGCTGAAACATTACTGCGGGGTAAATTGGGTTAATATTGAACCAGGTTCAACAGTAAACTTAAGTAATAATGATAACTTGGGTTTAGAAGTAGAAGTGTTTTCGCTTCCTAGCAAACCACCCAAGTATATGCGTTCTAGTTTGCCAGTAGAGGGGAATTGGGTAGTTGGATTTACATTTCGCGATCGCGATAGTGGTGGTGTAGTAACTTATGCTCCAGCACTAGCAGAATTGAGTGATTCAATATTGGAGCGCTTGGAGAATAGCGACTGTATCTTAGTAGATGGAACATTTTGGCAAGATAACGAATTGCTAGCATTAGGAACATCTACTCGTACAGCTCGTGCAATGGGACATTTACCGCTTTCGGGAGATGATGGTAGTCTAATTCGTCTTTCCAAACTTTCCTCCAAGCGGAAAATTTTTACCCATATCAACAATACCAATCCTATTCTCATCGCTAATTCAACAGAACGCAAAATAGTTGAAGCAGCAGGTATGGAGGTGGCTTATGATGGATTAACTATTGAATTGTAAAACAGGGAGTAGGGAGGTGTGGGAGGTGTGGGAGGTGTGGGAAGTGTGGGATGTGTGGGATGTGTGGGATGTGTGGGAGGAAAGTCCTTTATTTCTCCCTGTTCCCTGTTCCCTATTCCCTATTCCCTATTCCCTGTTCCCTGTTCCCTATTCCCTGTTCCCTGTTCCCTATTCCCTATTCCCTATTCCCTATTCCCTATTCCCTATAAATAATGCAATTACTAAAACACGAAGTTGAAAAACCTTCTTGGACAAAAGAAGAATTTGAATCCGTTCTCTATTCCAAAAAAAACCGCTATCATCATTTACATCCTTTTCACAGGAGAATGAATGAAGGATTATTAACACCGACAGAAATCCGAAATTTGGTCGCAAATCGTTTTTATTATCAAAAAAACATTCCGCTCAAAGATGCTGCTATTTTAGCAAACTGTCCTCATCGGGAAGTAAGGCGAGAATGGATTGAGCGAATTATAGATCATGACGGGCGCTCCGAAACAGAAGGTGGTATTGAAGCTTGGTTACAATTAGGACAAGCTGTAGGTTTATCTCGTTCCGAACTACTTGATGAAATTCATGTGTTACCTAGCGTTCGCTATGCTGTAGATGCTTATGTAAATTTTTGTCGCAATAGTCCGTGGATTATAGCGATCGCTGCATCTTTAACAGAGCTATTTGGTCCCGATGCCATTAAAGTACGATTAGCAGCACTAGAATCTCATTATTCCTGGATAGATCCTGCCGGATTTGAATATTTCCGGGTACGGTTGAAAAAAGCACCCCGCGATGCAAAGTATGCACTCAATCTGGTTCTGGAACACTGCAAAACTCGTCATAGTCAAGAGCAAGCAGTTAAAGCATTAGAATTCAAGTGTGATTTACTATGGAGCCAATTAGATGCTATTGATAGAGGTGAAACACGTCCCTGTTTGGAGGATAAATGATGGAAGAAAGGGAAGTTCAGGAAAATCTTGATTATTTAGCTTTCGCTCCTGGTGTACGTTTGCATTGGAGTGAAGTCAGACAGCAATATTGGCTTCTATTTCCCGAAGCCGCACTTGCTTTAAACCAAACTGCGGCAACCATACTCTCAAAATGTGACGGAAATCGTTCTCTAGATGAAATTGTCGCAGTATTAGTGCAGCAATTTCGTGATGTAAATGTTAGCGAAGTGGAAAATTTATTGTTATCGGTAGTCAAGCGAGGATTATTAATCAACCGCTTCGCGGAAATCAAAAGTCAAAAGTCAAAAGTCAAAAGTATTACCCCATTGATAAATCAAGGAGCTATATCTCAATAATTAATATGACTATTAGACATCTCTGATAATCAAAAATCAAATCAATCCCATACGGATAAATCATCAATTCTTTCCCCCTACTCTGTACGGACGTTGCATACAACGTCCGTACCTACTCCCTACTCCCTGCTCCCTCTTTTTATGACCATTAATAGACCTTTAACGCTAATTGCAGAATTAACCTATCGCTGTCCGCTTCGATGTCCGTATTGTTCTAATCCTGTTAATTATGGTGAAATTAATAGAGATCAAGAATTATCTACCGAATATTGGTTAGAAGCGATTCATCAAGCTGCAAAACTAGGAATTTTACAACTTGGTTTCACCGGAGGCGAACCACTGCTACGAAAAGATTTGGAAATGATGGTAGAAACTGCTGCTTCTACAGGAATTTACACCAGCTTAATTACAGCAGGAACAATTCTGACTCCAGAGCGAGCAGCTAAACTGAAAGATTGTGGATTAGATCATGTACAAATCAGTATTCAAGATAGCCAAGCAGAACAATCTAACTATATTGCAGGAGTTGCCAGCTTTGAACAAAAATTGACTGCTGCAAAGTTGGTGAAAAAATTAGGATTTCCCCTAACTATTAATGTTGTACTGCACCGTCAGAATTTGGATAGAATTGAAGAAATTTTGGAACTATGTAAAGTCTTGCAAGCAGATCGGGTTGAATTAGCTAATACTCAATATTATGGTTGGGCACTCTACAATCGGACTTCACTGTTGCCGACACCTGCTCAATTAGAGCGAGCTACAAAAGCAACTGAACTTGCTGCACAGAAACGATATTTTCCTATGGGTATTGTTTATGTGCTACCAGATTACTACGAAAAATATCCCAAACCATGTATGGGTGGATGGGGACAAAAGACAATAGTCATTTCTCCTGCGGGAGATATATTACCTTGTCAAGTGGCTGCTTCTATTCCCGAATTAAAATTTGCTAATATTCGCGATCGCAATTTAGAGTGGACTTGGTTTGAATCAGAAGCATTTAACCGCTTTCGTGGCAATGATTGGATGGATGAACCTTGTCGTAGCTGTTCTCGTAAAAATATTGATTTTGGGGGTTGTCGCTGTCAAGCTTTTTTGCTTACTGGGAAATCTAGCGCTACCGATCCAACTTGTCATTTGTCACCAGATCGTCAACTAATCGTTAAAGCGCGAGAAGCAGGAGAGTTAAACTATTCTCAGTTGACATATCGTTCATATCATGTTCCTTAAATACTTATGATTATCCGGAGATGGTATTACACTTACAGTGGTTTTCATATGAATAAACCACGATGAAATTTTGGGAGAAAAAATGATTCGTTCAATATGTTTAGCATTTTTGATTTTTTTATCTTCTGGTTTAGCTTTATCAGAACCAGTTTCAAGTCCTAATGAATCAGATGTTTTATTTTCGATTGGTTTATGGCCAGGGGAAGGTATCCCACGTTTTCAATCAAAAATGAACCTGCAGCCATTGCTTAAGCCTAACTTAGACTCTCCACCTGTAACAGGACTAGAAGTAAAAAAGGGAACTATCCTCAATTTTACTGAAACTCTATACCAAACGATCGAATCAGGTCTTGTCATTATTGAAGAAACCCAAAAATTGGAAGTAACTAATTATGGAAATATCAAATATCTTTCGAGAGATGATTATTATTCATCAGGAAAACCGACTAACCTGACTCTTAAAAAAGGAGACCAAATTAATGTATTACAAAACCGAGCAGAGGGTCAAATGTTCTTTGAATACCAAGGTAATATTTATGCAGGTTGGTGTAAACCATGTTACAGTGCTTCCTATAAAACGGCCTGGTGGGTAAAGGTTACTCTATTATCAAAAAGTGGTTGGGTGCTAATTAATGAAAACACAGTGGAATTTTTAAAGCGTGAATACTAAGGAATGAGAATTAAATAAAGTCTATAATTTTTTTGAAAGAACTGAGATGATATGGAGTTTAGGCAATTTAACTTGTGTAGATAATAAAATCCTCATTCCTAATGTTACCCTGTTAGGGACAAATTATTTTCATGATTCCAAAAATGCAATACATTATTGACTTTTTTGCTCAGAAAAATTATTGCTAAAATAGCAGGTAAAATATTCTGATAAACTGCAAAAATTAGGTTTAATTTAAGCATAAAGTTTTTCGATTAGATCTACATTAGTAGATTTACTAATTTTTGTCATACCAAGTATTTTCAATTTAGTCAGGGCAAATACTTCTGTACAACGCTCCAACCCGTCAAAGATACTGTCGCGAAACTCAACAACAGAATAATATTAGTCGTAATATGAAGCGATCGCGCCCAAGGTTGTTTAGCATTAATCTGAGTTGCACTCCAGGCAGAAACTAACACTAAAGTCACCACTGTTAAACCAGCAGGTAAATGAGCAGAATGACCTAAGTTACCATAATAACCAATGGTTCCGACTAAACCAATTGCCAGTAACAAAATTACGAGAAATACCATTGTGCCGCCAATAATATAATGAAAGGGTCGCAACCATTGAGGCCGTTTTTGTTTGTTATGGCGGGCAAAAAACATCCAACCACCAGTGACTGCTAATAATGAGTAAGCAAAAAGGGAAAGACCCATAGACCAAGCTGCTATTTTCCACAGCCACAGAAAAGAAGGTAAATTCATCATAAAATTTCGGTAAGTAGGAAACCACCGTCTTTTAAGCGGTGTATGGAAACGACGGGCACGGATTTTAATCCGTAGTCAAAAAATGTGTTATAATTAACTAATAACTTAAAAAGTAGGCTCAATAGTCTTTTGGCCGGAGAGAGTAGTGGCGATTGGCACTGTCTAGTGGATTGCTGCTGTATATGTACTACGGTACGATACTGGTAATGTAGTTGTTTCGAGCAATGTGGAAATTGTGATTTTAACACGATTTACATCTCCTCTGAAAAATCCACGCGATTTTAGTCCGTGGAGTGTCAAATATAATTAGTTTTCATTAGGGATTAGGGAATAGGGGCAGTGAAACAAGCAGGTCTAGTTCAAAAATAGGATAATTTATTTTTTGCTATTCCCTGATATTTTTGGAGTTTAACTTCCCTGGCGGGAAGTCCCGCGCTCTCCGGTGGGGGAGCGTCGGGATGAAAGCCAGGGCCAGGATTCGGATACCTTCATAAGCTAAACGTTCATAAGCCCTTGA
>JAAUYL010023876.1_pt1 | contig 10564 bp, 9 predicted proteins | sample 7278011 | NCBI WGS metagenome assembly JAAUYL01 (sample SAMN14350225, study PRJNA611818) | marine sediment metagenome | isolation source: surface marine sediment (1.8m) | place: French Polynesia: Moorea | collected 2018-08 | reverse complement strand
TTTGTTAAACAGACCGCAAACAATAAAACAAAATTATAAATTTATATTTTAAAAATTAATAAATGATATTTTAAGTAACTTTATTACTGGTATTACTACTAATAGAATTATATTTAACAAACCGTTTATCCTAATAACACATAATAAATTAGTATAGTCTATTAATATTAATTACAGATAATGTACATCCTAAGTTAATTTGAGTAGTTTTAATCATTAAGCTTGCCCCTAATGATTTATTAAAATTCATTTATATAAATTAAATTTATTGTTAATGTAAATAAAAATATAATATTATAACTTATCGTTTTATGCTTTAATTTTAATTCAATTATTTAATATTGAAGAACAAATTAATGCATGACTATTATCTCTGATACTCAGTGTGCACTATATAATAAAGTCTCCGTAATGCAAAAAGTAACTAATATTTATAAAAATAATATAAATAATATTATTATTTATTATGTTAAATACCAATAAAGATAAATCTTATATTTGAAGCTTAAATTCAATGCACTAGTTTGCTATAAAGGTGAGAACTCAGTATTAGTGTACGTAAAATTGCAAATTTTAAGAGAAATAGTTCTTTAGTTTCTGTTTTTACAAAAACTACTTTGCTACAACTTATCTCAGAGAGAGTGTTGGACAATTTGTACATTGGTCAGTACTAATTCATACTTTTAACATATTACCATCAAATCCTGAGTCATTTATTAGTGCTATATAAATAATTTTATTGCAGCTCAACATATAACAGTATGTGCAAATGTAATCTGAATTATAATAAAATAATTAAATTATTTTTAAACAACCACACTTTACAATATTACAGCTAAATAATAATGAGGATTATCATGAGTCAAGCTTCTCTGAACAGTCGGCCAACTGCCATATTTTTTAGGTTTCTTACATCTGTAACTACTACCCCGCACTTATTCATATAGAAATACTTGGATGCTAACCCATTTTTAATTTAATACATTTAAATATTATAAATATTATATTAAATTATTTTACCAATTTTAAAAACATCTATAAATATTAGACATTACTGATTATGAAAAAGTATAACCGCAGATGCTGGCACTTTATGAACTTCATTTATATAAAACTATTGCTAAAATAATAAGGTAATCTGAGCGTAAATAACCATTCATGAAAATTAAGTATACTATCAGTGTAGTTAACTAAAATTAAATTAATTTCCTCCTCATCAATAAATTCTAATATATAAAAATAGCCATACTACGTCTACGAAATGCCAATACCAAGCAGCAGCTTCAAACCCAAAATGGTGATTTGCTGAGAAATGGCCTTTGAGTATTCGGATTAATGAAACGAATAAAAAAAGGGACCCTACAATAACATGTAAGCCATGAAATCCTGTTGCAATAAAGAATGATCTTCCATACACCCTATCAGCTATTCTAAAAGATGCTTCTATATACTCTAATGCTTGGAGACCGGTAAAGTAAAGACCTAGCAAGATAGTTAATGACAATCTAATAACTGATGAATTATGTCTATTTTCTATTATTGAATGGTGGGCTCAAGTAACTGTCACACCTGAAGAAAGAAGTACAATCGTGTTTAATAGGGGCACCTCAAAGGGGTTAAATACTAAAATTCCTTTTGGGGGCCATAGCCCACCAATCTCTACTCTAGGGGCTAAGCTTCTATGAAAGTATGCTCAAAAAAATCTCACAAAGAATAAGACTTCTGAACAAATAAATAATAATATACCTCATCGTAATCCTTCTTCTACGTCATATGAGTGTAGCCCTAAAATAGTAGCTTCAACTCTTACGTCTCGCCATCACTGAAATGAGGTCATCAATAATCTAGCTAGTCTTAATAAAAATAAAATAGGAGATGAGTAATAAAAAAGATATAACAGTCCATTTGCTATAAAAAATCCACCTATTGAGGCTAATAGGGGCCATGGGCTTTCTTCTACTAAATGATGAGAGTGACGTACATAAAAATTCATTATTTTATTACTCACCAAAAATAATCATCCATTGAAATAAATTCTACGCAAATAGGCATAAAACTATGGTTAGCACCACAAATTTCAGAACATTGCCCATAATACACCCCAGGACGGTAACTAATTAAGTTTATTTGGTTTAATCGCCCAGGAGTTGCATCTGCTTTAACCCCTAATGTAGGCACTGTCCACGAGTGTAAGACGTCCATTGATGTAACTACTATACGAATCCTTAACTCAAAAGGCAGGGTTAGGCGATTATCCACATCTAATAATCGAATAATTTCATTATTTCCCCTTAAGTCCATATACGAATCAAACTCAATTGCTGGACCATTATTCCATTCATCCCTGTACTCATATGATCAATATCATTGATGGCCTACTGATTTTACTGTAATGTGGCATTGAAAGAACTCATCTAGAAGGTACAGTAAAATTAAAGATGGCACAGCAATTTGAATTAATACTAAGGCTGGAATCAGGGTCCATATTCACTCAATTATTTGGCCTTCTATTAAGCTAAAGCATATAACCTGATTTAGGCTCGTAGATAAAATCACTCAAAATACTATTATTGTAATAAATAATACCAAAATTATTGCAAAGTCATGAAAATCAATAAATTCTTCTATAATAGGTGATACAGCATCTTGAAATCCTCATTGTCCTCAGTATCTCATTAAACTTATAGTATAAAAAATATATTTTGTTTACATCAAAAAGATAACTAATTTTTAAGTTTATTTATTAAATATTTGAATAAAATAATACATAAAATATAGAATAGTGAGAATTTGTCCTACTACGATATAAGGGTCTTCAACTGGGCGAGCTCCAATTCAGGTCAATAACAAAACAATGTTAACAAACCCCCAAAATTGAAGCTTACCAAATGGCTTAAATTGGCTTCTGGTGTACTGAACAGTAATTAGGGGCACTACATAAAGAACTAATACTGATAACCCTAATGCAATTACCCCTCCTAGTTTATTTGGGATAGACCGCAAAATTGCGTATGCAAATAGGAAATACCATTCAGGCTGAATATGCACTGGGGTCACTAATGGATTGGCACATAAAAAATTTTCTGGATCCCCGAGACTTCATGGCTCAAATGAGCAAATCACTGTAAATAACCTGATTATAACTAATAATCCTAAGTAATCTTTTCTAGTAAAATAAGGAGAAAAAGAAATTTTGTCCCTATTATACATGGTTCCTAACGGGTTAGAGGACCCTGTTATATGGAGAAATATTAAATGAGTTATTACTAATGCTGCAATAACAAATGGTAATAAAAAATGTAATGAATAAAATCGGTTTAATGTAGCGTTATCGACTGCAAATCCCCCTCATATCCAATTCACAATGTCAGTCCCGATATAAGGAATAGCCGAAAATAAGTTAGTAATTACAGTAGCGCCCCAAAATGACATCTGACCTCAGGGTAACACATATCCTAGAAACGCTGTCGCTATCGTAGCTAATAAGATAGACACCCCTACTATTCATGTATGTTTTAGTGAATAAGAGCCATAGTATAGCCCTCGCCCAATGTGGAGATAAAGACAGATAAAAAACAACCTAGCCCCATTTGCATGTCTAATACGAAAAACTCAACCATAATTTACATCTCGTATAATGTGCCTTACTCTATCAAAAGCGAGACTAACATCTCCACAAAAATGTATTGATAAAAATAGTCCAGATATAATTTGAATTACTAAACATACTCCTAATAACGAACCAAAATTTCACCAATATGAAATCCTAGAGGGTAAGGGAAGTTCGAGTAATGACTTTTTAATAGACACGTCTAAAATAGGACTGTAATTCAGCATACCCATAACATTATTAAATGAGAGTTATAGTCAAGTATGATTATAGATTTGCAATTTATAGGTAGATTTATCTTAACTTTGGATTAATAATTTATTAAGCTGTAAACTTAATGTGTTACGTACTGTAATTAATCATGATTATAACTTTAATATTATGTCTCAGTGTTTTAGTTTCATTATTGTTTGTAAATTCTAGAATTATTTGAGTTATTGGAATGCCTTCGTTATTAATCATTTCTATATTTAATACTATACATTGTCTTACATCTGACTTTGTAACTTATAACTATGGCAAAGTGATTGAAATAGGCCCTATTAGATTCATATTTGTTATATTATCATTATTAATTACTTTAATTATATTATTAGTGAATTCCCAACAAAGTCTTACATATGTGGTCCTTCAGTGTATTCTGTTATATGTTTTATTAATAATCTTTATATTAAAAAATATTATTATATTTTACATAATATTTGAGTTTTCATTAATTCCAATTAGTGCGCTAGTCCTCGGATGGGGGTATCAGCCTGAACGAGTAAATGCGGGAGCGTATATAATAACCTATACTGTAAGAAGCTCAATACCTATGTTGGCTATGATTGTGATGCTTATTTCTAGAAGTAGAGTCTTGTCATTTGTCCAATGTATAGAACTAGCAAACCATCTTAATATATATTCATTTATAGAAAATATAATTGTTATATTTTATCTATTAGGATTTTTAGTAAAATTTCCTATATACGGCTTTCATTTGTGACTACCCAAAGCCCACGTAGAGGCGCCAATCGAGGGGTCAATTATCTTAGCAGGGCTTTTACTTAAACTAGGAGGGTTTGGTATATTATTATTTTTGCCAATGATTAAGAACTCGATAATCACAGTGTTCTTAATTTCATTTAGCCTTTGTGGCGGTGCATTAATTAGAATTTTATGCCTTCGAATATTAGATATAAAAATAATAATTGCATACTCCTCAGTGGCTCATATAGCTTTAGGAATTGCTAGAATTTTAACCCATAGAAAAATTATAATATCTGTATCAGTGCTGATCATGCTATCACATGGAATCTCAAGACCTGCCATATTTTTAGGGTCTTACTATATCTATAAATGGACCTCATCTCGTAACATGATCTTAAATTCAGCAATATTAAGCTATAATCACATGTTCAGACTATGGTGGTTTATTTTCTGTATAGGAAATATAGCAGCACCACCTACCTTTAATTTTTTAAGAGAGCTAATTGGTGTAATTGGGATTGTAAACGTAAGCATGTATTTTTCGGTCCAAATAAGGCTGTTGATTTTCTTAGGAGGAGCTTATACGTTAATCCTATACTCTTCAACTCAGCACGGTCAAATGAATAAATTACAGTTAGAATTTAATTACATATCATGCAAGGATCACATATTATTAAGCATATTAGCATATATAGTGTTATTTCTATTTATAATTATATCTCATATAATACTTTATTATAAAACTTTCTAAAAATATAAATATAAATGTGTCAATAATGCTACTTAGTGCAAGAGTGTTAGGCATATTTGCAAGTCATAAGGTGTCAGAATACTCTATATTTATATGGTACTCATTATTTAATAACGGAAAAATATCAGTAGACTATATTATTATAATCGATAAGTACTCAATAATTTTTAGAAGTGCTGTTTTATTAATCTCAAGGATAGTAGTACTCTACTCATCTGAATATATGTATACGGAAAAATTTTTTATACGATTTCATCTGATTTTGTTAGTATTTATTATATCAATAATAATGTTAATTTTCTCAATAAATATCATATCGTTAATTTTGGGATGAGACGGGTTAGGTCTTAGATCATATTTACTAGTGATTTATTACCAAAGTAGTAAGGCCTCAAATGCAGGAATACTCACAGCTTTAAGAAATCGAGTAGGCGATGTTTTTATTATAATTAGGTGTGGTTTAGGGGCAGTAATAGAATCCTCAAATTTCACTATTTCTGGCATACACGAAGTATCCCCGTGAATTAGTTGTAGAGTAGTAATTTTTTTAGCTAGGATTACTAAAAGGGCACAAATTCCATTCTCAGCATGACTTCCTGCAGCTATAGCGGCCCCCACTCCGGTATCTGCATTAGTTCATTCCTCAACGTTAGTGACTGCGGGAGTGTACCTGATGATTCGATTTTCTTCTAGATGGGCGTATTCAGCTTACACAGTGGAGATTACTTTGTGAATTGGAACTATGACAATACTGATAGCAGGAATGGCTGCATTAAATGAGTTTGACACTAAAAAAATTGTTGCACTGTCTACGTTAAGGCAGTTAGGGTTAATATTTTCTTGCATATCATCAAGAGGGGCTTTCGTTTCGTATTTTCATTTAATTACTCACGCATTTATAAAAGCAATATTATTTTTATCTATAGGTAACCTTATTCACAGAAGAGCCGATTATCAAGATATCCGAAAATCCAGAGTCAGTGTTAATACCTTCCCAATTTCAAGGTCATTTATAATAGTAGCTAATATCGGATTAATGGGAGCACCCTTTTTAGCTGGATTCTACTCAAAAGATATATGGTTAGAAGTATTTTTGTCTATAAAAATAAGAGTTATGTTTTTGTTATTATTTATAATTAGAATTGTGCTAACGGTGGCGTACAGATTACGACTAATAATTTTAATTTTAAATAAAAGAAATACTATAATAAATGAATTAAATATTCAGGACTCTAGTGTACTCAACATACTGAGAATAGGATCTTTATGAGTAATGGTGATTATCTGTGGAAATAGATTATCATGAATAATTTTTATTACCCCTGTATTACCAAGCTTAAGAGAAATTACAAAAAATGTAGTGATAGATCTTATTTTAATTAGTGGAATTCTAAGATGCTTAATAATAGTTAACCTTAAATCATCGAGCCCTTCATGATTTATCAGAAGTATGTGAGGCCTACCAATAATAAGTGCCAGGCTATTGGCGTATGGGTCCGTGGTGTCTAGGTCCTTAATCTGAAAAAAATTAGATTTAAGGGGAGAGTTAGAGCAAATTTACTTATCAGCTAAGGCTTTATTATCAATAATAGACTTAGCAGTTCAATCATTGAATTTAGTCTGGTTAATAAAGGTATCCTTATTATTGTTACTTCTCATATCATTATACTGTTGGTAATTTAATATAACGTATTATGTTTAATTTCCAATTAAAAAATGAGTAATCAATTATCATTAAAAGTAAGCTATATAAGCTATAGGGCTCATAACTCTAAGAAGAGGAATCCTTTTAAATGGCTAATAATAGAATTTTAATTTACAAAATTAACGTTTTGGTTAAACTACCATTTATATAGTGTAATTAACACAGAAAATTTTCTTTTTTCAAATAGACTCAATGTTTTATAAATATGTTTCAAAAATAAATTCTTTTGTCTCTTCAAAACAATGTTCTAAAATAAACTATTGAAACACCTTTGACACAAGTCGACTTATGGGCCGAAACCAAAATTTTAAAGGCATTATTTAGACCACTCTAAATAAGACTTCTCTCACTCAATAAATAGTCCGGATCTTAAGATTACTAAAAATAAAATTAACACACTAGTTCTCAATGATTGAGTTATTTCTATTAATCTTCTCAGATAAGGGTATAGTAAAACTAATTCTACATCAAAAATTAAAAAAATTAATCCTACAATAAAGAAATGAATTGAAAAAGGTGATCGACTCTCTTCATAAGATATAAAACCACACTCAAACGGAGATGTTTTTTCAGTATCAGTTATAGCCTTTTTTCTTAATGATACTATTAATACTAATAACGCTATTCTTATTGTTACACAAATAGTGATTATGGAGACAAATACGGCAATTATTGTGTAAATTAAATTTAATTAATATTTTAGAGATCAAAACTCTATGTGAATCCACTGTCACACAATCTAATGCCTGAATAAAGGGCTATTTTGATAGAATAGATTATGGGCTATCCTTAGATTAAAATTTTAGGTTAACTAGACCCCAAACCTCCAAAGTTTGAAGTGCAAATAGCAAATTTTATATGGCAAAATGATTAGGATCATGTAATCACAAAGACATTGGAACATTATATTTTATTGCTGGGGGGTGGTCAGGATTAATTGGAACTGGGTTAAGCATACTAATTCGATTAGAATTAGGGCAGCCTGGGAATTTAATAGGAAATGACCATATTTACAACGTAATTGTTACTGCGCATGCATTTATTATAATTTTTTTTATAGTTATACCTATTTTAATTGGGGGATTCGGAAATTGACTAGTCCCACTAATAATTGGAAGGCCAGATATAGCTTTCCCGCGATTAAATAATATAAGATTCTGAATATTGTTACCTGCATTAATTATGTTAATTCTGTCGGGTATGGTAGAGGGAGGAGCTGGCACTGGGTGGACAGTTTACCCCCCTCTTAGATTAAATTTATCCCATTCAGGAATATCGGTAGACTGTGCAATTTTTTCATTACATTTGGCAGGAGTATCCTCTATTTTAGGGGCGATAAATTTTATTAGTACTATTTTCAATATACGTTGTGCTGGCATACAGATAGACATAATACTACTATTTCCCTGATCGGTGCTCATTACTACTGTTTTGTTACTATTAGCTTTGCCAGTATTGGCAGGTGCAATTACCATATTATTAACAGACCGTAATTTAAATACTAGGTTTTATGATGTAGCAGGTGGAGGGGACTCTATTCTATACCAGCATTTATTTTGATTTTTTGGTCACCCAGAAGTATATATTTTAATTTTACCAGGATTTGGGCTGATTTCTCAAATTGTAAGACAAGAGTGTAATAAAAATTATCCTTTTGGAAGACTAGGTATAATTTACGCTATAATTGCTATTGGCTTTTTAGGATTTGTAGTTTGAGCCCACCATATGTTCACAGTTGGCATAGATGCTGACACACGAGCTTACTTTACATCTGCAACAATAATTATTGCTGTGCCTACAGGAATTAAAGTTTTTAGATGGTTAGGAACCTTATACGGAGTGCGAACCTTATTTACTACGTCATTATGTTGAGCATTAGGATTTATTTTTTTATTCACAGTTGGGGGACTTACAGGAGTTGTGTTAGCAAACTCTAGACTAGATGTGGTACTCCATGATACTTATTATGTCGTGGCCCATTTTCACTATGTGTTAAGAATAGGGGCTGTGTTTGCTTTATTTGCTGGAGTGGTGCACTGGTTCCCACTAGTGACTGGGATAACCTTAAATCCCATGTGGTGTAAAGCCCATTTTGTAGTAATATTTATTGGCGTAAATTTGACGTTCTTTCCAATACACTTTCTTGGATTAGCCGGTATGCCGCGTCGATACTCAGACTATCCTGATTTTTACATAACATGAAACATTGTTGCCAGAATTGGGTCTATGATTTCTATGTTATCTGTATTTATATTTCTGTGAATTTTTTGAGAAGCGATAGCGTCTCATCGTGTAGCCACTTATGTGAAAGCGTCTAGATCAGCAATTGAGTTTGCGCACTCGTTGCCTCCTAAAGATCATTCTTATCCTTCAATTCCTGCAGTAACTGTAAATCAGCTAGTATAAGAACTTTAAGGTATACCCTTATAAATTTATTTTCAAAATAAATAATCAAGCCCTATCCCTCAAATAAATCATATAAACTGAGCCTGCTTATGCATCTATATTGGGGTTTCTTTCTATTTAGTTCTAATTAAGTGCTACTATAATAAGACAAATGTCTAATTTATTCACATCATTCGACCCTCAATCCTTTGGTGGCATATCTTTGAATTGAATTAGATGTGCCATGGCACTGCTATTAATGCCAAGAGCGTACTGACTCGCTAATAACCACATTAGAAAGAGATTTATATTAATTCAAACTTTTGTCGTAAGTGAATTTAGAGCGCTTATGTCCCGAAACAGGTCCCCATATGGGAGAGTCCATATTACAGTTAGCATGTTTATGTTTATCCTTATTACAAATATATCCGGATTACTGCCCTATATCTTTCCTGTGTCAAGCCATTTGCCCTTTGCAATTATTTTGGCTTTGCCTTTATGAATTGGGCATATACTAAATTCATGGGTTAACACAGCTAACTTGATACTGGCTCATTTAGTACCTTTGGGCACTCCGGTAGTATTAATGCCTTTTATAGTGTTGATTGAAATAGTAAGATCTGTTATTCGCCCATTAACTCTCTCTATCCGCCTAGTTGCTAATATCGTGGCAGGTCACTTACTGTTAACTCTGTTAGGGTCAAGAGCAAGAGGTATTCCCATACTGGGGCTAACGGTTCTTGTTATCACTATAGTGTTACTCTGTTTCTTAGAATCAGGTGTAAGGTTAGTACAAGCGTATGTCTTTAGGGCTTTAAGTACGCTGTATTTAAGAGAAGTTAGTGAGGGAGTTAAAGAAATCTGGTAGTTTTAATAGTTTAATAAAAATATAAACTTGTGGAGTTTAAGATGGCTCCCTTAAAACAATTAGGCTTTAGTTTATAATAAAATTCTTTTTTGTCTAAAAAGAGATGCATTTGCAAGCCTATTATTAATAGGTCCTATAATCCTAGGTTAATCAGTTATAACGTATATTAACACAATATTTATAATTATAATAAAAATCGTACAAAAATAATTCTTTTAATTTTCAATATATAATTTAGTCTTAAATAACCAAAATGGGATCACAGTAACATTTAAC
>JAAUYL010044348.1_pt1 | contig 10567 bp, 6 predicted proteins | sample 7278011 | NCBI WGS metagenome assembly JAAUYL01 (sample SAMN14350225, study PRJNA611818) | marine sediment metagenome | isolation source: surface marine sediment (1.8m) | place: French Polynesia: Moorea | collected 2018-08 | reverse complement strand
GGAACATTTGTAACGCGATATCTTCTTTAATTTTGTGGGTAGCTGAGCAGTAAGTATGTGAAAACTTGAGCTTTATTTAGCATTTTTTCTTTACAAGAAATTCCAGGATTTAAAATCATTACCCACACACGGATAAATAAAATCTTCTAGTGACAAAAGCTTGGCAAAATTTGCTTTGATTCATTCAGCAATTCTTGTGGTGTGTTAAGTAATGTTTACTTTTCACAGTCTTATCGCAAAATTCAAAGATTTAAAATTCTTAACATTTTTAAGGAAAAAATATTTTTTTTCCTTCAACAAGTTTTAAATCTAGAAGAAAACCACCTACGTACACCCATCTTGCAGAAAAAGAAAAAAAGATGAGCCCAAAAAATTCACGTCGGCAACAGGTTGTTCCAAACTGGGAGCCAATACATTCAAAATCCCAATTTTATTTTCTGTATTGTAAGAAAAAATAAGCACGATTTTTTCGAGTCTATATGCACGGCCAAAATCAAAACCTGAGTCATAAATATACTTATCCAATCCTAAAAATGATTATGATGAGACGATTGGCAATATTCACAATAATATCTTTTCACATGGAATCCATTTTTGTTCCTGGGACGCCATGTTGTTTTTAGGTCAGTGTACCAACCACGTGTTACTTAGATGGAATTGGGGGCTGTTTTTGTTATATTAGGAGGGTAGTTCCAAGTATTTTACAATAGAATACAATGCAACGTCCGAGATGGTCGCCAGCCCCAGTAAAACTGGTATGTAGCAGCAAGAAAGAACGGTGCTTAGGTTTTTAGAATCCAGCGTGACCCGGCTCTATACGCGCCCTTTTTGCTTCTAAATACTATAGAAAAGACTTTAACGCGCGCTCGCTCACCATAGAGGAATACATTGCTATTGGAGAGCAGCTATAGTCAGGTCATATTTATATACTACAACCAATGCTTTGGAGAGAAAATTTTGGGCCTGGCAGTGGGTATGCTTCTACACATCTGCCCTAAACTTTTAGAAGCTCCTACTAGCTGTTGCTTAGCTAACTCCATGCTCAGGTCGCTTTATAACGTACTATAGGTCGAAATTTCCGTAGCTTCATCGAGAAGGAGGCAGATGCATACTATGGCTAGGGAAAAAAGTAACAGTGCCGTTACATTATCACAATATATTGCTAGCCATAGTACTCGTATTGCCCATCTTCAAGCTATATGCTATAGGTGCTCTGCTTCTCTCCCCTTCCAAAAGCCAAACTAACTTCTATATCAGCTTCTTATCTAGGGGAATCAAAACAAATTATGGGTGCTATAGATATACTTAAGCCATTAATTGGACCCTCTGGAGAGGGGAAAAGGGAATGATTTTTGCTTGGAACATGTGTGAGCATATGCACAAAGATGAAATACAGGGTGTTTCAGAGTGAAAAGTCTTGGAAAAGATTCTACATACATGATGGAACACCCTGTAGAGACTGAATTGAATAGGATCAAGCACTTTTAAGCATGTATAAGGAGGTTAGGTTAGGTAGTATATGGCTGCCACATGTGAGAGATGTCTTTTAGTAGGTCAGAACTCAAAATAGACTGTATGATGATTCATGTAGATCTTTGAGACTCTAGTCATCTAACTATCCACTAATTAGCAAATAGATGACTAGTACCAAAACAAAACAAAAAAATATATGAAGTGGTTAGATTTCTGAACCAGATGAGAATCAAACCAGTTTTCTCGACCCGAGCAGCAGTTCTTGCTGTTGCACTCCGCTATCTATCTTTTTTCTCCACTGACTATTGAGGAGAAGATCATAGATTGCTCGAGTGGTTTTGGTCTAGTTTCATCAGCTAGCAAGGTGCCTTATGAATGGACTAGAAAGTGCTCCGATTCTATGATATTTCTTTCTTTCTGAAGGCTGGAGATTTGGGAGTACATGAAGCTATCTCTTCCAGTGGTCTTTTGGTCTGAAGTTGATGGTGTTGCATGAAAAAACCAGGCGGAGAGAAAGAGAAATATCTAACACAAAATAACCTCCCCGACCAGCCAAGTCCAGCTTCATGCAAAACATTAAAAGGATCTGTTACAAACCTAAAAACCTTTCAATAACTAATTTTGTAAGGTGAATTCCAAATCTACCCGACTAAACACGGAAAAATGTGAATTTTTTGTCTGGCCGGGTGCCAAGCCTAAGTATTGTTCACCAGGAGCTTGACTGGTAATTTGTCTTCAACCCTTAAAAATAAAAACACTGCCCCTATCTGGCAATTGATATCACTTACCTGTGCACCCAACTCATAGAATAGTCAAAGCAAAAACATTGCTGTTAGCCAACTTCAAAATTGACCAAACTTCAACCATGTGTCTTTCTATTCTGAGTTTCTTCAACTCTCTCAGCTTTGAAAAGTGAGCCTCGCTTAAGCCGGTGCAGATAATAAGTGATTCCAAACCCTGGAGCAATGGAAAAAGCAGCAACTCCGCCATTTTGCAATTCATAAATACCTACATAATTGCTAGAGCCTTCTCAGCTATTGAATATTAAATATAAGAAAAAGCACATGAGATGGGTGCAACTATATCTTATCCATCACGCCTCTAAGCCTTATAAAACTCAATGTAATTGGCGCAAAAACTCAAAGACTTTTGCCTTAATGGGTGCAAAAAATCGCACAATCCAGCTTAGTAAATACTGTAAATACTTAAATATATGCACAGTCAATCCATCATAGCCTAGCAGTTAAGAGTTGTAGATGTCACGAGGGAGAAGGAATTTTCAAATTCAAACCTAATCTCATTAGCAATCTAACTTTTGATTTTTCATGCCTAGCAAAAATATCTGATTCTTTCTCACTTTGGAGAGAGTTGTTCACAATCCCAAACAAAGAAAACTACAGATAAGAACCTTTCCTATATTTAATCGACAATAGCACGAGCAGCACATTTTCATTTTTTAGAGAGAGTACATAGGTCATCTTGGTAAAGATCTCGGCTGGTGATTATGTCGAATGGTGAAAATGATTTCTGTTTCTCCATTTTCTCTTGTCACAGTTCTATTTCTGTTTTATAGAATACAAACCTCTAACCTCTTGCTCAGCACGACACCTAGCGCCATCTATCTGTTAAAAATACTACCCTACTTTTGGAAGCACGAAACTGTTTTAAAATATAATTTATGTATGGCCTGTTTATGTTTCATTGACTTTTGTTTATGTCATTGTTACGATGGAGCTTGCATAGATGGCGTTAGTGTCGCGATTGGCAAAATTACACAGGTTCCACTGCCATGAAGCTTTCTAGGGTTTTAACACGTACGAATTTTATTTTATTTTAAAATCAATTTACAATGTAAGAGTCATCATTTAGGGTTCAGAATCAGGCATAGGAAAGCCGATTCTTTAAGAACGTCGCTCATTTCGAAAACCATAATTTGCTCCAACAGTTGGATTGTTAAAACAGAATGATGATATTAATGTCATTGTTGTTGTCGTTGTTCTTGTTGCGTTGAGGAAAACCTCAGCTCAGCTTAAAGTAATCTTTTCGAAGGGTTTGCCGAAATAAACCCTATCAGAGTTATATCCCCTGTTGGTGGTTAATAAGAGCTTCGAAATCTGGAGCAGATGTTCCTGCATCGCGTTATTTTCGTAGTTAAGTTTGCCTGGATCGAAAAAGCCGATATGATTGAAAATTCCAGATGACTGCATAATAATTGGCTACGCCACAAAAATCACGACTCGGCAGTCTTTTTCGGGCTTTTTCCGAAGCGAAATTGCCTCGCATATATTTCAATATGTTCTCTGAAAACCAGTCTGGAAGGACCAAAATCCTTCCCAAACGCAAAGAGTAAACTTTATGGTCCAACCATAGTGTGTTTTAAAGCATTAATACAGTAGAGAATATGGGTTAAAAATGCGAAATTTATAGCGGGCATGCTCGGCTCATTTACTTATAAGCGGGGGATCGGGTTTGGAAATCAATTTTCGTGATATGTTAGAGTCGTATATGAGCTTTCTGTTTTATGAATATATGCTTTGCGAGCTATATTTATTTTTTGCCCTACATTAAACCGGGGAAAAACAGGGTGGCCCCGGAAAAAAGGCGGGAGTTGAGCCATTTATTCTCCCGCTAACCGAGTCTCCCAGGGGCTTTGCCTTACTCTGCTGCACACCCGTTGATTTTGCGCATAAATTAAGCAAGCCGCTCTCTCTCAGACTCTCGGGTTAAAAATCCCCCATTCTAGCCAATACAAAAACAACCATAATATTCTAGAGCACACAGAAAACAAGACTGAGCTTTGCTGAGGCACAAAGCGACTTTTTGTGATTTCTAGAGCCCAAAGGATTTGGGGTTTTGAGGGGTGAAAAAATGGAAATTTCGTGCAACGCAGCCAATGCTTTGCTTAGTGTCTACGATATGTATTTAAAAAACATGCTCTGATTTTTACAGCCGGCAATATTTACTATTTTCTTGCTGAAAAAATTCACACCATTGTCTGGACACCCTGTATTTCGGTAGTAGTGAGTGGGAAAAATGAACACAAAGGCGAACGAGGATCGCGAGCTTTTGTCCGAAAAATCGGGGGGAGCTTTTGGATTTTGGATTTTCGGATTTTTGGCGCACATTTTTTTTCGATCTTTTGTGACGAAAAAGCAACAGCTTGATGTTGTCCTTGACCCAAGATGAAAATTAGAGTGATGGGCGAAAATTCTAAAATCACAGTATTTTTGGATATTTTACCTATCCGCGCGTTGAAGTTACTTTTCACTGCAATTCGAAATTCGCGCGCAATTTCTAGATTTGCATTTTCCCATGGATTTTTTTTGGATTTCAGAAAAAAAATTTTTTTCTGTTTTAAATGAGATGCAGCAGAATAATCTAGCTTCTAGGAAAGAAATCCGAAAACGAAGCGTAATACAAAAGGATATATTTTTGGCATTTTTTCTGGCTTATCCGAACAGTTGAAAAAACTAGATAGGTTGAGAATTGAACGGGTCAGATATTTCATTTTTGTTTCATGTATCCGACCTGGGTAATTCCTAGTCTTCAATGATTTTTGAGATTGTGGGAAAATGTACAAAATGAATCCACCTCTCTCCTCATTCCTCATTTTCTCAGGTTTATTCCGGGAAAATGTGACAATTTTTCGGTAGACAACGCAAAATGAAAACATGAAAAATAAGAGCTGTCTCTGGATTTATCAATTTGTCAGTATTAAATCGCTTGTAGCAAATATGATTTATTTAGAAATGAATACAGCAAAAAATAGTGATACAAAGAATTTTCCCATCAGCAATTCGGTTTCTCACAGTATAACGCTGGCGAAAATCGTGCTTTTGCTCGACATTGCTTTTATTGTAAAATTTCAAGAACATTTTCATTAATTTCTACAAATTCTGATAATATTTTTAAACTGCGGGTGGTATGAAATTTTTGGAGAAGCAGGGAAAAAAGTGAAAACAGTTGGAATATTTCGGTAGCTCACAAACAGATTAACGCTAATACCCATTTTGTCAAAATTCGGAAAGAATGCGAAATAAATATTGCCACTAACCGAATTTAGTGATGCACCAAAAGAATTTGTGAAAAGCCTTCTCTTTTTTTCAGGGAAAACCGTCAAAAAGATGCTTTTCAATGTCAAGTAATAAATACCGTTTAATTGTTTGTTTGTTTGTCAGTTTTGCCGAAATATTCGTTACAAAACGGCCATACCGTTTGCTCAAAACGAAAAATAGAGCGTTTATTTAGTGGAATGGAGAGACGAGAATCATGGGAAACTTTTGTAAAAATCACATAAAATCAGACTTCTCGCAAAAAAAAACTAGAGCTAGAATGTACATAAATAAGTAGACTGTGTTGTTTAATTGATTTCCTAGGCTGCAGAATGTGACCATTTCATTTGTGAGTGCGTCGCATTTTGACACTCACTTTTGACACCAAATGGCATTTTCAAACCCGACTTTCTAGGTTTCCTACACTCACCGATCTGGAACAAAAACAAAACAGCACATAGTCTCGTCGAAAACAGGGCCTCAAGCCAAGAAAGACTTTTAAAAAACTGCTTGCATTTACAAGTAAATCAGGGTGCGCGAAACCAATAGATATGTTTTTAGAAAATGTCTCAAAGAAGAGTTGTTAATTCAAAATGTCTGCGGATAGATTGGGGGAGCCCAAAAATGGTTATTTACTGTTTAAAGTGTATAGTTGCTTTTTGAAAACCTCTCAACAAGAAGAAATATCATAGGTGCCAGAGCACAGATGCTATAATTTATTTTGCCTGAAATATTTCTGTCGTTAGAACGACGGCACACCCCTTAACCATTTTTTCTTACGTAGCTCGTGCCCGAGCCATCTGCATAATTGCATTTAGTTTTCCCGGTTTTCATTACCGTTGAAATCCGGGATTAACCGCTGGCCTACCGCTGAATAATTGCTCACACCTAAGGAATTTTTCTATTATGTTAGCCGAACTATTTTTATCTCCGGATTAAAATTGACGATAGCCATCTATGAATTTACAAGATTTTTACATAAAAATTCTGTATTTTTCCTAAGGCAAAAATTCAACTCTTTCTCGTTAAGGACGATTTTATTGGATAATTTACATTTTATTCACAGAAATTATCTTAAAAAAATTTCAAGCAAAGCTGCCAAAATAAGAGATTTTATTTATTAAGGTCCAAAATTAATAGTTTCGTTTGTAATTTTCCATTTAATTTCGTGAGAGAAAGAATCTCACTGAAAGTTTCGCTCCAATTTGAAAATGATACGCTAGGATAATGGTTGCATTATAAATCAAAGAAAGCTTCGAAAATCTTTAATACTTTCTTTTACGAAAAAGATTTAAATTGGAACACCCGCATGCATCTCATTTAACCTAAGGAAGGCAGAATGACAAATTGTTGACCGAGGCTCGAAAATCCGTTAAAAGCATTATTTTCTTCTTTTTCTTGCGAAGAAAATTCTTCGAACTTAATCGTTCTCCCATCCCCAGGGTGTCTTTTATTTTGCCATGAATTTTTCGAGAAAAATTCAAAGCTAACCATTAAGGTTTAGTTTCTGATTTCTTGGGATTTTATCAGTATCAAAAATATTTTGCTACCGGTTGCATTATTATAAAGATCCATGCTGTGCCTCGATTGCTGATCCCGTTCGATAGTTGTTTCCCTATATGGCAATCTTAATTTGTTTGATCAGTAGAGTGTATGAAAAACTAATTTCAAGCAATAGAAAAAATATATAAGTTCATGTGATTCTCGACCGAAAAACAAAAGCCATCGTGGAGCGGTTATAAAAAAGTTGCGCATCATTGTATAAAAACGTTTAAAACGAGATCTACAACACAAAATGAGCTTCGTTGTTTTAATGGCATCAAAACCCTAAATAAGCTGGGAATTCTGCAGGTCAGACAAAGTATAAACATGCAAGAACAAAAAGGAAAAGCGTTTCGTGTTTGAGCGGCATAATTTTTACAGCTATGGTGCTTCCCTAATAATAGGCAAAATGAGGTAATAAACAAAAATAATGGATTTTCAAGCCTACCCGAAAAATGAAAAAAGTCAGATTTTTTAGTGATTCCAACGAGCGGAAAAATCAGTAAAATGGTGCTGCTCGCTTGTAACACGAGTAGGCAAATCGGCTTAAAAATCACCCCAAAAAGCGAGTCTCTCTTCTTTAATGCTACTCTCAAGAAAAGGCTATGGTTTTTATGGGTACAGGGTGTTTCGAGAAAAGCTGGTGAAATTAAAGGAAAAGAAATCGTGAAAGGCACTGACAGTTTGATTGTCTCTTTTACTATTATGACACCCTTTAAAAAGACCCTGTACATGTATTGCAAATTCCAGTTAGAATTTGATATTTTGATATTCAAAAGACTAGCGCCATCTCTCGCATTTCTGTTGGTTTCTCAGTTTTCAGTCGAAGCTCTTAACCGGCTGGGATTTTTTTAAAGTGCGACATAAAATGTATTAGACAATTTGCGATTCCAAGCCTATTTTCGAAGGGAAATGTGCTTACTAAAGATACTTAATGATGACAAAGAATAGATGGAACAATAAAGTCGCGCTTTATAGCACGATATAAAGATTCTTTATACCCCTGTAAACGTCACGAAAGATGCGCCAATTTGTTTCAATGTTAACTTTATTGAAGGCTCCGCTTGTAATCGTAGCTTTCCCTAAGAATTTTTGGCAAGAAAAAGCTAGAGATTGTTTTGATAGTGTCTAACTCAGAAAATTGTTCTTCAACTCCATAGAGAATCACGAGTTTCAAGTGCAATTTGAGCTCAGATTTTTTTAAAATGAAATATACAATTATTTTGTGAAACTGCGCGTAATTTCAATGTAATTGCATGGTTTTTACGACAGAGTTTCAATTAAATTAACATGTACAAAATTGCATGCCCTATTTTTAAGCTGTTTTTCGCACGTTCAAAAAGCATTCTTGTTTATGGTTCGTTAACCCCGGTAATTTTTGGCAATTTTCTTCACTTTGAAAAAAATAATCTTGCGGATTTCTTTCGTTTTTTTCCCGAATTTATTGTCTTGTAGATTAGAGAAGTTTTTTTTGCAAATAAAATCTGATAAAAATAAAAGGTTAAAAAGGAAAAGTTGACCCCTGTGATTGTCTATTTTTGTGGGGAGAGAAGAAAGATTCGCGATACCATATTTTGCTACAGGGTGTTTCACATGAAACAGGTTTTTTCTTGACAGAAATTATTTTTTTTTTGCGACAAAGGGTTGGGTGCTCACACAGGCAATTTGACTCTTTTTAGGGCGAGATTTGGTTTTGAACTCTTGCTTTTTATTTGGTTTTTTCTAAGCTTATCCTATTGAGCAAATCCGTGAAGCATGCGCAAAAAAATCTGGCTCAGCAGTTTGAGATTTTGGCACTTTTTTACGAGATCCTTTTCTTTTGTGTGATAGGAAAGACCCTGTAGGTTTTCTTAGACAACGCCCCAAAAGTCAATATGGGAAAGAAATCGAAGAAAAACCAAACTATCTGCCTTTGCCTAAACACAGGGTGTTCCGAAATGCTTGTTCTTTTTTTGCAGGCACTTATCAGAAAGGTAATTTTACGTCAAACCCTGGACAGCTCACTTTTTCCATCTTCTGAAAAAAGAAGGAGAACTCTCTAGCATTATGACAGCCACCACACTAGGTGGCAAATTGCTTTAAAATAACAAAACTACGGGTTGTTTAAAAAACTGTGATTTTTGAATGAAGGCAATTTTCGAAAATTTGCGAAAAAAGGCAATTCGGAAAATTTGCAAGTGTTGGAGGATTTTTTCTCTCCTGTGTATAGCTTAATAGCGTTCTATGTTCTCAGCTTGAGATCACGATTACATTACAAAGGTATATTTCAGAAATTCGCAATGGGCATGCAAAAACGAAATTCGCCAGATTCCGTGAAACACCCTGTAGCCAGTGCCATTTTCGCCAAGGGAGTGTTCCACCGCATCTATCTTTTGATTCGTTCGTGGTTTCAAGAATTGCATGCATGCGCAAAAAATCGGCTTCAAGTATTTTTCCATTTTCACTCCCATCCAAGAGCCAAACTTGGGTATTTTTCATTCAAACTTCAAAGACTCCAAAAGTTTCTCCAGGAAAATAACAAACAAAAACAGGCACAGCTGCAAGTTTAAAACGGCAAGAATCAAGCTCAAAACAAATTGAGTTTTGACCACTTGGAAAAAAGAATCCGTTTTCAAAAGAGGGACAAGATTCATTGCTTCCGCTCCCGAAAATTCGTCCGTTTGTTAGGGTCTCTGTCATTCATGCTGAATTTCTGCTTCGATTCTCTTAATTTCTTGAAAAAGTCACTTTTTTCGGAAGACCCTGTAAAATGTGAAGAAAACGGAAAAGCCTGCGGGCTAATAAATGTACTGCTAACTGCCGCATATATGCGAATTTGAGGAGACTTTTCGCCATTTTTCAAAGGTTTTGTCATCTGTCTGAATTTTAGGCAAAAACTGTATAAATGACATGGGTCCCTCGTCTGAGAAAATTTGCCTGAAAAAATAAACTGGCACAGAAGCATAATTTTAAGCATGTCTAGTTTTGGCTAGAAATCTATCCAAGAGCTGTCCAAAATAGGCTGGGAATCGTCAAGGTTGGACAGAATTTTAAGAGTGACAAAATCACTGGCTGACTGGAAAAAATCCCAGATTTCTTGTAAAATCTTTACACAAAGAGGTTTTTTCTCCCGCCGGTAATTATTTTCTCAGCTTAAAAAGCCAAATTGAAATCACGTATGCACATTATAGCAGAATGAAAATTCATTTTGCGAAGAGACCAAAAATAAATTAAATCTTTTTTTTGGTTAGATTTTACCGCATAAAATTGTATATTCAAACCTTTAATGTAATTGCCATTTCTGTTCTGTTCTTTTCCTGGTAGACTCTTATTTTTCATTCCAAAAAAGGGGATTTTCCGGATTTATATCCCGAATTTTTCAGGATTTTTTTTGGATTTCCGAAAAACAATAAAGGTTTTTTCACGAAGAAGCGTTACGTTCGATTCGGCATGCATGGTTTCACTCGCCCTAAGAGGAGAGCACCGCACAGGCTCTCCGTAACTTCGGAGGCACTCGGGTC
>JAAUYL010082553.1_pt1 | contig 10570 bp, 5 predicted proteins | sample 7278011 | NCBI WGS metagenome assembly JAAUYL01 (sample SAMN14350225, study PRJNA611818) | marine sediment metagenome | isolation source: surface marine sediment (1.8m) | place: French Polynesia: Moorea | collected 2018-08 | reverse complement strand
GCTTTGAAGAAAGATCTGAGAGGAATCAGCAATCATCTGAATGCTTTTCCGTTTTGGGAAATATTTTTTTGTACATGGAAAGACCCCCTAACAACCACGAGATACTTAAAAGCATGGGCAGATTAGGTCTAACTTCCACACAGAAGCTATCTTACTGACTTAAGATTATGGTGGCATTCAACTGAAAATAGGCAAAAATTGGGAATAAAGTTGCAGCCCATTTCAAAGATGATTTTTAGCTTTAAAATCTTACTTCTTAACTTTTGGTACTCTTTTAATGATCTAATTAGTATTCAAGGCGAATCCTGTTGCTGTGCTGCTTTCTTTCATTTGTTTTCATTTTGGTGCCTTAAAAAGCTCGGATTCCGATAACAATCGTTGCTTTTTCTAATCTAAACAGACACTCTCACTTTCGCTAAGTGACGAACTTTTTTCAATTGCTTTCAAGCTCAAGGCCTCTCCGGTCGGTTTTTTGTCCGAGCGAGCGAGACGAGCGCCGGATCAACAGATAACTAGGTTTTTGTTCTTGTTATCCACTGTCAGCATGCTGGTATCAGTCTTAATGTTGGCGCGCAAAAAAGAGACTGCACAAAGTTGTTGTAGTTTCGTCTCGCCTATATAGCCAATTTGGAAGGAAATCTAACAAAGGAAATAAATCTTTCAAAATCCCAAGCCTTTCTTTGGTCCCCCGAAAGGGTGCCGGATTTGAATTTTATCGGCCCCTTTTTAGAACGAAAACATGTCCCAGATTTGATATAGGATTTTTAGGACTTTCTCTAATATAAGATTTCAATGGAAACTCACACTTGCCTTTTAAAACTTAATGTTTACCTTAAAAGACAAACCAATACAACACCAATATCTATTTCACATTGAATAACCCTTATAGAACGTAGATGTTTCCTGGCTTTCCTTAGGAGTCTTGAAAAATAAAGTCAACAACAGCATAATTTCGCGTGCAGACTTGCGAAAAATATCGGACTTCAATAGTTTTGTTGATGGCCTCGGCCCAAGAGCCCGCTCACTGTTGATGTTATCATTCTTACCTATCTATCTATGTTTTTGCAGGTCGAAAAACCCGTGAAAACAACGTCGGACCATAAACAAACAACCTCGCTGCGGAGGACTCGGGAAGCGAGGCCAAGATGGCCTCGACCGAGGTCAAGGCCAGCGAGCGGATCATCCCTATCAAGGTCTTGAACACGAATCACGAGACAACCTCCGGAGATGATTCCAGAAGGCGGTCCCCACCTTTAAACGACGAAAAACCGAGTCCCAAATCAAATCCGGAACGACATAGCCTTATCGTAACTCTGGACGATGGGACAACGACAGAGACTCAAGGCAGCATTGAAGACTACGATCATGATCATGGAGGAGCAGCAGACCGTCCAAGCTCAAGAGCGGGTCAAAACCAGGTCCGGAATGTCCCGATCAAACTTGCGGACGGCAAAGTCATCCAACGATCGCCCGATGAATCAATGGAGATCCGGGCCGAGTTCACGAACTATTCTCATCAGGAATTCGACAACAACGTCAGCCCACCAGAGATCCCGCGGATGGACAGCCCGACGTCGCCAAAATCGCCTCTGGGCCCGGGGGCATCAAAGCCCGACGCGGCTGTGACCGAGCGTGTAGTTCCGATCCGGCTGGAAGAATCCGGGGAAACCATTATGCCTTCCTTCACGAAACTCGAGGACCCGACGCCTCCCGACTGGTCGGCCTTCAGCAAGGCCAACAAGGCCGCCGCCAAGGCCAAGGAGAAGGTTGTGCCCTTGATCGTCGACGACGAAGATGATTCACGGAGTCGAGAACGATCCAAATCCAATTTCAAGAGTAGCCAGCAAAGGTCTTCCTCTTCGAATGGTCCCAAAGCCAAAAATTCAGTCAGGTTTGACCTTCAGGAAAAGGAGGAGAAGACGAGATCTGAAACGACAACAAAGCGATCGTCCTCCGTTGAAACTTATACAAGGATCACGACCTCAACTGGCAAACCTCCGCGGCCGTCGACAACGTCCACGACGAGAACGACAACAACAACAACATCTAGTCCACCAAAATATTCCCCACCCGAACGGCCGGCCTCGGCGACGCCATTGAGTCCTGGCACCGAGAAGACATTGCAAGACATCGACCGCGACATCACCAAGATCTGGAAGGAGCTTCAGGAGTTGGAAAAATTTCCGGCTGGAAGTTCCAATAAGTCGACCTATGGACAGGTCAAGCCTCCGCATCAAATTCAAACCAATGGAGTTCCCCTGCCAGTGACTCCTGTCAGAGTAAAAGCTACTTACACAGCGACACCACAGACGACAAGGAAGTGGACTCCGTCGCCGCAGCCTCCACGAAAGGCTGCCATCGGCGAATCTTCGAATTCAAAAGTGTCTTTCTCAACTCCGGTAGCAACTTCAACACCAAAGCCGCCGCAGCTGCAAGGATCAGCTTCGGCAAGTACAACTCCTTCAATCGGTCGTCGAACGATTTGGGACACAGATCCGGCGCGAGTCCATCCCTCCTGGCATTCGGCCACTCCCCAAGGTATGACTAAATCAGGGTTGATTGTTTCAGCAAATGTCATTATATTTATTCTTTGGACAGGTGCAAGAAGCTCTCCAGTACGAAGGTCTCCAGCAAGGGGCTCGCCATCAAGATCAATCGGGACGGCAACATCACCACCACCACTAAAGGGTCCTCGCATGCCGGGGGTACCCCCGCCACCCCCTGCCTTCCGAACCCCTGCAACTACAACTTCTGGTCCGGGTGGTCAATCGATCTCGAGGCCGCAGCCTCTCCAGCTCGAGGTCATCAAGGCTCCCATTGCCAGGGACGAGTCCTTTTTCGACCTCGTCGACTCGAAATCACCGAGTGTCAGTGGCAGTTTTTACGATAATTCACGATTTGATTCCCCATCGGGAATCAAGGGCTTTCCATACATCGACGGTGCTCCTTGTCAAAATGGAATCTCCGGGCCGAGCTACGGAATGGAGTCACCTGGGTCCCATCCCGGGGGCGGCGGCGGGGGCGGCGATCAAAATGGTGGAGGTGCTCTGACCGAGAACAACTTTAGCGTCCTAGTCGACAAGTCGACCCAGACAAGCCGGAGCAAAGAGTCCAATTGTTGCATTCTTTAATAAAACTGTCAAAACAAAATAATATAGCTATCATTAATGTAAACAAAGACGAATTCCAGTATTGTTTACAAATTGATAATGATCATGCTTAAAAGAAATTCGTGAAAATCTCCGAAACGAAAAGATCAATGCTTCCAAAGTAGGCAATTTTGGTAAATAATATACGCTATATAACTCTTATTACACAAATTCTATATGCGACAATGAAAACGTAGATTGCTGAAAACATAAAAAATATATCGAGCTTTAATAAACTGAAAGAAATTACTCGATTGTTGTTATTTCAAGTATTTAAAAGAATCTATTGTTGAGGAAAAGTATCTGGTCAAATTATTTTCCAGGTGGTGGCAGACGAGGTGGGAGTCCAGGAGGAGGGAAGCATCCTGCTATGGCAATGGCCGGATCATATTCGCACAACATGGTGCTGGCATTGCAATTTCCGCTGAGGACACCACTGTTGCACTCGTCTCCAACCGGGGGGCAAAGATTGTCCTGACATCTCTTGGGAACGCAGTATCCAGTTTCTGGGAACTCCAGGAAGTGACAGGTCCACGGATTGGGGGTATCCTGGTTGGGACATTCTGAGTTGTCGTTGCAGGTCGACAATACACTGGTGTCCACAGCAATCTCCAACGCCGTTTCAACTATAAATACATATAACTTTCTTAGATTTTGTTCATGAAGCGGAAATGGATGTTTTGTTTACCTTGTGCCTTCACTCCAGTGGCTGCCTCAGAAGTTGTGTATTGGAGCAACGCAATGAAAGCCTCCTGGGAGCAGCCTTGTGGTGGTCCGAGTGGCAGGCAATTTCCAGTGTGACTGTCAGAAGCCTGGTACTCTCTCAGGCAAGCCCGATGACCTTCAATGCTGAGATAGGCTGGCGGCAAGGCCAGTACCTGCTGTTGTTCCTCCTTGGATAGTGCACACACAATCCCAGAAAAGATTGCGGGATCCTGAAGCTGTTCCCAGGATGCATCCAGGCAAAGTGGAGGTTTTTGCTTGGGCAGGCAGAACTGGGAGCTGGTGCTTCCAGGGGGAGTGTGGCTTCCCAGGCAGTCTGCATGACCTGTGACAGAAAGGTAGGCAGGTGGTCCCACCTGGGCAACAGGTGTGGTCGGCAAGCGGAGGCATCCAATCCCGAAGAAGGCGATCTGCAACTCGTCCCAGGATGTCTGGGGACAATTGTCTGGTTTGGTTCCTGGCATGCAGAACTCAGAGTGAAGAGCTCCTTCCGCCTGAAAAGTGTCGAGGCAAAGCTCATAGCTTGGGACACTCAGGTATGCTGGTGCCACAGATTCAGGTCCACCCAGGATTGTCTGGATGACAGGTCTCTTAGGACAAGTGATTCCAGTGAAGGCCCCATTGGCCAGAGCGTCATACGAGGTCTTGATACAGCCTTCAGGCATTTCTGGGGGCAAACAGTATTCACTGTGGGTCGACGTTGGCTCATAGCTTCCCAGGCAATCCCTGAAACCAGGGACGGATAGGTAGGCTGGGGGACCCGCTTGGACCACAGTCCCTTGTTTGGCGCAGAGAATAGAGTCCCAGACATCCTGGAGACTGGTCCAGGATTGGGGATGACAGGCATCAGGCTTCTTGGCAGGCAAACAGTACTCAGAATGGGTTGCAGATGCCTGGTAGACTTCTAGGCAGAACTGGTGTCCTGGAACTGAAAGCCAGGCTGGGGGCTGTACCTGGACCACTCCTCCAGTGACAATCTTCACGGGGGGACACTGGACGCCTTCAAAGACGTCCAAGAGTGACATCCAGGATGGTTCAAGGCATTCTGGGACTCTCTTCCTGGGCAAACAGAGTTCGGTGTGAGTTGAAGAAGCCTGGAACTCTCCCAGGCACTTGTCGTAGCCTGGAACGGACAGATATGCGGAGGGAGCAGCTGCTGCCTGCCGAGGCGGACTCTGCCTGGCTGGACAACCAACTCCATCGAAGCTAACCCTTAACTCATTCCAGGAATCTTGAGAGCACTGAGATGGCTTGGCCGCTGGCATGCACCAGGCGGTGTGGGTATCTGATGCCTGATATTCACCTAGGCAGAACTGCAGGTCTGGCAGGGACAAGTAGGCTGGTGGCAGGGCTCCCAGGTCGCCTCCAATTAGGATTTGACTGGCTTGACAGGCGTCACCGTCAAACTTGTCTTGCAAATCAGCCCAGGAATCATCCGAGCAACTTGCAGGTTTAGAGGCTGGCATGCACCATGTGGAGTGGGTCCCTGTGGGAGCTTTCTGGGATTGAAGACATTGGTCGAAGTCTGTAACTGACAGATATTCTGGGGGTCCAGCCCTAACCTCTACAGGACAATCTCTTCCTCTAAAAACAGCAATCACAGCGGTCCAGGTGTCGTCAGGGCATCCTGCAATATACATTTTTTAAATGTTACTATTGTTTTACGTGTTTTTAATAATGCCATTAATTTTTAGGAAAGCATTTTGTGATGTAAATATGAGAGCATACAATCTAATTGCAAACATTAGTTGAGAGAATGCAAGTTTACCTACCTCAAACAATTTACACGAAATTGTTTTACTGCAACAAACAAAGGTCCACGAGAGTCCCTTTTTTGACACGTCCTTTTTAATTTTCTATGATTTTTACATTGATCAAGGACTGGAGCAATGGCGACTGAAAGAATGGATTTAAGAGAGCCTGACAGACAAATTGGTCTTTTAAGGGTTATTCTTTTGATTCTGGCTCTTAGCCTGTTGGTTTTTCAAGTGAGGGATGTCGTGGAAAAATATATTGACAAGAAAACGACCATGTCAATCACGACCAAGACACAAACGTCCGTCCCAATGCCATTGGTGACATTTTATCCAGCCGAGGGCTTCAACAAAATCAAAGCAGAATCAATGGGTATTGAAAATCTTGAGGATGTGTTCACAAGAGAAGAGAACCTCCACTTAAATACTGATGCAAATTTTCGCAACCTCAGCTATGTCCTAGGCAGGGACTTTTTTTTGAGGATCATGTTCTTCTTAAAAGATGGGCGGATGAAATTTCAAACACTGGAAGTTGGCAAGAACTTGTTCATGTTGGATGGTGACATGGAAGTTACTATCATTGTCTATGAGACATACACCTTGTTCAGTGGGCTTGCATACTCTGTTCATGTCCAGGAAGAAATGGGAATGAATTCAGGGCTGTTTTCTCTGAACCTCCATTTCAATGACACATCCAAACTTACAAAGGCAGAAAGACCAAAGACAATCGAGTTCTTTTTATCCGATCTCGAAGAGCGTTACGGAATGTTCTTTAACTATTGGATTGGTGTCAAGCCCTACCAGTTTGGGATTACCATGGGCCATAGCGCAAACCTGTATTGGGAAAAGTCAATTCATGTTACCAATGAAAACACTGAGATAAAATGCAGGAACTACAATGCTAACAACACTGTTCTTAAATGTTCATTCAAAATGATGGGAGAAGATTTGAGAGCAAAATTCTTGAAGGCGTGCAAAAAAGTCTGTGCCATTGCCCCAATGACAACCTTTATGGAGCTTTCTGCCGAGTCTGGGGAAAACTTGCTATCGTGCGAGACACCAGAAGAAATTTTATGTGGAGGGCACTATGAGATACTTCTGAACATCAATCTTCAATGCGAGAAACCATGCAAACAGAACATTTATGCTGGAAGATTGCAATCCAGGGTCATGTCTGGTGACAAAGGCATCATCACATTGCAATTTATGTTAAACTCGATGGATGTGTCGACACATGAGGAGGTGTTGCTGTTTGATTTTGCAACATTTGTGGGGTCATTTGGAGGCTCACTAGGACTCTTTGTTGGTTTTTCATTTTTTGACTTTACAACCTGGATTGCCAGTAGAATTGTATATTTTATATCACCATCAAGGCTTTAACAAATGTAAAATTCATGTTCAAATATACAGTCCATTCTCTATGGCTACCAAACATAATTGCTTGGGTGGGACATGACACCAATGTTGTGCTAACATCAAGCCACTGTCAGCAATTGGCTGACATATTTTCAGGAGTCATGTCGACCAGGTCCAATGCTGTAAGAACAATCCTAAAATTGTTCCTTTGGGCACTTGCCCTGGCTTTGTTTGCTTTACAAGTACATGATGTTGTCAAAAAATACAGAGATAAGAAAACGACCATGACTGTAACAAAGGAGATGAAGTCAACCATTCAACCCCCACTTCTGACATTTCACACTGATGAAAGCTTTAACAAGGTCCGAGCCAAATTATTCAGTGCCGGCAATGTGATAGAAATATTTACTGATGAGAAGAACCTTCATTTGAACAATGATGATGTCTACAGGAACATTAGCTATGTCATTGGAAGAGACTTTACAATGTCCATCATATTTGTCCTTCAAACAGGGATCCTGAAGACATTCAACCTAGAAATTGGGGAAAACATTGCAAAATTGAATGAAAGTGTCTCAGTAATTGTCTGGTTGCATGAGACATATACGCTGTTCAATGGACTGAGCTATTCAGTTGACGTGAGACAGAATATGGGTTTGAGCTCCGGTCTGTTTTTTCTGACGTTCAATTTCTCTGACACATCCTTGCTGCCCATTGAGGAAAGGCCAAAACAACTAAATATGTACTTGTCAGACCCTGAAGAACGTTATGGAGTGTTTTTTGACTACTGGGTTGGAGTCACCCCATACAGTTTTTCAGTTGATATGGGCCATTCTGCAACCTTGTATTGGGAAAAGTCCATTCACATCATCAATGAGGACACAGACAGTGTCTGCAACAACTATGCTGATGATGACAGCGTTATTCGATGCTCATACCAATTGATGGCTGAAGATCTGAGAAGAAAATTTTTGAAATCTTGCGACAAAATGTGTGCTATAGCACCATTTAGGACTTTAATGGAGCTTTCTACTGACGGCAAGGATTTGAATTTTTGCAAAACAAAGCAAGAAATTTCATGCTTAGGAAACATTAATACAGTTGTTGAATTCACTCTTGCATGTGCAAAACCATGTGAGCAAAACAGCTATGGCGGAAGATTATTGTCGAAGAATGTTTATGAAGGTGATGGAATCATCGTGTTGCAGTTTATGCTGAACTCAGCTGAGGTTTCGACTCATGAAGAAGTGCTGCTTTTTGACTTTGTAACATTCATTGGATCATTTGGAGGATCACTGGGGCTCTTTGTGGGCTTCTCCTTTTTGGACTTCACGACTTTAATTACCGACAAAATTGTCCAGTATCTATGTCCCAAAGTGAACAATTAATGGACTTGTCATGTGATCTTACGAGAGGGGATTCCTTTGATGATGATGAATGCTAAGTATTGTCCAACAAGACAAAATGCTCAAAATTAACCCAAAAATTGGTACCAGTCTGGTACTACCAGATATGGCTTTGTCAATTCCAAGTGTCACTTGAAAGTGGCATTTTTCAAAGTAAATGGTGTGTTTTTTTTCTGAAAATTGAATGACTTTAAAATTCACTTGTGATTGCTTTCTATTTGCCTAACGTGTGTAATGGAACCACATAACAAGCATGCACAGCTTACATTCAGACGATAAAGTAAAGTTATATTTTCAGAAGTCATCTTTTTCCCTTTCTTTTTGTACGGCAATTCCTTACAATCACATGACAAGGGTATCATGATTTTCTTCTCTTTCCGAGCACAAACAAGTCAGTTTACATGTCAAGCAAACATGTAACATTCATTTGTAAAATTGCTATACTACGTGCCTAACCCGAATTGCAAATAACGCTAAATACACTATTGCCCTAGAAAGTACTTGGAAAAGCTGCTTTACAATTTAACATGGAACCATTGCGACTGGCTTCGGGTCCTGAAAAGTTGAAGACTTTCATTCGGGTGATCCTTTTCATGCTGGCAGTGACTTTGTTTTTCTTGCAAGTAAAAGATGTGTTTGAAAAATATCGTGACAAGAAAACGACTATGACCATCGCGACAAAGTCAGAACTATCCATACCATCGCCTGCATTCTCTTTCCATCCAGAAAATGGCTTCAATCGAGTCAAAGCAAAGTCATTTGGAATTGACGATCCGATAGATGTGTTTTTGAGAGGAAACAATCTCCACTTCAACAACATTGATGTGTATCAGAATGTCAGCTATGTTCTAGGCAGGGACTTCGAGATGAACATAACCTTCTTTGATGAGCATGGATACCAGGAGTCAACAGATTTGGCTATTGGAATAAACACAATCAGCTTCAAACAGGAAACTCCATTCGATGTTATGGTCTTTGAGACATATTCACCCTTCAGGGGGATCAGCTACACTGTGAAGGCCAACAGAAGCATGGGCATGACGCATGGATTGTTCTACCTGACCTTAGATTTCAATGACACTGCTAAATTACCCATTCAGGAGAGACCAAACATCATGCAGTTTTACCTTTTGGAAGTTGAAGAACGTTTTGGAACGTTTGTGGACGTTTGGAAAGGAGCAAAGCCATTTTATTTTACCATGAAGATGAGTGATTCTGGTACTGTCTATTGGGAAAAGACGGTTCACACTATCAATAAGAACACTGGCAGACCTTGTCGAAATTACATGCATAATGATTCTGCCATTCGATGCTCGCAAAAACTGATAGGAGAGGACATGAGGTCCAAGTTTGAAAAGTCTTGTGAGAAATTGTGCTTTCCTGCACCCCACAAAACTTTGATGGAACTAGCTTTACAGGAAGGCAAAGAAGTGGAACTCTGCCAGACTGAACATGAAATGACATGTGCAGGAAAATACTCCAATATAATAAATTATGGCCTTTCTTGTGAAAAACCATGTCAACAAACCAGTTACAATGGAAGAATCCAGACACAAAACACCTACGGCGATGATGGACTCATTGTTTTGCAGTTTTTATTGAGCAGCTCAGAAATAATTCTCCAAGAAGAGGTGTTGCTGTTTGATTTTGCTACTTTTGTTGGGTCATTTGGTGGATCACTTGGACTCTTTATAGGATTCTCGTTTTTCGATTTTTCTACCTATATCTCAGACAAGATTATAAACATTTTCACTCTAAAAAAGTAAAATATCTTAAGGTCAAATAAACAATTGCTTTCCCTACCAATATTGTGCCACCGGAAGACCACAACCGCGGCCAAATCATGTTCAAGAGTTGCGCCCGTCACCTAGACCACACCCTGGACATTGAGATCCCGGCAGCCTGTTCTAACGTGACAGTCAGATCCAGACCCATGGCGGTATGGACTCATTTTTTTCCATTGACAGATGACAGCACCTACATGTACCGCAGGCGAAGTTCATTGAGGGTTCCTGTTGGTGTTAAAAATGGACCGAAGTCAAAATTCCGTTGTGGTCCAAACACCTTTACAACAGGCCATTTATTGATGGGGTTTATAAATGGACAATCCAAAACCTACATTTTTGTTGGTTTGGGTGTGTGGATGATGTTGACATTTGTATGGAAAACAAACACATCTCAT
>JAAUYL010078568.1_pt1 | contig 10570 bp, 18 predicted proteins | sample 7278011 | NCBI WGS metagenome assembly JAAUYL01 (sample SAMN14350225, study PRJNA611818) | marine sediment metagenome | isolation source: surface marine sediment (1.8m) | place: French Polynesia: Moorea | collected 2018-08 | reverse complement strand
TTGTTGGCGCACAATGGATGAACCTGCTGCATACAAGGTAGACATAAAATTAGTGAAAAAGGGTTCCTAAAAATTGGGATTTCTCATGTGAATTTAGCGACTTTTCCTGAAGACTGCCTGTTTGACAAGGCAATACTTGGTTTTCCTTGTATATTTTTGGAATTTTTGAAATTGTTTTCAAAATATTTTTTTCGAAAAAGGGGGAAATAAACGAGCATTAACCACGTGCTGAGTCACCTCATAAGGGGCGCTATTTTTCCCTAAATAAACAGCAAACAAACCGTATATTTTACTGCTAAAAAATTGTGGCCAATCAATAAGTCTGCAGGCTTCCCTATATAGAGTAGACATACTCGCATATGCATGCTTCTATTTTTAGGGGTTTTAAAAGCAAACTTTTTTGCGGTGCACACATGAACCAATGGATTTTCCAATGCAGAGAGCTGAGCGACCAGTTTTTTCCTCCATTTTGAAGCCCGTAATTGAAAGGCGTAACAGCTTTTTCGCCGTCGTCACCGTGAATAGGGTTAAAAGCTGGCAATGGTATTGCTACAAAAAATCACTCTAGATTTGCCGGTAAAATGCCGGATATTTGATAGGCACATCCGGATTTGTTGACAAGAAGATAATTCCGGAGAAACCATGTGAAAATAGACTGACTGTCCCTTCGAATTTCCTCGAAAATTACAACTTTCAGTTGTCATGACGTTAGCAGAAAAAACTTCGAATTTGAACAATGCACCCAAAAACCCTTTTAAAGCATTTTTGCCCAATGATTGTGCAGCGTTATGGATTAGTTATTTTCGCCCAGGCAAAGTCGGGTTCTGTGCCAAAAATGTCCCGCCAGTTTCGTTAAGAGGTGAACAAAACAAAAGCTGCCAAAACCGTTACTGAACACCAACAACAAAATAATTCCTGAATTTTCCTAACTTTAATTAGGGAAAATTCAGAAAGAGAGGGAGGGCTGGTTGGCAGGATTATGTGTGTAGTTTTAACAATTACATTTCATTTTTTTTCAAAAATGTTCGAGCTCATATCACGTCAAAAGCATGGATGATTTATGGCAATCTGTCAAGAGAACCGTTTTGATACGAAACAACTCTCTTCTTTTTAGTGAAAATCCTTTTTACCGATGCGAATTTTTAATATAGAAAAATAGTTTACAATTTCGTTGAAAAATGCAAGCAGATGCAATTTTTTGATCTCTCCCCTTGGAAAATCTGCCAAAGTCTAGCTGTCGTCAAAATCACTATCCATCATGTCTGAATTTCGTTAAAGGGGAGCCGGGAGGGAACCAAAAAATTGTATAAAAATGTCTGAAAATAATGCTTTTTTAGATACCTTTGAAGTGGTGGCATCATTTTTTGAGAGAGAATAAAGAGATAAGCCAATTTTCAGTCATCCCTAAGAATTATGGCTTTTGCTTTCACAATATCACAGAATTTTTCCCTAGCCTAAAAAGAGGGCGCGCGTGTGCTATTTGCTCACATGAAAGCAATTTTTGTCCCATTTTTTTCCAATCCAACTATTAAGGTATTATGGGTTCCACTTGATTGTCTCGAGATTTGTGTGGAAAATGGCGGCTTTAGCGTGAGAATTTCCAAAGAAAAATTGGAGCAGATGCATCCAAAAAAGCCCCAAAAAACTTCAGGTTGCACTGTTTAACGTTAAGAGGGTATCGAATTGAGCCCTCCTCTTAGCCGCCATTTATTTTGCAGCTATAAAAAAGCTACACAGCATTACAGCAATATCAAAGCTTTTTGCTAGGTATTTTTAAGAATCTGGCAATCTGATGCTAAAAGCCATAGGATTTTGATTTTGACCGCGGATGAACCCTTTTTTGCTCAGATGTGCCAGTTTGTTATGCGCCTTAATAATAGCGATAACGCAGGTCAAGTGGTCACTAATTCCCCCCAGATTTAAAGCCACTTGACTTTTGTTTACACTATGCCCAATAGCTTGGTCGTCTCCCCTCCTCAGATCGAGAAAGATTAGAATGACACAAACGGCTGATATCAAACCCTTTTGGCTCGAGAAAAAGAAAAATCCAAAGTCAAATTCGGGAGAGGGGAGATGGTGCCACATTGTATAACGACCTCTGCATTCAAGTGTGACAACTTCGGACATGTCTTGGCTATTGGCAGAGTCAAGAAAGAGTTAGAAGACTGGTTAAAACCAATGTTTTCTTTGGAAGATGTCTGTTTATTTTCGTACGACTTTGACAGTGAATCAGATCATGGTACCCCGGCAGAAAAGACTTGAATTTATCGGCCAAAATCAAAGATAGCAAAAAACTTCCAAGCTGCGCTATAGTGTCACAGAGTTCAAACAGAAAAATTTCAATTATTGTGGACACTTTTTTTCTCTGTCACGAACCTGTTTTTGGAAAACAAAGGCTTGGTTTTTGCCCCCGAGAGATGAAAAGAAGACACAAAAATAATATTTTAATTCTGTTTGCCTTTGACAAATGGGTTTAATATTTTGTGTGCTGTTCAAGATAAATAATAAGGCCTGGCAAAAAAATGCTAAAAGTAATGGAAATTGCTGACCACGTTTAGTATATTTTGAGTCTGGAAAATCTATGCATGACCTCGTAAATAAGTTGAGGTAGTTTTCATCTGCAAACATATTTTTCTTATTTTCTCAGAAATATTCAATAAGGTTGATTTCAGATGATGCCCTTACTACTTCTAAATATTGAGTACCGTATGCATTTTTGTCAAAGCATTTCTTGGGACGTATCTTTAAATTTCAAGCCATTTAAAAAGCTCATAACCCCTAGGAGTTATGCAAGCTTTTTTAGTGCATCAAAAACTTCTATTGGTATGTTGTTAACTCATTCCGGTAAAATTCTTCTGGACAAAGTCAAAAGCCCACAAAATAAATGGTCACGCCGCATTTGAATGTGTCGCTCTACTTAAGCGCCATCTACGAGACCAGCCGCCAAACTCAAAATGGCTCGGCATACAGATGACCTTATTAAAGTTCACAAAGCCCTTATGGTTAATACATTTTTCCATCTCGACTTTGCAACTAAATAATGCGCCCACTTCTTTGTAAGAGCCATCATTCTGAGCGTATATTTCAATACAATATATTATTTTCAAGAAATCACTGCTGCCATGCTATCTATAACTTGTAATTGTAAATAAATAATTTCATACGTTGTTTCAGTTTTAGGCGCTAGCTTGGGCCGTTTTTGTGTCACCACCGTCGCCCGAACTCTCATTGATTCCAAAGCAGGGAACCTTTTCTGCTAATGCAGCCCTGTACTTGGGATGGCTGATGGCGAAAACAACAGGGTTGATGCAGGAAGCCGTCTTGGCAATGAAGGCCGGGAGCGTTGAAACCATCGGTGTAATGAGGCTTGTGTTTCCAAAAGCTGCAATCATGACCACAACAGCGTACGGTGTCCAAATTGCGGCCCACAGAGAGACATTGGTGATGGCAACCTTTGCAATCCTCACTTCAGCACTTTCTGCATTTGAATCCTGATAGACAAAACTAAGCTCTTTAGATCCTGAGCAAAACATTTACTCAAGCAAAAAATAAACTAACTTACAGTGTTGGATCGGAGACTATCAACATTCATCTTCTTGGCTTGAGCCTTCAGCGCAGCTTCATGAGCGACGACAGCCTTGACGATTTGAGAGTAGAAGAAAATAACGGTGAGCATCGGGATGCAATAGTTAAAGATGAATGCGACAAGGACAAAGGACTTGTGGTTCCAGTCTTCAGTCAAGTAGTCATATGAGCAAGACATCAAGGCCCCCTCTGATAAAGGAAAATGTTAGGAGTTGGACATTGATGAGATTATTGAATTTGAGCACAACCTAAGGCATAGCCTCCCCATCCAATAAACGGTGGGATGCAAACCCCGATTGCGTAGACGTATATTAGAATGATGATTAATGCTGCCAAACCAGCTGTGATCTTGGTTCCGCTGAAGCCTTTGACAATGACATTGTACCGATCATATCCAATGACAACCATAGTCAGGATGGAGACAGTGCCTAGAGTAGGATAAATAGATATTGCTTAAGAGATTATATTTTTTAGTTGCAATGAGATCTTTTACCGGTTATTCCACCCGTGAGGCCATATATCTTACATGCCAATGGACCCCACATCCAGAAGTCACTGACGAAGACATTGATGAAAACCGGAGGAGCTTGAGTGATGATCATGCACATGTCCGAAAATGCCAGATTGACAACGAACATGTTTGTCTAAAATATTTATCAAGTCATCTTGTAAGAAAGTTAAGAAAGAAATATGCTTTGCTTACTGGCGATCTGAGGCTCTTGACGCATAGGAAGATGTAAATCACCAATCCATTACCCACGACATTGACAATGAAAAGGAAGAAGAAGATGATGCCAATAATGTCAATGATCAGGGGATGCTGGGGTGGATAGGTGCCCCAGTATTCGTGAGCCACCTCCTTCAGCTCTTCAGGCATGCCGTCCGTCATGGAGGCCCCCTCTGGGTATTGGAGGGTGTAGAAGTTGGTCATGTACACCTTGGGCTGAGTCATGATTGTAGCAATAGGGTTCGACAATTTGGGCCAGTGTTGACAGCAAGACTTCTAAGCCAGCAATAATCTATGGACCAAGGATTGCTTGACATTTATAGGACGCTGACAATGTCATTGTACTTCATTTCTCATCATAGTATAGCTGTTTGCATACAATCCCGCTAATTTTCTTACGCAAGGCAAGATCAAATAGTATTTAAAACGCATAAATAGGACAGCAGGAGGGGCCTTGACGACTGTATTAATATTTAAACAGAAACATAAACAATACCAATCCACACCACCACCTTCAGAGTCCATTTCTCTACGTAATCATACGTCACATTAAAGGTTTCCTATGCGAGGAAAAAGTTCTCATCAGCTCAGCCATTGATATGAATAGATACACATCAACACAATCACAGAAGATTAAATTTCAAAAGCAGAGGAGGTGGCTTTTTCTTTTACGTTGCGTAAAGACAGAGGGAGAAGTAAGGAAGCCTTCCAATCTCAATGGTTGGTTTTATCTGTACCGAGACGACATGTGAGGAGGCCACATCAGGCTTTTCCTTTTCAATGTTCAAGTACAAATACAGAGCTCAGAAGCCAAAAAAAATCCAAGGGAATTGTCATAACAAATCATGGATTTTCGATAACCAGGCCACGTGTCTTCGTGTCTGATGTCCCTGCCTACTGTTTTCCGTATAAGCAGAGTTTTGATCATTTTTGGCAATTGTTTTCAGTCCGTATATTTTTTAGGGTAGATACATAGTACTCACTGCTGCTTTATGCTTGAATACTTGAATAAACTGCATATTTTGGAAGAGCCATTTTAGAAAAGAAAGTGGACAAAAACGTGTTTGATAGGGATATGATCTCAAATTATGCCTCTTCGGATTTGACTGTTTGCATCTGGGTGCCACTGTCGCTGCTCTTCTCGTTGATGCCAAGGCAGGGCAACTTCTGGGTAAGAGCCTCCCTGTACTTGGGGTGGCTGATTGCAAAAACAATGGGGTTGAGACAGGATGCAGTTTTAGCGCAGAAGGACGGAAGCTGGGAAACCATCGGTGTAATGAGAGCCCTGTTTCCAAAGGCTGCGATCATGACCACGAAAGCATAGGGTGACCAAATGAATGCCCATAAGCAGACATTGGTGATGGCCACTTTAGCAATCCTCACCTCTGCACTCTCTGAATTTGAATCCTGAAATAGTGGCTAGCTGTCATGTCTTTGGATTGGATGCGTGGTTGATTTAACAAACTTACGGCATTTGATCTGAGGCTGTCCACATTCATTTTCTTGGCTTGAGCCTTCAACGCTGCTTCATGAGCTACAACGGCCTTGACAATTTGGGAGTAGAAGAAAATTACAATGAGCATTGGGATGCAATAGTTCAAAACAAAGGCATAAAGAACATAGGATTTGTGGTTCCAATCCTCCGTGAGGTAGTCATATGAGCAGGTCACCAAGAGGCCCTCTGAAATATAGAAAACAACCTCCTGTTTTTGCACTTGACTAAAACTGGATTGCTTAGCATACCCAGGGCATATCCACCCCAGCCTAGGAAGGGAGGGATGCAACCAATGACTCCATAGCCCCAAATGACAATTAGAATTCCAATAGCTTTTGGCGCATTGATCTTGACTCCGTTGAAGCCTTTGACAATGACATTGTACCTGTCATAGCCAATGATGACCATTGTCATGATGGACACAGTCCCTAAATCAAGTAATTTGAAGTTAAGTAGTTCAGTTTGCCATTAGCCTTAGAGTATTGATCACTAACCAAAAATGCCTCCAATGCACGCATAGACTCTGCAAATGGTGGCACCCCACATCCAGACATCGCTGGCAAAGGCGTTGATGACCACTGGAAGGCCTTGGGTCGTCATCATGAGAAGGTCAGAGAGGGCCAGGTTCACAATGAACATGTTGGTCTGCAATACATGGATTAACATTATCTAGATGATTGTTATTACAGTATTCCCAAAAAAACCTTACCGGTGTTCTCAAGGACTTGGTGCATAGAAAGATGTAAATGACGCATCCGTTGCCAAAGAAGGACAACAACCAGAGGAAGAAAAAAATGACTCCGAACAAGTCCGTGATGAGGGGATGCTGGGGAGGGAAAGTGCCCCAGAACTCGTGGACGACAGACTTGAGATCCTCCGGGAACCCATCCAGATGGGAGGCTCCTGCAAATAACATTGTCAATCATAATGGCAATTTCAGTAATGCCTGGAATTTTCTCTTACCTGCCGAATAGTGGAGCTGATAGTTGGAGTCGATGAAAATGTCTCCCTTTTGCATGGTTGCAATTGTTGGTTATTGGATTGATTCCCTAGTCCTGCTAGTTGTTGATGCTTGGTTAGTCTCGACTTGAAGTTGGGTGAACACTGGCAACAAGGTCCTGAAACCTCAAGGCTTTTATAGTTTACAAGAATTGCTTGCCACGTAGACTGAGAGTTTCTACTTCAAGAAGGAGAGAATCGCAGATTTAACATGCATTCAGATAGGCAAATACTTGTAGCTTTCATTCGGTGCTGCGACATTTCCCTCCCATGCTCTTCTCTCTCTTTAAAATCCTCTGTATTCCTAAGCCTTGGACAGAAACATCCGAATAAATAAATCAGATTGAAAATCAGAAGCCTTGTTCTCTTCTTTTTTCTGCGATACATGTAGTGGTGTTGCACGACATGGCTTAAGCTTTCTCCAACGGAGTTTCCGGAAACATTCAAAGAAGAACGGCTAAATAAGTTCCACATTTCCGGTATTAAAAGTCCACCAAAATCCTTGTATTGTGGTGAATAAAGTGAATCCATACAAGTTGTAGCTTAACTCGTACTCGTAATTGCAAGTGTGAAAAGCTTCTATGCAACAAAGACCAAAGACGCAATAGCCTGCGAAGCCTTTGGTAGGCAAGGTCATGGACTTTCCTCTAACAAACTAATTAGATGATTGTTTACTGTCATAGATGATCAGCGACAATTATTGAATGATCACTTTGGGGGCTTCATATTTTCAATTATGTTGTTTTTTCGGTACAAATCAACGTTTGAACTCAACGTACGATTTAAAGTACTTTGACGCCGGCTTTCCTTCTGACAATTTGATTACAGCCCCTTTAAAAAGAGTTTTAGTAGATAACCAGAGCCCCACGTGCCACGCAACATCACTCTTCACCTCCTAGGGTTTCTACATTCAACCAGGAATAGTTTCCCGGTAAACTGCCATTGCAAGCAGTTATCTTGTATCCGGATACTTGTCTTGGTTGAAAAATGCACGATTGCAGTTTTACGAGCATAGGAGGGGAGCGGCCTCCTTAACTTATTTGAACAGTTAAACAAGGGTTCGAGCTCTCGGTGGTGGTCAGTTTTCCCATAAAAAGTCGCACGAATTTTCCCCGCTTTTTAGGCGTGTTTTCTCACGCCACCGAAAAATTATATGGTAGATGCCAAGGAGCAAAAAGTGGTCAGTGAGTTTTGGTACAAAATAATTTATTTAAATATTTATTTTCATGAAAAAATGCATGTGCATTGGAATCAATAATTAGATGCACTTGTTGGACCATCATAAATATATTCTAAAGGCGATTTTAAATGGCGTTTCAATACAAACTTTTTTCCAAAGAAATAGAGGCGTGGCTTTAAGCATAGAACATTTTTCAGAATAGATTGCCGCGGCTTTTTGATCGTCAAAAACTCGCTTTAGATGCGCAAAAAATGATCAAAACCCATCCATAAATACCTTGCATTTAACTCGAATACGAAAAAAATGCAAATAAATCTGCCACGTCCACTTCTAAAGTATCCAAGTATTTAGCTTTTCTATGGCTTCTCCATATATTTCCTTGGGATTTCGGCCAGAAATAGAGTCTATCAAGTCGCGGCAAAGATTATAAATGCAAACGTCGAACTCATTTGATTGCCGGCTGAGATTAGGCCGGAGCTGCGCCGATCTTTGCTGTCAACTTTTTTCCCCACCTCTCTTTTTAATGTAACTTTTGATGTTAGCCCACCTCGCAGCATGGGAGCTTATTGTGCATAAACTACCGTACGTACATGTAAAATCTTACTCCTTTTTCAAAACATTACGCAGTGGTCATCTAACCACTTTTCACTTGCAAAACGGTGTTTTTTAATTGCACATGACCTGGGCGCTAATCCCTTCGCTTCGCTTCGCATTCCTAGCATAAGTTGGCCTCTTTGGAAAAAAGAAAATGGTTGACTTTGACAAAGCGGAACTGTCGAATCACGGCGTTCCTTTTTTGCGAGCATCTTGCTCTCCACGGCGCAACCATTTTATATTTTTCATAAGAGATGCTAGATGCCGCTTCATATAACCACAATTTTTCTCAGCTCGGCTTGATTCCGCTATCACGCATCACAGGCCCCCTTTTTCTTAATAATTTTAATGGCTCATATAAGAGTTTCTTCGTATAGCAGCCCCATCCATCTCCTCCGGCAGGGGTCCTTTTTAAGGTAGCCCTGGCTTGCATTTTCATGAAAAATCACCCAGATTTGCGCTTTAACAAACTTCTTTTTAAGTTTTTGTCCTAGTAAGTATGTAGGGAAAATATTCCATTTTTAGGTTATTCAAATGTGGTGGCTGGAATGGTAACCTACATTTCCCCCTTCTTTTCTGTAGGTTCTATATATTGCTTAGAAACGAGCTCGCTGATCCATAAAAGACCTTCACATGATTTTCATATTCATGTGGTGAGAGTGGAGCAAAAAATTTTGAGGCTTCCCTAAAAAGGAGTAGAATTGGAAAAACGGGCCCCAATTTCTCTCCCTATTTTCACCTTCTAAAATTGACTCAATCATTTTTGTGTTTCAGAAAATCAATTTTTGGCAAAAGGAGGCAAAAAGTGAAGGCTGAGAAAAAGGGTGGATCAAGTGAAGCAGCAGCAGTGCTTTTTATATGCCCATTTTGAAATCAGGTCCCTCTATACGCTATGCCATACTAAAACTTTCTATTCGTTCTTTTTCTGGCAAGACCTCTGAACAAAATCAATATGGAAAAGTGTGGCAAAAAGTGCACGGGTAGCCGGTTTCATCTATGAATTTACAGCTTCAAATGTCTGGTTTTTAGAAGATGGAGACAGCATCACCTGAAAAAGAACAATACCAGCCGAAGTCACGGAATGAGAACAAAAGCTGCTGCCTGCTCGTCTTTTTTAGTTTTTGAAGCAATAACAATCATAACCCATGGATGGCATTATCGAAAGTAAGGTTGTCTTAAAACCGGAAACATTAGACTTTGTTAAGCAATTTCCGGTTCTTAAACAGCTCTAGCTGTTGGGTGATTTCAACGGCGGATTGCAATCATAACTTTATGGCCAGAAGGGGCTTCAAAAGAGGCAAGTAAAAAAGGGGTTGCTGCTGTGAGAATGAACAAGCACATTTGTCGTGGTCTTTCCTTATGGAGCAACGATCTTGGGCATCAGCATCCCGGAGATGATCGCTGAGCGAATCGAAATGGCTTTGATACACAGCAAACAAGTTTTCAGTGCCACAACTGTTTTTCTTTGGTTGAATTTCTCTCTCCTCTAGCCATATTTTGCTTCTTCTCCTTCTTTCTTTCATCATGGCCCATTTTGGATTTGAGATTTCTTTACACGATTCCGTGTTGCTCAAAATGACTTTCGGTCTGCTCTTTAAAAGGCTCCAAACTTAGCCAGAATTCCAATGATCTTCCAAAATATGGATCTTAGGATTTCTTGAAGTCTTGAGCATCTTGGAGAAATGGTGCAAAAAGTCAGTCACTGACAGTGATCGATGCTGGAGCTCGGCTCTCCCGCTAAAGCAACAAGCAACACAAATAGCGTTTTGTGAAAAGAACACATTTTAAAAGCCCTTTTTCCAAGAGAGGAGCTATTTTTATGTAGTAAGTAAGATGGTACCTTGTTTGCGCACCGACTATTCCGCCACATTATTTGAAGTTTTTTTCAGCCCCCCAGTAATAATGGGACAAAAAACGGTCTAGCATCGAAATCTGCTCTCCCTGCAGAGAACAAATGTATATTTTGAGCGCCATCTCATTTTTCCCCATC
>JAAUYL010071713.1_pt1 | contig 10578 bp, 8 predicted proteins | sample 7278011 | NCBI WGS metagenome assembly JAAUYL01 (sample SAMN14350225, study PRJNA611818) | marine sediment metagenome | isolation source: surface marine sediment (1.8m) | place: French Polynesia: Moorea | collected 2018-08 | reverse complement strand
GGTTGAGATAATGTTTGCTCTACTGGCCAAATTCCAAACGAGCTTGCTCAACTATTTCTGCTGTTACTATTTCTTGCTCTGCTTCTCTGGCCAATTCTTCGATTCGTTGTCGTGCCTGAGTCCGAACAAAATAGGGAATCTTTTTCAATTTAGTCTTAGCTTCAGGTGTCCATTGTAATTCGTTTGTGAAATTAGAATTATTCATATTATAGATTTTGTAGCAAAGATTTATATAGCGATCCTAATCTGATTTGTAAAATTTATCTCAACGTTGGTTGAAGACCCGCGCTCTCCATCCCCACTAACCCCCCATTGAAAGGGGGGGGAGCTGAGAGATGGGAAAACCAATTAATGTTAATGTTGCGGATTGTATGTTAGAATGTAAATGTAGAAAATTAATCAGTAGATGGTTGAAAAGGCGTACAAATTTAGGTTTTACCCAACTTCAGAACAGGAAAATCTGTTGCGGAGGACAATAGGTTGTGTGCGCCTAATTTACAACAAAGCTTTAGCTGCTAGAACTCAAGCTTGGTATGAACAAAAGCAACGAGTGAGTTACAAGCAAACTTCAGCTATGCTAACTTCCTGGAAAAAACAGGAAGATTTAGATTTCCTTACTGAAGTAAGCAGTGTACTATTACAGCAAAGTTTAAGACATCTACAGGCTGCTTTCACCAACTTTTTTAGTGGACGGGCTAAATACCCCAACTTCAAGAAAAAACGCAATGGTGGTAGTGCTGAATTCACAAAATCTGCATTTAAATGGAAAGATGGCCAAGTCTATTTAGCTAAATGTGCAGAACCATTACCGATTAGGTGGAGTAGACAACTACCACCAGGTTGTATGCCTAGTACAATCATTGTCAAACTTGAGCCAAGTGGTAGATGGTCTGTATCTTTGAGAGTTAATGATACCAGAGATTTGAGGCTCAAGCCGACTAAGAAACAAGTGGGCATTGACTTGGGTATTACCAGCTTGCTAACCACAAGTGATGGTGAAAAAGTAGTCAATCCTAAAAATCTTCAGAAGTTACATAAAAAACTAAGGGTAGCTCAAAAGTCTCTAGATAGAAAACCCGACAAAAAGTCTAATAACTATCACAAAACCCGACTAAAAGTAGCTAGAATACACGCCAAGATTAAGGATTCAAGAGGAGACTATACCCACAAGCTAACAACCCAACTAATTAGAGAAAACCAAACGATAGTAGTTGAGGACTTGGCAGTAAGAAACATGGTCAAAAACCACAAATTAGCTAGGGCTATATCAGATGCCAACTGGGGAGAATTAGTCAGACAATTAGAGTACAAGGCAGAATGGTACGGAAGACAATTGATAAAAATAGACCGATATTTTCCTAGTGCCTCTTTCAGAGGAGCTTCGCTAACAAAGCGCTGCTCTAATTGTGGTTATGTAGTAGAAAAATTACCTCTAAATCTTAGAAAATGGGATTGTCCTGAATGTGGTGGTCACCATGACAGGGACACAAACGCTGCAATTAACATTTTGCGGATGGGAACCCGCGTCGGCGTAAGACGCAAGGGAACGCCCACCAAGAAGGCTGCGGGACTCGCAGTTTCAGTCTGTGGAGCGACTGTAAGACCTGAAGAGAGCAAATCTCGGAAGGCAGGTGCTATGAAGCAGAAAGCCCCTAACAGCGATGCTAGGGAATCCCGCCCTGTCTCGTAGAGCAGCGTCGGGAGGATGTCAATCAAAATATAGTGTGATAAATGCGCCCTTTCCAATAACCACCTCGCCCTCGCCAGTGTCGCCAAGCTGAATCTATTGTGATTAATATATAAATCAAAGCAACAGTTGGTAAACCCATCGCATATATTGGTGAAAGTTGATAAAATCTCACAATAGGTAAGTAAGCTAAAAACATTAATAATCTTGCTAATAAAGCGATCGCTAATACTTCCCACCAACCAAAAATCACTCCCAAAATTATTCCTAATGAGGGAATTAAATAAACTAATTTCATTCCTATTACTGTTACTACTAACAAGAATGGAGAATAATTTAACTGAGTAAAAGCAGTACGAGCTACCATATTCCAAATACTAACTAAATCAGGATAAGAACGTAGACTTTTAGTCTCTGAAGTTAGCCCTAACCAAATCTTTTTATTTGTTGATTTTTGTTTAACTGCTTTAGCCAAAGCACAATCATCTATCAAAGCATTTTTAATAACCTCTATTCCGCCAACTTCATCTAAAACTTGCTGACGAATTAATATACAACCACCAGCAGCAGCCGCCGTTGATTTTTGGGGATTATTTACCCATCTAAACGGATATAATTTTTGAAAGAAAAACACAAATGCGGGAATCATTAATTCCTCTGCTAAAGTTTCACATTGTAGTTTCACCATCAACGAAACTAAGGCTAAATTTTCCTGTTCTGCTTTGGCAACAAGTTGACGGATATTTGTGGAGCTATGTTCAATATCTGCATCAGTCAAAAGAAAATAATCTGGAGGTAGAGTTTGTTGTTTTGCATAGTTAATTCCTTGATTAATTGCCCATAACTTTCCCGTCCAACCACGAGGTAAATCTGCTGCCGAAATTACTTCTAGTTTAGTAAAATTTTTACTTTGTTGAGCAGTGAATCTTGCGACAAGATGTGTATCATCTCTGCTATGATCGTCTACTAAGATTATTTTCAAATTCCCTGGATAATCTTGATTTAATAAGGAATTTAGTGTTACTCGTAATAATTTGGCTTCATTTCTGGCAGGAATTATCACAGAAACTGACGGCCAATATTCGGTATTTTCAATTTCTGTTTCTGATGTTGGCAATAGTCCTTGGTCTGCTAGCCAAAATTTTCCTCGAAAAATCAACAAATATATCCATATTATGAAGTTAGAAATTACCGTTATTAATACAATTTTTTGCTCCATAAATAAACCTTGAATTTTTCAATAAATTAATTACAAAAGTTTTATACTTGATGAGCTATAAAGTTTTAGCACAATAGAGAGCAGGTCATTTCAGTTATCAGTTATCAGTTAGCCTCCTGGGTCGTAACTGCGCAATTCAGTTAGCCTCCTATGGTCGTAACTGCGCAATTCAGTACCTCATGGTATAATTAGGATTCCTATTACCAAATAAACCCAGAGAGAAACTTTGCTTTTAACAGAAGGAATAAACTATATTTTTTCCCTCTGCTAAAAGCTTTATAGCAACTAAGCATCTGGGGAAAATAACCAGTGCATTTTTAGTCGGCAAGGAGTAGGGAAATAACTACTGAAAAATCTCAACATAACTCAATAGTAAATATACCAATAATTATGTCTAACTACTTACAGCAATTTTTAGGATGGTGAGGTACAGTTTAATACTAATTTCTATTCCCTATTACCTATCCCTATTACCTATTCCCTAAAGTTCTCAAACTTTGTACCTCATTAACTCAAAAACTGCTATAAAATTTATTGACTAATCAAGGTAAAAAAATTTTTCACTTTTCCACAAGCCGACAAAACCTAAAGATTAATAATTTCTACCACTTCTAAATTCTCAGCAGGTGTAAATCCAAAGACACGGGAATAAAAATAAAATTCTCCATCCAAAGCACGTTTAATATTCTCGGAACGGCGAAAACCATGTTGTTCTTCTGGGAAAGCAACATAAGCCACTGGCAATCCTTTTTGCTGCAAAGCTTCTACCATTTTCTCAGCTTGATTTGGCGGTACAATTTTATCTTCTAACCCTTGGAAAAAAATTACAGGGCAAGACAAACCCTCAGTAAAATTAATCGGCGATCGCTGTTGATAAATCTCTTTTTTTTCAGGATAAGCTCCAATTAATCCATCTAAATAACGGGATTCAAACTTATGAGTATCCGTTGCTAAAGCCTCTAGGTCACTAACTCCATAATAACTGGCTCCTGCTTTAAATACATCCTTAAAAGTTAAGGCACATAAAGTAGTATAACCTCCGGCACTACCACCAGAAATAGCCATACGATTACTATCTACTAATCCCTGTTTAGCTAAATATTGAGCGCCATTTACACAATCATCAACATCAACAATACCCCAATTATTTTTTAGTCTTTGCTGATACTCTCTTCCATAGCCAGTACTACCTCCATAATTAACATCAAGTAAGGCAAAACCACGACTTGTCCAATATTGAATTTTTAAGCTTAAACTACTAGAAGTTGCTGCTGTTGGACCGCCATGACTTTTGACTAAAAGAGGTGGTTTTTCTCCTACAGGTGGAGTGTAATCTTTATTAGTTGGTGGGTAAAATAAACCATAAGCAGTCTTACCATTTTCTGTAGGAAATTCTATTGCTTGAGGAATAGATAAATAACCAGAATCAATTTTTAAATCCGTAGAACGTTTTAAAATATCAATGGCACCTGTAGATAGATTTAGTTGTATAATTGAACTAGGTTCTGTGGGGGAACTTCCCAGAAAACAAACTCGACTTCCTTGTGCTGTTAAACAACCAATAGAAGTATAGGGTATTTCTATTTCCTGTAGATGTTTTTTAGTAGTATTAAGAGTCGCCAAATGCCCAATTCCATTCTGAGCAAAAGTGCAGAGAATTTTGTTGGGTGCTGTGAAGGTATAAGTAGACATTCCAAAAACCCATTGTGGCATTCCAAACTCGGCATCTAAAGGATACAATGGAGCTACATTTGCAGTCTCAGTAACTCCTGGCACTTGATAGAGATTCCACCATTTAGAGCGATCGCTCACAAAACATAACATTCCATCTGGCGACCACTGGGGTTGAAAAATTGATTCTTCTTTCCCTCCAGCAACGAACTTACCTTCATCTAATGAACCATCTGTATTTATCCGAGCTACCCATAACTCCGTACCATCCCAAGGCATATTTGGGTGGTTCCAACAAATCCAGCAAAGTTGCGAACCATCGTTACTTAGACAGGGTGAGGCATAAAAATCATAACCCTCTGCTAATATCTGGATATCTTCTCCATTTTTTAGGTTAATACTAACTATCCTATTGGTAGGTTCCCCACTCTTTGTATGATCTTCCTGAATACAAATTAAGCGATCGCGCTGTTTATCTATCACACCATCAGCATAACGTAGGTTTGCTTCCGGAGTTAAAGGTTGAGGTTCTGTACCTGGTGTTTGGCAATAAAGACGTTGGTCGGCAAAGTTAGAAAAATATATCGTACCATCTACTACTAAGAAAGCTCCACCGCCGTATTCATGGACGCGGGTACGTACATTGAAAGGTGGAGGGGTAATGTCAGTTGTCTGTCCATCTGGAGTGTGACGCACAATTACATTTCGTCCACCCTCTGAAGGTCGTCCTTCAATCCAATAAATATCATTACCATCAATGGTGATGCTACTAAGTCCAATTGTCCCGGCCACAATTAAGTCGGTAGTTATAGGGGATTTCCAAGAACCTAATGGTGCTATTTGTGTCATAGTTAGGATGAATATATAGTGCAGGATTTAGTATTTTATTGTGTCACTGTTGGTTGTCAAATTCTATATATTCCGTTTCATTTAAAGAATTACTAGATTATTGAGCAACTGGAGCAATGGATAATTAACAACAAAGTAACTGTTATAACAAATTTTTAAGAAAATGGGGAATGTCTGAAGCTTTTAAGATTCAATTAGGCAAAAATTCAAGAAGCTATTTAGAAGCTAATTATGTATTTTTATTGTTCTAGCAAAGGTGAGGATGATTTAGCAATTAACAATTAACAATTAACAATTAACAATTAATAATTAATAATTACCCCTTCTTAAAATGGATAGGATTGACTAAAAGGAAAATTTTTGATTTATCCCCTTAAAAGGGGAGGCTTCAAGGCGTAAATTGTTGAATGAATAATTAATTAACTATCAACTCTTAATTATTAATTATTAACTATTAATTATTAATTATTCGGTAAGTCTCAACTTTTTTTGGTGGTGGGTAAGTTGGAAAAAAAAGGCAATCGCTTTCATCATAAATTCCTTGATTTTTCAATTGTTGGTGAGTTGGATATCTCCAAATTCTTAACCACTGTGAAATTCCTTATCTATTATTTTTTGGGAGAGAGTTGGAAAAATATGCACTTTTTACTAAGTCCGGTTTATAGAATATCCTTTTGGCGTGATGGGGTAATGATTAGAACAGTAGAGGCGAATGGCCATTTGCCCCTACTTGGTTGATTTGTCCCTACTGGGTTTTGGTTATGACGTTTTGATATTACTCTAATACTAGAAACTTGACATCAAAAATGAAGCCACTATTACAGTCTGTAGCTCGACGTATATCCATTAAGGAACGACGGCAAAACAGACGTTGCAACCAGCGATCGCCATTCTGAGAAATAGCAGCACGTCCGTGGAGACATTTGCTGTTATCGAATAAAAGCATATCCCCTCGCTGCAATATTATTGCTTGACTAACGTAGGGCAAGACATTGCTCAAAGCATCGACTGCAGTTTTTGCTTCGTTAGTTATACTTTTGACTGCATAGAGATTTGCCACTATTTCTAATTCACCATTATGATTTTCAGTAACTAGGGGACGCAACTCACTTTGAATTACTTTTCCATTCCACACCTTAAAAGACTCTGGCATTCCAACTCGAAACAGAGGTTGCTGTAGGAGGTGTCGGTGGCGCGGACTAATTTCTGCCAATGCTTTGTTGAGTTCTGCAATATAGGTAGGTGTATTTGAATTATGATTAATCCTAGTAAAAACAGAAACTCTGGACGATAAGACCGCTTCAAGATGGACTTATCTGTGTGATAACCTAATGAGATGGAACCTTCATTCGATAGCGATCGCTCTTTACCGGGGACTGGAGTAATTTCTTGCACTAGCATTCCTTTTTCTTGTTTATAAGCTAGTGTTAGTAAACCACTGGGAGCGCTAATACCGAGCAAAATTTTCTCACTAATATGAGTAGTTTTCTGCTGAGGACGTTTACCATCGACTGGTGGTTTACCTAGTTTATCGTCTATTGGTAAATTATGAATGACTAAAAAAGGTAAACTGTAAGGTTTGGTTAGTTGCTTTAAGCTTTGCAAAATCTCTTCTGGCAATTGTTGTTGAATAATTTGACCTAGTTGCTGGAGCTTTTCTTCTGTGATATTTTCCAAATCTAAGGGAATTTTTGACAATTCTGCTTGTAATGCTTGGTTTGTTTCTGGGGGTATTTGATGCTGTAAAAAATCTTTCATATTGATTAGTAATTGTGTGTTTTCTTTCTTGGAAAAGTTTTTGGAAGGTTGATATCTGTTCATTGGTTTATTCCTTGACTCAACTGATACTAATTTAGCTTGATTTGAAGCGGAATGTCATTAGTTTAAAATAGCTATTTTTGCCTTTAAATTAAATCAAATTGAATCAAGTTAAATTCACTAAAATTCTGTAGAATTACACAAAATTACAGCAAATGGCAGTAAATAGCTAATCTCCTTTCAGGAGTTTTTTTTCTGGAAATTATGTTGATATAATTGTTATTAGTTATGTAGGTTATTTCAGTTATCAGTACCTCTGGCTTATGCTGGAGGTTTGAGAGATTAACTGCTATTCCATACCGACAAACTTTTAATATGTAGCGGTTATTTAATTTGTGAAGTACAGTTTTATATCCCTCCGCCCTCCTGAGAAAGGGGGAAGCCAACAAAAAGTCCCTCTTTTCAAGGGGGATTTAGGGGGATTGTAAATGTAGCTCATAAGTGTGGGAATTGCTATATCTATTCTTTGGAGCTAATATGCAGATTACTAAATTACACTCAGGGTTTATCAGTGAAATTGCGGATAGTTTATTTCCGATGGAAAATGGTAATCCCACAGTTAAAGGGGAATTTTTCAAGTTAAGATATCATCCAGATAAATATGGTTTAGAAAATAAGAATAGCAATGATAATGGAGAAGCAGAAAAAAACAGTATTTGTCAAATTTTGAAAAATCAAGGATGGGGAGATTTAACGAGTACGATTCAAAGAATATCTAGCCAAGTTAGAGATAGTCTGTTGGCTAAATATTCAGAAGAAATCATGGCAGATATAGGAGAAGAAAATTTTAATTCCATCAAACATCCAGGCAAGGGTAACGAGTTTTGGAAACGTCTTTATCAATGGTTATGGGATTATCAATTTCCTCGGTGGGTTGAGGTGAATTTTTTGCCATCTTTAGAAAAGCAGACGGATAAAAATGGGGATTGGATTAATTTTGCAGATAAAATAAAAGAAGTAGATAAATTACATATTCCTCAAATGGCAGATAATAAACCTCTAAAGTTGAGTTTAGAAAAGCCTTATTGGGCATTTATTAATTTGCCAGAATCTGATGGTTATTTACTGTTGTTAAATCAGGGAGTTGTGAGTCGGTGTGTGGTTTGCCCTTCTCAAGCTTTTGCTATTGATTATGAGTTGGAAAAAATTCGGCTTTTGCCACAAAAAGAAAGTTTGACTTATGAGCTAGGATGTCGGTTTACTTTTAACGAAGTAGGAGTAGAAAAATTTGTAGCGATCGCTCTGGAAAAACCTCTAGATTTAGAATGGTTAAAACCTAATGAGGAAGAGATAGCACCAGATTTGAATCCCGAAAGAATGCAGGAATTATGGCAAGAATTGGAAAAGCAAAATAACTGGCGGGTTTATTCTCAGGAAGTTGAAGTAGTGGGATAATATATTTGAATAGTTTATTAATGGATAGGAGAAAATTATGCGGAATTTTAAGAAGAAAATAGTTACTGATGAAACTATGCGCCCTGTAGCAGTTTTGATTGATTATGAAGACTGGCAATAAATTGAAAAGTTGTTAGCTATTGCTTAGTTAAAAACAGAGGCAAAAAATGTGGATTTAGCTAAGTATGCAGGTACTATAAAACTTAGTATAGACCCTTTGGAATATCAACAACGAATTAGGGGTGAATGGTAGTGATAGAAAATTTAATTGTCCTAGATACAAATGTGGTTTTGTATTATTTAGGTGGGCGGTTAGTTAACCCTCTACCTAATGCTAGATCTTTTATTTCTATAATTACTGAAGAGGCAGAAATTAGCGATCGCTAAAACTGCTGATAACTGACTAGCTTCACTGCATCAACCTCTACTCCAAATACAGAAATACATAGATGTCAACTAACCGACTATGCAACAACTTTTTATTATTAAACAAATACTTTTGAAACTAGGGCGGACTTTTCTCCAACTACTGATAATTGTTTTTTTGGGTTTACCTGTGCTGTTGTTAATGTTAATATTTCCACCATTGCGTCGGAGTTTGTTATCTAGAAAGAAAAATTACGATAGCTTAAGTGCAACTGCTGGTATTAAAGAAAAATTACCAGATCAGCTCCACTCTCAACTAGACTTTTTAATCCAACTATTGCAGTCAACTGCCGAGAGCAACGGCGACCCCAAAGTCATCTATCCACTCTTCCAAGTAAACCTAGACAAACTTGATGAGAACTTTGTTCACATCCTACAAACCTTTGCAACAGCTAAACTCTCAGAAGTAGAAACAGATGCAGCAGAATTCATCACTGAGACTATTTGGTATTTCAGCAACCGCCTCAACAACTTCCCACTCGGCAACAAAGCAAATAATATGGAAATCGTGATTGCTGGTTACGAAGTGGTGCTAAAAGTCTTGGCCAAGAAGAGTAACCCGGAAAATTGGGCAATTACTCAAAATAATCTAGGCATTGCCTACAGTGAAAGAATCAGTGGCGACCGGGCACTAAATCTGGAAAATGCTATTGCTGCATTTAATCTGACATTGGAAATTTACACCAAAAAAAATTTCCCGATCAATTGGGCAACGATTCAGAACAATCTAGGCAACGTCTACAGTGAAAGAATCAGTGGCGACCGGGCACTAAATCTAGAAAATGCTATTGCTGCATATAATCTGGCGTTGTCAGTTCGCACCAAAAAACATTTCCCTATTGATTGGGCAAAGACTCAATACAATCTAGCCGTTGCCTACAATAACAGAATTAGTGGCAACCGGGCACTAAATCTGGAAAATGCTATTGCTGCATATCATCTAGCATTGGAAGTTCACACCAAAAAAGATTTCCCCATTGATTGGGCAAGGACTCAAAACAATCTAGGCGTTGCCTACACTGACAGAATCACTGGCGACCGGGCACTAAATCTAGAAAATGCTATTGCTGCATGCAATCTAGCATTGGAAGTTCGCACCAAAAAAGATTTCCCCATTGATTGGGCAACGACTCAAAACAATCTAGGCGTTGCCTACAAGAACAGAATTAGTGGCGACCGGGCACTAAATCTAGAAAATGCTATTGCTGCATATCATCTAGCATTGGAAGTTTGCAATAAAAAAGACTTCCCCATTGATTGGGCAATGACTCAGCACAATCTAGGCATTGCCTACACTGACAGAATCACTGGCGACCGGGCACAGAATCTGAAAAATGCTATTGCTGCATATAATCTGGCGTTGTCAGTTCGTACCAAAAAAGATTTCCCCATTGATTGGGCAACGACTCAAAACAATTTAGGCAATGCCTACTGTGAGAGAATCAGTGGCGACCGGGCACTAAATCTGGAAAATGCTATTGCTGCATATAATCTGGCGTTGTCAGTTCGCACC
>JAAUYL010050010.1_pt1 | contig 10578 bp, 10 predicted proteins | sample 7278011 | NCBI WGS metagenome assembly JAAUYL01 (sample SAMN14350225, study PRJNA611818) | marine sediment metagenome | isolation source: surface marine sediment (1.8m) | place: French Polynesia: Moorea | collected 2018-08 | reverse complement strand
GCCTGCCAAACCTGACAAAAAGTAGATCAGGAGGAGCAGAGTCCGGACCATCCTGCAATCACTGGAACTACTGGATTAATTAAAATGTGTTCAGCTTTTTTATCAGATCTAAAAATCACAATGATCACATCTGGCTGCTTTTTTGTGTCAATAAAATATTGAGAGATGCTATCGACCACAAGTACTTCAAAAACATTAAAACCTCGAGGCAGAATATATTGAGAAATATCTAGATGAAAAGCTACAGATTTTGAGGTAGGCCTACTCTACAAAGAATTAAGCACTGAATTTTCTCTTTTTTTTTGCAACAGATATGTGTTTATTATATGTATGTTTCAGGATTTAGGTTTTCTTCAATTTCAAATTCAAACATCGAGAAAAGTATGTAAAAGACAAAAATAGTTGTAGTACAGTAGATACTTAGTTTGTAGACATTTCTTACAGTATGTAATTTTACTAACAAAAAATATAGAGATATAGCTTATAAACATATTTAGATGTTTCAAAGATGCAGTACATAAATGTTGTAGGAAAGTTATAGAGACAGGGGATAGTTTTACTAAATAACTCAACAAAAAAATCATGAATGCTTCAAACTATATAAGTTAATTTTATTGATTCTTTAAAAAGTGGGGAGCTTTCTTGGTCTTGAAAGTAAGCAGCAATGCTTCACATCTAATGAAAACGAGCTGCATAATAATTAAGTCTTTGAATTCAGAATTTAATTTCTATTGATGACGACAAGCATTTGGGATAGGAAATAATAAAGTATATACCTTTTGACAAAGAATACCTGATTTTCATTTAGAAAGGTGTAAGTAAGAAGGTTCTATAGAGTTTAGGCTATTTGCTTTTCTTTTTTATGATTTCAGTTACTGTTTTTGACCAATTATTTCTTTGACAACATCAAGTTGGGGGCAATTGCATGTAGTAGTAGGGTTAGCTAAATATGATCTAGAAGCATCATCACACTTGTTTGTTTTTGTTTTACTTTTTCATAGACATTGTTTCAAATCTACAGAACATCTGAGGGTAAGTGTATTTAGTATATTTTCATGATACCGTTTGTTCTCTCTAAAAAAACAACAATAATTGTATTGGCTTTTCATAAAACATGCATTTTGGCTAGAAGATAAAATGGATGGTAGATAGGAGAACTGAAATGCTATAAAAGTAAGTAGATATAGATACTTGTAAAAATTGTGATTGTATTCAACTCATGCATTTGATTGAAGGACATGTATAACAGTATTTCACAAAAAAATAATCAGAATTGTCTCTGAATTTAGAGAATATTAATACTTTTCAGCTTAATTATGAAATGCAAAAAGTCTCAAAGGGAGGGTATAGTATAGCACATGATACATAATCAGGGAAAAGAAGGAAAGAAATTTAAAAAAAACATCTCAAAATGTAAATATTGTTGTATAGTATGTTCTACTACATAGTACTGTCTCTTTTAAAGTTCAGCCTCAGCCAATCTAATTTCGATTCTGGTTTGTTGGGGGATATTTTCAAATTGCACAAGAATTCCTTTTTATGAACAAATACTTAGCAGCTAGTTACTTTAGTTCACTAGAAACATCAAGTGTGGTGTCGTTGGTAAGATGCAGCTAGCACTATTTACTTTGGAGTCTGGGTAAATGGTTGTTAAAGATTTCACAACTATTTTTGTTTTGAGAATGAAGAAGAAAGATAAAACATGTATTTTGCGTTGACAGAGGGGGTGGTTGGGCATTTTTCTATATTTTTAAGATTACTTGTTTTTGTGGTTTTTGTTTGTTTTGTTTTTCAATTTCATTTCCAGTATCACAGCATTTCACTTAAAATTGTCTCTTTCATCTGAATCCTTGCATACTAAAACTTTCCCAATAATGTTAATTAATATGTAACACTAATTGTATAAACTCTTTATGGTTTTCGTACTTTGCTTTGAAACATATTGAGTTGGGGTGAGAAATAGGGTAGAGGGGCACTAATATTTAGAAAGGGAGAGGCGGTTGTTGTTGTAGGAAAATTGGGCCTCATCATAACAAACAATAGATTCTATGTGTAGAACTTTTTTCCCATTAATATTATCAATAATAATCCTGTTGTATTGTATATGCTAATATAATATAGTATATCATAAAATATAACCTTTAAATGCACTCTTGCTGCTCTTGTAGTGTGTAGTGTAGGGTTGTTGTCGTTTGCTTTTCTCTTGTTCTTTTATCTGTTGCAATTTTTGAACCTTTAGTTCACATATCCGTCAGTTTCATCTTCAGATTTTCTCTTGGGTTGTGTGCTAGCTTCTTCTGGGATCCCTTGGTTGGAGCCATGGATTGTTTTCTGTGTCTGTCTCAGCTTGTATTTCCTTATAATTCTCCCTGGGTGCTGCTGCTGTTGCTGGACCCAGATGTGCTCGTCTTGATGATTTGTTGCATTATAACTGCTACCATGACTGCAAAGACTATGGTTCCCACAACGATGGCGATTGCCCACTGCGTGTCAGTCCAGCTCTTGTCAGCTCTCTGCGAAAGGAAAAAGAAGTTAAAGTGTTGTGGAAAATAACAGTCAAAAAATGGTGACTAACCGATGACATGGTTGAAGTCCTGCCTGAGGAGGAGGCCTTAGACACCCCACTGCTGACTGCTCCTGACTCTTCTGAAGAGGGGATAGCCACCAATGCAGGAGGTGAGAAGATGCCTGGAAGCTCGTCGGCACCTGGCTCTGGGATTCGAACCCCGCACACCCGGATTGTGTAGTCCGACCTGGACTCCAAACCGTTGACTCTGAAGGACGTGTCAGATCCAGAATAGATCTGCCAAGAGGGAGATGACAATTAGAGCTAGGCCCTAGATGATGCTTTATAGTTATGGACTTACAGTTTTCATCTCATTGTCTTTGACTTTGGTGAGGGAGACTCGATATTGAAGCTCGCCCTGGTTTGGCAACAGTTTCAGAGGAGACCATTCGACTAAGCACCCATCTGTTGTGATGCCACTGATGCGTGGAGCAACTGTCGGAAAGGAAGAATAGAATGAAACAACCCCCAGAACTTGGAACATAAACATCAAGTCTTACCCTTGACTGGTGGGGGGAGGGTGTAGGTGGTTTGGAACTCGTAGACATGCGAGTAAGGTCCTTGGCCAGCTGCATTGGATGCGCACAGTCGGAAGCGGTACTGTCGGTTCTCCATAAGCTTGGAAATCTTGTGCGACACACTGGTTCCACTGTAGATCACCTGAAACCTGAAGAAGGAGACAAAAAAGCTAAAAGTTAGCATTGTCCAAAAATACCCAATCCTAATTAAGCTTACTGCTTGCGTGACTTCTCCATCTCAAGTGTGTAGTGACACAGATCAAGCGAAGGTGAGCTCGTTGACTTCACATCGCCCCACTTCAGCTTGAGCGAGTTGTGGTTGGCATTGACACATTCACATCGAGGGGGTGCCGGGGGCAAGGGTCGGGTGAGGAGCTTTGCAGGATTGCTAAACGGTCCCGGTCCCACACCATTGACAGCTTGCACTCGGATTGAATAGTAAGTATCAGGTCTGAAATGAGCCGAGAAAGTCATTGTTAAAGTCCACAACACAATATCAAATGATAACTTACTTAAGGTCGTGCACATCAAAGTGGGTGTCTGGTCCCGGTGTTGGCAGCACGGACGATCCAGTGTCAACGTTGTAGTGGGTGATGTGGTCCCCGTTGGACTGTGGTCTTGCCCACTCAAGGGAGAGGGATGTCGCGGAGGAATCGCTGACACGGATGCCAGTCACTGCCAATGGAGCTGCAGGCGGAGTTGATGCCTCCGTTGGATCCGACCACATGGACGATCCAGCGCTGTTGACAGCACACACCCTGAACAGGTAGACGGTGGCAGGATCCAGATTCCTTGCCTGATGCGACTTGGCCAGTCCAGTGTAGAGGGTCTCGAAGTAAAGCTCTTTGGCTGGCTCGGGTTCTGCCAACGCGTCCAGGGCTTCATCATGCTGGGCCTCCTGGTGTTGTTGCCTGGCAAGCTCTGCTTCCACCTCGTCAAGGTCTGGGATTTCCGGTTTGCCAGTGGATTGTCCAGACGGCTGTCTCATGCCAGTGTTGTCCTCATCTTCCGAGTCGGAGTCGGATGGCTCGTCACTGCGATAGGACTTCCTCTTTCGCTTGATCACACGACGCTTGGAATGCTTGGCTGCCTCGGTGTCCTCGTCAGAGTACTAGAAAGTAGGTTGTCATTGACATTGTCTAATTGTCAACAAATATATGGACTTACAGGAGATTCTTGGTGCTCTTCATCCTCCTCTTCCTCGTTGTCATTGTCATCTTCATCTTGTGTCACAACGGACGACGATGTCTCGGAGGCAGCGGAGCTGCTGTCATGCATAAGAATGGGGGCTGGGGGTGGCGGTGAAAGACACTTTTGCGTCGAAACTGGAAAGCAAATGACATTTATGAATCCATCGGATCAGGTCAAATGTAAGGCACTTACCTATGGCCATCTGCAGCTGATAGGAGGTAACCAGGGCCCCATTTGCAATCGGAGCCTCCCATTCGATGAGGGCGCTGGTCGGACTACGTGGCGTGACAGTTGGTTCTTTTGGTGGATCCGGTGCTCCAGCTCCAGACACGATCTCCAAACTCTCGGAGAATGGTCCAGGTCCAACCCTATTGTAGGCCCTGACCTGGAACAGGTAAGGACGTCCTGGGAGCAGGGAGTTCACCAGGCATTCCATCCTGTCACCCCTGTATACAGGCCTGGTCTTGTTGTCAGGGCTGGTCATGTCCACCTCGAACTCGGTGATGGGTGCTCCACCGTTGACTTCCGGTTCGGACCACCTCAAATGCAGGGAGTTTGGCTTAGGCTTGCCATAGGGCCTGGGAGGGGCGCAGGTGCCAGGACGAACAGGATCCATCACTATGGTGCACATATCGGAGTAATCGGAGACTCCACCGAACGAGGTGCAGGCAACCCGGACTTTGTACTCCATGCCTGGAATCAGATCCTGGCACACGCATTCCCGTCCAGATCCATGATAGACGGTGGTCCAGGACTGCCCATGGGCGCATAGCTCAACAACGTAGTTTTCAACCGAGCACCCACCATCGTCCTTTGGAGGGTTCCAACGAATCCGGAACGAATGGGGGTGCACAAATCCGGCAAAGTCAGGCTTCGGCGGCCGTCCCGGCCGATCGGGCAGGGTGGTATAGGCAACCTCCTGGAAGGAATGTCATTCTGTGAACATCCATCAATGTTGTGATTGCAATTAAGTGTTTACCTGTGACCAGGGGCTGGAGCCTGCCGCGTTCTCCGCCTGCAACCTGAACTTGTACTCGGTGTTCCTGGTGAGTCCGGTGCTGATGTAGCTCGTCTCCGGGCCGTTGTGCTGTGTGACGTAGCCATGGTTGGTTACAGGATCATTGATTTGAAGGATGAAATTCTGGTCGGTCAAACGCTTCGACCAGACTAAATGCAGGGTGGACTTGGTGGCCTCCCTTAGTCCCGGGGGTTGGGGCTGGGGCGGCGGATTGGCCTGAAAAACAAGGTAAATAACATGCAATCACTGCCATCAATGTCAAGTCCATGCTTGATCCATACCTGGGTGGTGAATGACACCGTCTCAGATGCTCTGGATCTTCCAAACTCGTTCTCGGCGATAAGCTTGAACCTGTAGGTGGTCGAGTTGCGAAGCTTGCTGACATTGAAATTCTTAGACCTGCCCTTGTAAATCTCGGTGAAGTTCTGCATCTCACCGCGATTGTGGGCATCAACCCCGCCAACCTGCTCCCCCTTGCCTTCGTCGTACCTGAAATCAAAACAATCAGCAACCTCTTTTCAAACATATCTACGTATAATGCTTACAACAAGGCGTAGTGCAGGATATGGGCGCCATTGTCACAAGGAGCATTCCAGCGCAAGTTCAGACTTGTCTTGGTCTGGTTAACCATTTTGGGCGGCATCGGCTTGTCCGGCTCGCAGCACTTGGTCACGAAGGAGACCGTGTCGGAGGCGCCACCTAACGGTAAAACAATTACGGTTATTGACGGTTACTAACGGTTAGCAACGGATTTTTACCTTTAAGGGTCAGCCCACCGCCAACGGTAAGAGCGTGGATCCGTATGTGATACTCAGTGTGCGGTCTCAAATCCGTTACTCGACATTCCGTTGAATGTGTGCGGAAAATTGTCCTATAGCTGGCATTCTTGCCCTTATCCGAAAGAGAAACCTGAAAAATAGAAACATAAATGATAATGCAAATTTTCCAATGCCGAATTGTCGAGCGAGCAGCGTAATCTCGAGAGTTTTCGGTCTTAATTTCCCAGAGGAGTCGAACTTATTTTGACGACCCCCGGATTTAAGTAGTTGGGGAACGAAATTTTCGCCTGTCACGCAGGCTGCCAGTCGCCAAATCAGCTTTTGTTCGCCAAAGCACGTTTCGAATTATATTTTTGGTCGAACTTAATCACGTCTCCCAACATGAAGTCGAACTTATTTACCTCGTAGCGGAAGTCGGCGTCGGTGATGTGCTCGAGACTTTCGAACTTATTAGCCGCCCCAGGTTCGCCTTGATCCCGGACAGGTGGTCCCCACTCAAGGAGGGCACTGCGTGCTTCGATTTCTGAAACCTGCAAGAAACAAACAAAATCGTCGGTGTTAATATAGGACCCCATATTTAAGACCGAAAGGTTGAGCTACCAAAATATCAAAATGAAAGTTATTTCCCCCTTTCCCAATATTTCTGCACAGAGGGCGGGCGTCCTAAGATCGACCGGAGACGCGATTTTTCCATTTTTCGCGCCACTTCGGTCGAGATTCAATTTAGTTAAGGAAAGGCGGACCCTAGTCAACTGCTCTATACTTTGGGAATTATTTTTGATTTAGTTGATTCCAGCAGATGAAAAGTCCGTTCAAAAAGTTGAGGGAGAAAGCAGGCATCCCTAATGCATTTTAAAGCATTTTGAAAATTGAAAGAACAAAACAACAACAACAAAGTTTCTTTTAAAATGGCTGCTGCATTTTTGGGATTTGGGTTGGGCAAAAATTAGCTTTGCAGCGCCCGAAAAGAGAACAAAACTTGGCGGAGAGAATCCTCTTTCTGCAAAAGTTGCCTAGGTTTCCCGACAATTCCCTCTCACCTTCGGAGTCCGGATCAGGGACAATAGCTCCACCAGAAGTTGTTGCATTTCATCGTCGTCCTCGTGCCCGCCGATTCCGGATTCTTCCGAATCTTCGCCCTTGGCCGCCATATTGGGGGCGAAATTGTGATGGGCGTGCGGGCCCCCATGGCCCCCGCCCGGGGACCGAAAGTTGGGGGCCTTGTTCCGGGACGAAGTGGAGGAGGAGTTTGTCGTGGCACCAGAGCTCGAGCCGATCCCGCTCGAGCCCGAGCCGGCGCTCGGGCTCCTCAGATTTGAGCTGTCCTTGGCGCCCGAGCCCCGGTTCTTCGCTGGGGATGTGGGCGCATGGGCGCCCATTTGCGACACGCTGGGCGCCATCTTGCTTTGAGCGCCCGATCCGGGCGCACCTCGCATTCGAGCCATCTTGTTGACGCGCCCGAATCCGCTGCCGCTCGAGCTCGAGGGCGTCGGGCTCGGGCCATGCGAGCCCGAGGGGGTGAGCGCGCCCGAATATTGCCCGTGGCCAGGAACGTATGGCGCTCGCATTGTGCCTGCTGCGCCCGAGGGAGATAAAGTGGTGTAGGCGGGCACGCCCCCGGGACCTGAGGCCACAGTAGGGGCAGAGGTGGAGACCTGAAGAAGAATGTAAACAAAGTTTGTTTATATCTACACACAGTTGTTCATGTTTGTTCAAGGATTGAGGGGGCAGCAAAGCATGATACAATATTTGGCGCTAATGATATTGGCTCGAGCTAGGCTCGAGCTCTCCCCTCCTTCCCAACCCATTGGCCAAATAACGAGCTGCTGCAACGAACTCGAACGAACGAAAGCCAACAACAAGGTAAAAGGAGCGAGAAACAGAGAGACAGAGAGCTAGGGGATAACCATTCATTTTATTTGCTTTTGCTGTCATCTATGCCATATCTTTTACGTGTGTACTTTGCCAAATATATCCATATGGCTAAAATAACCCAAAACCACTCTTTTGACTACTCAAATCTGAAATAGCCTTTATAAGTTTAAGCTGAAAATGCCTGCGCGACAATGTAGCGTTTTTTGTAACAAAACAAAACGGAACTCTGCAAAGGAAACTTGTTGTCTTACTTTGAAACTTTCTGTGCTTACTTCCTTCAAAATGGTTGGAGCTTGAAAATCACCAAGTTGATTCAGAGGTGGTGACGTGTTGTAAAGTAAGCTGTTTTAATGCATGTTATGAAATTGTGAAATGGAAAATAAACAAACTTATCTACGTGTAAGTATTGAATGCACAGTCGTAGTCGTGTAAAAGGGCTCCGGCAGCACAGCTGTAGTGTAGTACTTGCATTGCAGTGCCTCGTTAGTTGCTTTGTACATAAGGCTAGGAGACAACAAGACAACCGTTCATAGAGTGTGTATGTACAGGGTTGCATAGATAGATATATTTTGAAGCGAAAAGCGACAGCATGTTATTTTAGTTCCCTAGAAAAAGCCATGCTTGTTAGTGGGCAAATGAGGACTCTGTCCCTCGGCTTCGGTGTTGGAAGGCAAAACAGTCTCTGGCTCTAATAACAACACAACATGTTGAGGTGAGATAGCCTCGAAGGTAGATAGGCTACAAAGTAAGCACTGAAGGCTTGCAAGTAAGCCAGAATTGACGTGGACCCAGGTGTCGTTTCATAACGTTATTCAGCCATGCTCGTAATTTGCGAAGCGTTTTGCCCAGTAACTTATCGCAACTCCGAGGCTTTCTAGCGAGCCAAAGACATGTTTGCCTCGTACATACAAAGGAAGGGAGAGAATGAGTAGTGCCTGTCGAGTGGTTATGGCCTGCATCATGTATGGAAAGGGAGACCATTGTTAGCAAAACAGGGCTTGTTTACATTTTGCAGCTGACCAGGGTCCCCACATGGTAAAAGTACTAAAAGTGAAGAGAGAGAGAGGAGTAAGGGGACTTTTTACAGATAGCCCGACAGCAAAGTAAACAGTGTTACTCCACTCCTATGCACTAGTTAAGTACCACCATCCCCATGGCCACAAAATACCCACGTATACATAGGAAAGTAAATACACTCAGTCTAAACAACCAAGTCCTCCTATCTAAACCTAGGGGTGTCCAGTTTCAGGAGTCAATCTCTGGAAAGTTCCCTCTCTCTCTCTATCCAAACTCAGAAAATATGACTGCCATAGCACCCATCATGGGGCACCTTTCATATCATTTAGTTATATAAGTGGGATAGCTGGCTCTCTTTTAAGATGGTTAGGCAAAAGAGCAGAAACAAGGTCAGGATTCTTTGTGTCTTTTGAAGTCAAATCTAATATGCACACAGAGAATTCCAGTCCAGGAAAAAAAGAAATATTAATTTTGGTCCCCTGTAAAATCCTAAGCATGGAAAAGTCAACGAAATTTCCTCGTAACAAAACAACAATAAAAGCTACCGGTTTTAACGGGCAATAATTAACATATGCACGTGTAGCCATTAATGTTTAGTGACAATGACAGGGCAGGTTTTTGAATTGTTTGCACTAACAATTCAAGTTTCACGGAAAATTTTGGTCATGACCAAATCATGCCAGTGCGCACTTACATATGGCGTTACAGGAACACCCTGAGGATGGCCCTGTTGAGGTGGAATGGGAGGTTGCTGACTTAGCATAGGGTCGGGTGTCAGGATAATATGCCTCACTGTCCCGTTTGCATCGACCAACTGTTGCACGCTATGCCCCTGTGGAGCCTGAAAAGAATCAAACAAACAAATAAACATCATATTGCCTAAAAGTCCAAGTCAAGAGCTTTCAGGAGAATTTCGAATTTTGAAAATCGGTCGGCTAGATCAAAAGTTAAGGCTTTGAGAAATCAAAATAATCATATTTTCAAACATGAGATGCCTATGCTTACTCTGGTTTTTGCTAGTTATTTTTTTCGCGCGCGTTACACTTCCAATGCAATGAATGGTTTTTATGGAGCACGAATTTTCTATTTTCCTTGCAGACGTGGCGAATTAAGAATCACTACTAAAGTTGAGAAGATCAAGAAAAACAGGTTTGTGTCTTAAGTGAAAACGTCTGCAGACAAAGACTTTGAACTATTGAAAGATATCTGTAGCGCACGCTACAAAGATTAACCTCCGATAAACTCAGATAGGCTTTGCTAGCTTTTTTGTGCTGCTTCGAAAAAAATCCGCGAGAAACTGGCTGGGATCACGACATCTTCCAACTTCCAAATAGCAGTTCAAAGTCTCGCTGGTAAAGTACCAAGCGAATGCCACGACTACGCTCCGCTCCGCTAGGAGAGGTTGCGTGATACACTGACAGATTTCAAGTTGCGAGACCACCTTGTCAGATTAGAGGAAAAAGCTAGCCCGACTTAACGTTTTGTTAATTTCAGCACTGCTGTAATGCAAAATGTAAACAAAGTTGTTTACAAAATCTATTTACGTTGGTTCTTACCTGCATTGGGACCGGCAGGGGAGGTGATGAATTTGGGGAAACCATTCGGATATTAGCT
>JAAUYL010025730.1_pt1 | contig 10578 bp, 16 predicted proteins | sample 7278011 | NCBI WGS metagenome assembly JAAUYL01 (sample SAMN14350225, study PRJNA611818) | marine sediment metagenome | isolation source: surface marine sediment (1.8m) | place: French Polynesia: Moorea | collected 2018-08 | reverse complement strand
TGTGAAAAATATTTCAGCTCAAAATCCCATCTAAAGAGACACATGAACAATGTTCATTTGAAGCCTCTGTTAAACGTTACCCCATTGAAGTGTGAAAAATGTGACAGCGGCGGGCCTGAAGAAACACTGTCTTTTTCCACAACAACAGAGCTCCGAAAACACAACGAAAAGATGCACTCGGTGTGCAGAATATGCCAGAAATCCTACGATTCAAGAGTTGGTCTCACCTATCACATGGAAAAATCAAAGTCGGCCAGAAGACTACATCATTCCATTTTGGTCAAAGAGTGCCTGAGAAGAGCATTTGTTCTTGTGGAAAGACTTGAACTAACATAAGCACAATAAAACATTTTAATTCGACAAACAATCTTATTTTAAAGCCCTTAACACCACTCGCAACGGAGCTCCATTTGTTAGACAAAAATCAAAGATTCTGGAGGCTCATTGAAAAATCTACTATTCTTTGAAAACTTATAAAGTATCATTCATTTTCTTCAAAGCAGTTAAATAGTTGTTGTTGCGGTTGCCGTCGGAGTTGCAAGTCAAGTTAATCGTTCTGTCAATTCTGGTATAATTACGCCTTCTGGTGCCTGCATTCGCGCTGTTTTTTTAGGTATATAAGTACTTATATAGGAAGATTAAATCGTTCTAAGTAAATAAGCGTCGGTCCCAAGGATTTGCGCTTACGTAAGAAAGTAAGATACTTACTTGGTTCTCCTTTTGACAATTTTTGTCACTGAAGAGAAGGAGTACCACGTCTCCTCAGTCTTAAGGCAACAATGATCTCAGACGCTAAGAAAAACGGGGAGATCCAGGCAGCCTTGGTCAATTTACGGCACCTAAACTCGCGATTTCACAACAAAGTCCAAGAGCTGAACGCGCTCAAGACCACTTTGGAGGACGCTCTCGATGAACCAACTGAAGAAACCACCGAGAAGAGGGTGACACATCAAGAATGCGAAGTGCTCAAAACCAAACTGAAGAGTCTGTCCGAACTCAAGCAGAAGAACGAGAACCTAGCTGAAGCCTTTAACATTAAGTTTGGCCTGTTCGCTTCAGGCGAAGCCGCAAATGTTGACAAGGAATTTGAGGATTCCGTGGCTGCATATTACAAGCTGAAAGTGGACGTTGAGAGGTTGATCCGTAGGCTAAGAAGAAAGCTGACAACAAGTGAGAATCACGGTGGTGAAGACATTGTCGAAAAAGATGTGGAAAATATACCAGACGACACTTCAAAAGGGGACGGCGACAAGGGAGATCAGAAAAGTTCGGACGAGAGCGACGATGATCAACCTGACAAAACCAACGTCGTTCAAGAAGGAATGGCATTGTGGAAAAAGGTCGCCATTGGCATGGTCGTTGTGATTGTTTTCTACTGCGGCCTCGGTCTCGTCATCAACCATGTCCTGGAAGGTCGAGCGAAAAGTGCTACTACAGGTTTGTGGCATCATAAAATCAATACCTTACATACAAATATATAAGTTGTATTTTTGCTTTGCAGTATCTACTACACGCATCCCAGTAGAGGCAGACAGCAACACTTGCGGTGCCGACAGCTTCATGATGCGAGACGGTGTCTGCGATGAGGCGGCCAACAATGCGAGGTGTCTCTATGATGGAGGTGATTGCTGTAAGGAGTTCAAGGACAAGACGCTCTGTCGAGACTGCGAGTGTATCAAGAAGGTTGACGAGGAGAATCTCAGGAGGCAGTTTGATGACTTGCAAGTCAAACCCGTTGAGGATCCAGGGAGGCTGGCGTCTGCGATTGGAAGCAACGGATGGATAGTCGAAGTGGAGGAGGTTGTTTCAGTCAAAGTTTGCGCCGAAGTCTGCCTGGAGCACGAAAAGGCGGCCTTGCTCAACGCCTGGCACTACCTTGCCAATGCTAGGATCTGCAGATGCGGTTGGGTGCATTCTGCTCACTGCCCGGAGAAAATGGCCAAGGCTAGCTGGACACAAGACAAAAATTTGAGCCACTACAATGCTTACGTCCAGCTAGAGAAGACCGTGTCTTGTGGTATGGGTTTTGATAATAAGTATGTAGTATGCTTTACCCTTAACAAACTTTGAACAGGTTGCTTGGCAGAAGGACTTATGATAAGCAGTGAAGGTAGTGAGGAAGCGCAGGTTGATTTTGGATCTGACCTACCCTCAAAGCAAACTCTGTGGCACTGTCTTGAGTTATGCAGACTCTACGCTGACTGCGCTTGGGTTTCTAGGAAATACGAAGCAGAGGAAGTTGGCCATGAATGTCGTTTGATGAAGGAACTTCCAAACGGCAACACTATGGTCGGTCATACCGTTATTAACTCAGGCTGGGTATCATCTCACGTTAACTGCGCTATGGTTGAATACCACTTTGAGCGTAAGTCTGTTATTATAGGTCAAGTAGTTGTACCATGTTTTCCAGCTGTTTTCTGATTGCATTTTTAGGCTACTCATCCAAAGGAGATCATTACCATTTTATTTGTCCAAGTAATGGTGAAGCTTCAAGTGCCGGGAAAGACCGCTCAGGTGATTGTTTGTTACAAACGCCTGATTGATGTCGTATCTAAAATCTAAAAACGCGCATTTTAATTTAAGATGCCAACTTTGTCATTTTTATTGACGGCTGGCAAAAGAGCTCGATAGAGGTTTTCATTGTGACTGAGGACGCTTTTGTAGAATGTGGTCACTCGATTTCTCCGCCTGAAACCAGAATCAGACTCGCCACTGGGGGAATGCTGACACTTGCTGACAGCGACGAGCCCGTAGCCGTGTTTTGTGGCGGGGAATTCGCACAAGAGAGCTCGGATGGCGAGTCTGCCAACGACAAATGCTTGATTCTCTTAGAAGATCAACGTCCAGCAACTGATTTTGTGCGTAGTGGCGACAGAAGAAGTGTAGTTTTGAACCACATCAGAATAGGAGCTGCCTCTACAGTGATCAGCAATGGCCAAACAATCTGGACAACAGGAGGAACAGGAGGTGCTTACCATTCAGAGCCTCTGGCAAATACCGAATTTGTCTCGATTATCAAGAATCAAAGTAGTGAAATGCCACCTACAAATGCCAATGGTCCAGATATGCCGTCTGAACTGCTATATCATTGTTCTGTGGTGTCTGGGAGGGAAGTTGTCATGGTGGTTGGTGGACTTGATTGGACAAAAGGTAATATACATAAGTATTTCCTAGAGTTTGAATTTTCATCTATTCACCACATTCTTATGACTTAAGAAACACTTTCCGGTAAGGTGTGGGCTGTCAACATGACTGACATGACTTGGACAAAGTTGCAGAATCTCCTATATGGGAGATCAAGACACGTCTGTGGTGTTCTGAAAGATGCAAATGAGGAGGAAGCACTTGTCGTTGCTGGCGGGTCACTAGCTGGCAGCGTTGACGTCCACGATGCAACCAATTATGTTGAAATGCTAGTGCTGACGACGGCAAACACACAAATGAAGGCTTGGGACATGGGGCCAAACCTTCCAATCCCTTTGGTACATGCTGCTAGTGCCACCACATCTGACGGACAAACTCTGTACGTCATCGGTGGCAAGGGCGGTGATGATAGCAGCAGCAAATCAATCTTCAAATTGGGCTGCTCTAGTCTCACTGCTGACCTTGATCAGGATTGCGTTTGGACCAAGGTTCTCCATGAACTTAAAATGCCAAGCGCAATGGGACTTGCCATTTCAATGCCACCCCCGCCAACTTCGGCTTCAACTTCATCTGTCATGTCTTTTGAGGACTGTGTCGACCAAAATAGTGATGAAAGCATTCTAGTTGTGACCACCGGATTTAATGGATATAGCGGGATCAGCACCACAGAGACCTTTTCCTTTGCTACGACACCAATAACAACCAGCTCCTCGTCCTACCAAAGCCATGATCTAGGCCTTGTCAGATGTAAGCCGGTTCTCCCACAAGCGCCGTCAACAAATGCCTTATTGGCAGGCACAGGGGGTGTTTTAAAGGACGACCAGAAAAAGTCGGTGCCAGTGTTATGTGGTGGTGGTGGAGCAACAGTAGAATTGCTTGAACTTGACAAATGCTACCACTTGAAGGAGACAGGCTTTTCCTTTATTGGAACCATGAAAGAGGCAAGAGCTGGCGCTGCCAGCGTCGCCATACTTGATGGCTCAACCCTGTGGGTGACTGGAGGTCTAGCCTCAGGCTGGGGACTAGACACAACCGAGTGGATTGACGTTTCAACAGTCATATCACCCAATAATGGCAAAAATATTAGCAAGTCAGGGGTTCAATTGCCCATGGCCTTAGGCTTTCACTGCCTCCAGATGATCAATAGCAAGACTGCCATCCTCTACGGTGGCTTGACTGATATTCATGGGAAATCATTTGCGAACACCTGGACAATCGAAATGAATAATAGTTTAGATTTTGAAGGGTGGACACCTAGGGCATCAATGAGACAGGCTCGCTGTCAACATAGTTGTGGAGTTGTACGGGGAAGTTTGGGGAGAAAATTCGTTGTTGCGGCAGGGGGTGGGCACATTTACTCGGCAAACACAAATCTAGTGGAGCATCTGGAGGTACAGGAGCTCGAGGACGAACATTTAACTTTCAGCGACAATTGGTCGACAGGACCGCCATTGCCAGTAAACCTAATGGGAGGAGCCAGTGTGACTACAGCAGATCAGAGAGTGCTGTTTGTAGTGGGAGGAATAATATTCTACCCTTCTCGATTTGTTTACGCTCTCAGATGCACCCTTGCCTGTTGGTGGACCAAAGAGGGTACAGAACTGCAAATTCACAGGAGTCATGCAGTTGCTATGATCATACCACCAGACCTGGTCACAGAAATTGACGAATGTAAACTTAAATCTACATATACTTTGTTTGCCTAATACTTACTCACTTTATCATTCTCTTTAGATTCGGACACGGATATTTGTGATTCGGTTTCTATTGGAGACGGTTTTTGTGATGCAGTCAACAATAACGAGGTTTGCGAGTATGATGGAGGCGATTGCTGTTCTGGAAAATACCAGGAGTGCTCAAAATGCTATGGGGAGGTGTGCAATTGTCATAGTACAGGCATACGCCAATGCTTCTCCAATGGTATGAGTGGCCCAATCAAAAAATCATTCAGTTAACACTATTGTTTTTGCAGTTGAGAACACCTGCCCGGAACATCGGCTGAATAATCTAGAGGACAAAATTTGCGACGACGAGCTCAACCATGTAGATTGTGACTTTGATAGAGGCGATTGTTGTCAGCTCTCACCTGGTTCCAGAGCTTCTTGCGCAGTCTGTGAATGTGTTTGGTAACTTTAAGTGACATGAAGTTTATTGGAATTACACTATATTGTACTCATTGCAGGCCACCGCTTGATCTCAATTGTGGTTATCTTTTGTTGGGGGAGGCTCAAGTTGGTAACAAACTCTGCGAGGACAGCCTCAACAACGAGATGTGCGGATTCGATGGAGGCGACTGCTGTCTTGACCAATTTGACTATCCCATTTCCGATAGCTTTTGCACGTACTGCTTTTGCTTTGGTGTGGAAATCTTTTACAATTTGACGCACGATGATGGCTTTTTGGACGACCTGTATGACGATTTCTGGGCTAATTTTGATTTTTGGTCGTACCTTACTTGAAGACCGTGTGCAGAAAAAAAATAAAATCGATTGTTTCATTCCGCAATCTATAGCTTCAATTGTCATGCCTTCTCACCAGTACAATTGCTTGTCGTTGGCACTGTTTAATCAAGATGGTTCGGTGCAGCTCCCAGCCAGCCTGGGATTTTTTTGCCAGATGCGCTTCGTTTAATGGCAGGAAGAAAACTGACCAGTCACCAATAAATACAATTTAACATTTTTGTCCCACAGAGCAACAGTTGTTGGTATTGAACGCTCTCGCCCATTTGAAACAGATGAACATGAGCAATTGTATAGTTCCTCGGCCGCTAATGAAGTGAGACCAAAACCTGGACAAGAGGTTGTTTGTTTGCCACAATTTTTGTCCGTGAATGAATTTGAATTCGACACACGCTATAGATGTTGGTGCATCCCTTTTAACGGCGCAAACGGCAAGGCGCTTGATTTATCTTCGAATCCCGGTACCAGCGGCCTTTCTTCAATCTCTCCGCCTGCTTTTAAAACAACCGTTGAAAAACCGTATTGCCCGAAATCCGTCTTGTTTTAATGTTAGATTGTATTGTAAGCATGCAATTAGACATCGATAGTGGTTTTTAGTAGAGAAAGAAACACTCGCACACATCGCAGTAGTCTGTGATAAGATCGGTCAGACAGCAGTCCCCACCATCATACCCGCACTCTTCAACGTTGTGGCCGTCGTCGCACGCGCCATCTCCAATATAGTCGGGGTTCAAACCACTTTGGCATTCTGAAAAAAACCAATGACTCAAATGAAATGTAAGCATAAGATTTTACCAGAACAGTGCGAGTGTCCCGTTTTGTGACAACGACATTCATTATCGTGGCAAAATCTACATAGGGTCGCTTTGAGACAGCAATCCCCTCCATCATACGAGCACACCTCTATGTTGAGATCGCCGTCACACCAACCATCTTGGAAATGCTCTTGCCAAGGTCCATGGAGGCGAGAGTCTGGACAGGTGGGAGTCGCGTTGGAAATTCTAGATATATCATACTGTACTGATATTTTAGTATATAGTGGTCAAAGTTTAATACTCTAAGCACTCGCAGATCTGGCAAAAGTTGGTGATGACATCCACTAGACAGCAGTCGCCACCATCAAATGCGCACTCCTCAATATTGGCCTCATCGTCGCAATAGCCATCTGATACCAAGTCGTGGAAGATACTCTCCGGACACTTGTCAAGGTCTGGCTCTCCTAAGGATGTAGATTTTAGATTATAGTGAGAAGTTAGTCCTGTGACTTTTTTACCACCATCTGGGCAGTGGGACGTCTCAGTTTCATGGCAGTGGCAACCATGTCCGTTGCAATTCACACAGGACATCAGGTCTTCACTAAGGCAGCAATCATTGCCATCATAGGCGCACTCTTCAATATTGTTCTCTTGGTCACACAATCCATCCATTACACTGTGAATTTCAGGGCAGGCGTGCGTGTCCTCTACAAGTGTAAGCTTTAATACTACTAGATTATATGTCAACCAAGCATTTATATACCAGTGCAATAGAAAAGCCAAGTTTCGTGGCAAAGGCACTCTTTGCCATAACAAAGGTCACAATTGGTGTCCCCTAGGCAGCAATCCCCTCCATCAAAGCCGCACATCTCGACATTATTAACTCCATCGCAAATTCCATTCCCAATGGAATCTTGGCAGTAACATTTATTTAGAACAGTAAGAATGAAATAATGACCTACTAAAAACACGTTACCTGCGCAATCATCAGGATAGCCACCGTCATTATAGGCTGAAACATTTAAACTTTTTTACAGTGATATTCTTAAAATATGCAGGCATATTACGTGTGCAATAGATCTGATTTGTCTCATGGCAAAGGCATTGTGCTCCATAGCAAAACTCGCAATACGAGTCCGTTTCAAGACAGCAATCGCCTCTATCGTAGCCGCATTTTTCATTGTTGTTTTCCCAATCGCATGTGCCATCACCTTGCTCGAACCAAGAGCAAAGGTTGTGATCTGGTCCTGTACGTACATATTTAGATAATGGCAATATGATGCAGTAACCTAAATTACCGCAGCCGGGAAAATGGTTCAGCCCTGTTTCATGGCAAATGCACTGGTCGCATACAGCACATAATGACGTTTCGAGACAGCAGTCCCCACCATCGTAGCCGCACTTTTCGTTGTTGTTTACAAAATGGCACTCCCCGTCTCCCTTTGAATGCCAGTCACACAAACTAGCATCCGCTCCCGTGACGGTGCTACCCCAGAAAACAGTGGTGGCTTCCCAGTCTAAAATGTTTTAAAAGTTTCAAACATATACTTTTAATATTTCATCCTGTCAATAGTTTTACCGTTGTCCCCAATACAATTGGCCTGCCCGGTTTCATGACATAGGCAGGAGTCTCCAGTGCACAAATCACAATTTGCTGCTTCAAGACAACAGTCTCCTCCATCGTAGTCGCACTCTTCCCTATTATTGATACCATCGCAAAGCTCGTCCCCTAGATAAAACTCCAGGCATGCTTCCACAGCTTAGGGGAGATATATAAATATATACATGTTCAGAACAACGATAAGTGCCTTACTTTGGCATTGCATACGAAGCCCAGTCTCATGACACTTGCAATAATAACAGGAAGTACAGTCTCCTACTTCCAGACAGCAGTCCCCTCCATCGTATTCGTACTTGTCATTGTTAAGCATGTCATCACATTGCCCGTTCCCCTTAAGTATAATTTCCAAAGTCGAAAATTGACAGTGGGAAACTCCTGTCTCATGACAAATGCACCCCCTTCCATCGCATTCAAGGCAGGAGTAAGGATGTTCTAAGCAGCAGTCGCCTCCATCGTATTCGCACTCTGGCCTGTTAAAGTCCTCCTGGCAATGCCAATTGGCAAGTTGACTCGAATATCCCGATGGGCACCCATCTTTTGCCATAGTAAGCATCAATGTGGTTAATTCAAAAATAACTCATGATAGACGTACTTACCTAGCTGAGAGTCTTGACAATGTGTCTTGCCAGTTTCATGACAAGCGCAGTTGTTGCAGTCAAAACAGTAGCCCGCCTCTCCAATTGGCAGACAGCAGTCCCCTCCATCAAACAGGCTCTCTTCATTGTTAAAGTCTCCATCGCAACGGCCATTTCCAGGATTCACGGCTGAAATCGAATCATACTTAAGTACTTAACCATAGGGTAAATATCTACTTACTCTGACAATAATCTGGCAACAAAGCATGGCACACTCGCAATCTGTCAGCATAGAAATCGTGCACACTAATGCCACTGCACATTTGCTGCATAACATCCATGCAACAGTCTCCGCCATCATAGCTGCACAGCTCAACATCGTTTTGAATATGGCAGTATCCATCAGCCATTAAGTTGTGGTTGCATGGTTCTGCCATGTAGAAAAGCTAAGTAGTGTTAAGTTTTTACCTATTTGTATTACCAGATACGAAACAGGTAGGCAGGCTCTCATGAGACTCCTTTTTCGGGCAAGTCCAATCATATGGTATGCCCACAGCCCACAAGTTGCTTTTGTAAACGGCAGGCGAACAATAGCCGAGTCCTCTTTCTATGTCAAAAGTTACACAGTCTTTCGAAGGGTCTGTGTTGCCATAGGCTCTGAATGGAAAGTGACAGATTTCACACATTCCTGCAAAAAAAGTTGACATTGGCACTCTAAACAAACATGTTCATCTGCTCAACGCGTTGATTTTACTAAATAAGTCAACGTCTAGGCATTGAAGTTATTCAAAAAAATCAACGCGAGTAGATGAACGGCAGCATTCTCACCAGGTTTTAGCTTTTTGGATAGCTTGGTGGAGTCCCCCTTGTGACATTTGCAGTCTTGACAGAATTGGTGAGCATTTGGCATCAGGTGTTTGTCAGGGTCGCAGCAGTCGTCTCCATCAAATTGGCAAATTTCAATGTTTGCTTTATCGTCACACCAGCCATCGTTAACTTCCATGTGGTAAGGACATGACTCCTGTACAAAATCCCTGACTGAAGGCAAATGTTTAGATATGTATATTGCTCAACATTTCATCTGCGTAAACTTTCCATACTTGTACTGTTGGTCTCTGGTCCCCATTGAATGGTGAGCATTTGTGTTTTATTGTTGATGGTTACTTTGTTGGCATTGCCTGTATCAGAGTTTAGGAATTCAGACTCATCGGCATGGGCAAGACTTTCTTCGGGGGGCAAAAAGATGCTTAGGTTTTGAAAATCAGTGGAAAAGGTGAGAATAATCAGAAGAGCAACCGAAGTGGCGATCAAAGACCATTTGACCAGGTCATACGAGAGCTTCAAGAGTTGCCCAGATTCCTGTTTTATTTCATGGACAAATGATTTCAGGGCGGCCAAAAAGTAAACCATGGTGTCAATGAGCGACAGGCCCACCAAGAGACCGAAGATTGCACCGTAGTCAGATGCGAGCATATCAGGTGTGTAGTCCAGGTCCTTCAATGTGGTTTGCCAGCTCGACTCTTCGTCCAGGTGAAATGTCAGCTTGAGATTGTCTGGACCAATTGTCGGGTCCCTCTTTTTATAGACGAGCTCAATTCTGTAGTCAATATATTGGCAGGCAAACGGACAGTTGATGTCCTTCAAACGAGAAGCAATTTCTCTTGGATTCATTCGTGACCGATCTAAAAAGGTGTCCGCCATCATTTCTAAAGCTTTTCTTGACTTGCAATGACTGACATGACTGGCTTTAGCGTTTGAGCAATTGTTATCAGAGTAGCAAAACTGCCAGTGGTTTTTAATGGATGATTTGTCGAGGTAGTTTGCTGTGGAGCACCACTTTTGTTCGCCAGCAGCGTTATCCCCTGTACATTGCAAATAGGTTCGGTTGTTCAACTTAAAAGGAATCTGGCAACTTGAGCAGCCTGAAAGATTTTTGGAAAAGTTCAATGTTTTCGGCCTGTCTGAACACGTACATACCAGAATTCTGGCCAATGTCCCAGGGCGGTGCACATTCTAGTTGGTCT
>JAAUYL010100361.1_pt1 | contig 10590 bp, 6 predicted proteins | sample 7278011 | NCBI WGS metagenome assembly JAAUYL01 (sample SAMN14350225, study PRJNA611818) | marine sediment metagenome | isolation source: surface marine sediment (1.8m) | place: French Polynesia: Moorea | collected 2018-08 | reverse complement strand
TAGAAATACACATATTCAAAAAGATGGAACGGATGGTCTAACATTGGTTTTGTTGTTTCTATCTCGTATCACGTGTATCTATGGGAGAATCTAAATGGCACTCCATTTTATCTAGCTCTTGTTTTTGACCGGAAGTGCCACTCTTCTTCCACGTGATGGACCATTTCCGGTTGCCAGGAGCTGGACACACAGCTGACAACTGGCTAAAACATTCACTGAATCTAAATGACGTTACGTACCCTCCCAAAAATACTAGGACAAAACACAAATGACATGGACAAATTAAGTAAATCTAGGGTAAAAAGTTCAGCTTTGACGAAACAGAAACATTGAGATAGAAATCTACTTAATCTAGAATACGACTTTGACAGCGAAATGTATATACATGTCAGCTACGATTCTATTCTATTCCGGGCTTGGAGTTGCCGTTCAGTTTTCAATGAAATATGTATGTAGACACTCGTTTGTTTTTATCCAGGATCCTAGGTTTTGCTTTTGCCATTGATTTCCGGTTCTGTCTCACCTTTCTTGAAGGGGCTGCGAATTCGGCGGACGGCTTCCGAGCAGCCTTGTCCTTCGGCATGATCATCCTGGCGGCTGCGAACGCCATGGTGAACGAGTTGTCGTGGTCGTCGAGGTCAGAGATCAGGCACAAGTTCACAAGCTCGTCGTCGAGGACGAGGGCAAGGTTGACATTAAAGACAAATTTGGTTCTGTATACATTGTTGGGACATCACAGAGGAGGCGCAAGGTGTGTTGGTGTTGTGGACGATGATCACAGACTGATTCTTTTTTCTTTTCTTTTTCCTTATTTTTTGGAATTGTGTGTGAAATATGAAATCAATTTTGATCTTCTATGTACGAGGACAGTTCTAAGCTACTAAGAAGTGGACGTGGACAAAAATATGTGTAGAGGTAATGGTCGACAATTCGGCGAAACTCGCACAGTTTCTGATGCGCCGGACCAAAAAATCGAATCACATTTTCTCGAGGTTTTTTTGCACAGAACAATATCTATAAAATTAGATATATAGAGGGTTTATTCTAAGACAGCTGTTTACAGGCACAGTGCCACAATCTATTTCTATATGGACTTCTAAAAGGGTCTTAAAATTGGCACAAATGCGTTAGATTAAATCATTGTTTTGTCTCACTTTAAAAATTCTTGTGAAAATCACTCGAAATTCGTTTTCTTCTTCTCGGGTGCTGACAAGGCAGCCTCTGGTTTTGAACTGAATTGGAAAACCTTTCGCTCAGCTGAGCCGGACGACGTCGCCCGTCGCCATGATGTTCTGTTCGAGCATGCGGCGGCCTCGGCGGCGACGGCCTCGCGGCCTAAAATCTCTCTAGCGAGGTCCCTGTTGAAGCTCGTGAAGCGCGTATCATCAAGTTGATCTTGCTCGCGCGCACACCTTCTTTTTCTATCGTGATCGTCTCATCCTTCCCGCCAAAAAATTCGATCCGAGTTTTGGTTACATACAGCAAAGTACATATGCCAAGATTATCCCAAGTTTTTTCCAGCTCCAGGGGGAATTTGACGAGAAGCCACCTCAAAGAGCAGAGACCTGAGACAAAATGCAAACTTACAAAAGTACGAGTAGGCCATCATACCGGAGAAAAATGACAGGACTCAGAGGGAATGAAAAGTCACAAGAATTTAAGCCTCCCACGCACATAAGGACTCAAAGTCAACGTTAGACGTCTTGTATATTTCGACAATAAATTGTCTCGCCAGCCGCCGGGTCTGAAATTATGTGAAAGGCGCCGGGACGGGCTCCGTGCTCCGTCTAAGTAATTTCACGGAAAATCGGAGCCTTGCCAGGCAATGTTTTCGAAATTAAATCCGAATTTCTGAACAAATCCGAAAAGAAAGCACAGAAATCCTGCCATTTTGGCACGGAAATGTGATCGCCGGAAGCTTCTTGCGTCCTTGGCGCGGTCTTTTTGTTCCAAAATATTTGTTTGGCACGATTTCACAGATTTTTACCCGCAAGCTAGTAGCTCGCTAGGGTCTAAATATTACTTGACCATCGGGCGTTTTTGCTTACAGGATAAATCGCCCGATAAGTTTCGCTTGCTCAAGAGCATTGTGATGCTTGCAATTCTTGAGATTCTTGAGGCGAGATGTCGCTAGATGTCGCTATTATAGTTACGGATATATCTAGGTTATTTAAAAAAGCTTGATCGCGAGCGGGTAATGGCTGCTATTTCCAGTTTTGTTTTATGTTTTCAGCGCAATGTAAAAAACTCGTGAAATTGCATTTTTGGCGGGAAAATATCCAGACGATATGGCGGCGATGGAAAAGGTGTCAAAAACGCGTGGATTGAGAAAAGATTAATGGCAAAGGACATCGAAGGCCGCGCGACGAAAACGAAAAAGGGACAACCGCCGCGCCAGATTCACAGAAAACCAGCCACCTTTCATATTTTCTCTTCGGATCTAAGAGCTGCTTTTTTGTTGTTTTTGCCGCGCCGCGCCGGATTGTCGAGTGACTGATGTTTCCCTCTTGCGAGTGTGCGAGATTTTTTGTGCACAACCAGTCTACCAATTTTGGCGGGAAAAATGGGGTCGATTTAGGGGTGCCACAGCACCATACTTCGAAAAGGACCCTTGTCTCCTGATCTTCTATTTATTTTTTGCTCTTTTCCATGTGAAAACCAGCTTACATCTCCTCCATATGTTCACGCGCATGCTTTCGCGATTTTTTGGGTATAAAAATGGATATTTTGCTGCTGCTGTTGTTTGTACCTTTCAAAGGCAGAATGGACTTTGTGGCCTCTTTTCCCACATCCTTTATTTTCAAAGGTGGCTCAAAAACGAGCGCGTGATACCAGGTCATCAGCTTCTGCCTGCCTTCTGGAAAGGTCTAGAAACGGGAAACAATCGGTTTCCTTTTTTTTGCTACCACAACAAAAATGTAATGTGACCCCATGGTGATTTTCGTCTGGCATCGAGTCGATGCTAATGGGTAAAGCATGCCTGTGGCCTCCACTTTCAGCTCCGGCCAGCCTTTAATGGTCTTGTGGTATGAAAATTTCCGTGAAATTGTGGTTTTCATGGTTTTCTCCAAATTGCCGTAATACTTAACTATTTGCCAAAGTGTGAAGCAAAGCCCATAGAATACTGAGGGGTTTAGTTCTATCATGGATCAATAGGCGCATCTTTATTAAATAAATATTTAATATTTTGTACACACGGATGCCTAACTCAATTGCTGCTGGCGCTTTTTGTATATGATATTATAATGACGTCCAGAATCAACAGAGCGTGAGGAGTTTTTTCATAAGATTAATGGTAAAAGGCATCAAGCAAGCAGCAACTGGGGAGCCAGAATTTTGACCTCCTACCTTGGTCTTCGACCTTTGGCAACATCATACTGATACTTAGCTCTTATTTTCTCCAACGACAACTTTGCTTGTTTTCAGATCACGTCCTGGTCATAAATAGTACGATCGTCCTCCTCCAAGTCTCAGGCATCACTTTTGTGTTTGGGTGACTGTTTCCGATAGTTTTCCGATGACAAAACTAGACGATTCTCTATTCTATGACTTGTTGTCCCCCACCACGGTCCACTCTCACATGCTCTTGCTACTAAACTTGCCTTTTTGTGCACACAAGGCAACCCGTTTTCATTCTTTTCACCTTCTCCAGCTCGTCTTTTTCTAAAGAATCCTACATACATAACCGCTCAATTTGTTTGCTTTGTGCCGCAAATACTACTCATACTTATAGCCATATTTTCATTCGCCATGTACACACCTACGAATCTAAGTATATACAGATACTTTTTTGAAAAAAATGCATGAATATCTGAGAAGCTTCAGAACCATGTGTTGCACTGATTCATCTCACTTCTTTTCTTCCACAACCAAGAATGTCCGCCATTTTTACCCTTTCTCTCTCTTTCATGCCTACAATGGCAGCCATCATAAATGGGAATGTACTTTTCTTTTTTGTTGCTGTAGAACCAACATCTACAACAAGTTTTCGCATGTTTCTACCTGCAATTTCAGGTTCCTCTTTTCTGTAGCTACAAGGGAAAAAGTTCTCAAAATGTTTTCAGGCCTGGTGTGTGTGTGTGAGAGAGAGAGAGAGGGAGAGGCAGGAAATGCAAAAAGTCTACTCCTGCTATAAAACATGGAGTGCTCTACCACGAAAACGCTTCTATGCCATCATTGAATGAGTACGCTGTGAATACTTTTTCCATTAAGAGATTCCATTCTGATCCTGTTTTTAACGTCATTCAATGACAAAGAGTGTGGCCATTGACATTCCAGAGATGACAATGGGCTGTACTTTCTTTCCTAATGATGAGCATATACTGATGTATAAGTCGATCTCGTTTTTCAAGAACGCGACAACGTGTCGCTAGTCAAATAACATGAGCTTGACCTTTGTAGATGGGCAGCTATAATTTCACAGCAGTCAGCTAGAGCGTGCTACCCTTTCTTCGATTAAGAAAATACATGTCATGAAAACAATGTACCAGTAAACGAGGGCATAGTTTAATGGACTCGGTTCACACTTAAAGTTGCAGTCTCTAATTTTCCTGTCTGTCTGTTATTGGAGAAAATTCTTCCGAAAAAAATGTAAGCAAAACCACGTGGTTGCTTCAAACTTTACATAACTAAACTATGAGAGCTTGCTGGAATGCTAATTGTCCCTTGCATTATTGATGTGTCACGACGCAATTCTAGACAGGAAACAACAGCATTAAAACAGCTCCTGCATTTTGCATAATAGATGATGATATGAAAAGGCCTTCATAAATAATTTTGACCTTGCCAGCCACGAGTTCGTGAACTTTTTGAGGATTGCTTTTGCTGCTCATGCCAAAGGCCAGAAAGGTTTTTTCTCCCAGCCGTGTGAAGGACGGTTGCCCGATATTTCCTTCGCCTCCTCCTACGCGACTCCAGGTGGTCGTGGGTTCATCCTGTGGCCTGGTTGTGTACGAGTACACACACTGAACAAGTTTTTGCTCCTTTGGGCTCCTGGCCTCCCGTTAATTTATCAATGGAGAGAAAGAGAACTATACCTACAAACCTACATCGCATAGTAAAAGCCTTTTCCCCTTAACCTCTAAGTGAAATTCCTCCTCTCTTTTTCACGCTCCATTTAGTGTTAACAACAAAGTAAAGAAACCATAGACCGACCCTATAGGCATCATTCAGATCCAGGGCATATTCATAGCCATCCCTCTGTCTCGCCATCTGGTAGCTAAATGGTAAGTAAAAGTAAGTAGCAATGGCTAGAGGATAGAGTGGAGACCGAGAGGAGGACGAGCTCAGCAGCCTCGATTTTGCTTCGGCCGGCCTCGCGAGAAATTGTCCGGGGACTCGACGGCCTCGACGGTCTCTGTCCTCAACGAGTTGAGAGTGTGCAACATGTAAGAAGAGAAGCGAGTTTGCGCGCTCGGCTCTCCTATGTATAGATGATTCGTCTGATGGGCTTTTCGCTCGGCAAAACCCCGTTGAGCCATCGAGCCCATCATTAAGCAATCATCATGGAAATGTTTGCAATTATGAATTACTCAGACTCAGGGATTTCACAAGTTTTCTTTTCACAGTTAGTACATTGCTCTATTGAAGAATGACAGGATAGTCAGGCTTGATAGGTTAAACGGTTTTCAATTTTTCAATTTCCTGACAGAATGTAAACATTTTTTGCGCACACACGTGTGCCTGCCAACGACCATGTATGTCATGTTTATGATTTCCATCATTTTGGCTGTCACTCACCCATTTTAAGTACATTTTCCAACCAGTGAGCCCATTTTGCAAATTAATTTTGTATCGGATATTTTAAAATGTGAAAGAAGCTACACAAATTTTCTAGAAATTTATGATGGCCTTAGGTAGCTTGAAACCTTGTTGACGAAAAAAATGAAACAATTTTTGTGTATGTACATACGCTTAGTTCAGCAATTGCATTATAGGTGGCGCTGTGTGTCGGAGAAAACTTCTCCATATTCACCTCGACTTGGTGAAGCGCGTCCTCTACGGATTTTTTAAGGACAACGTCATTTATCTATCTCAAACCAAAAGGGTCTATATGTTCTCTACTTCTGCACAACGTTCTTTGTTATTCTTTCCGGAAACACACGCACATAGCCTCGGCAATAGAAAAGCAATTTGGGAATGGGGCCTTGTAAAAATACGTCGTGCCAGAATAGAAATTGTTATTGACAATTTCTTCCGTCCGTTACATGAAGCCTATTCTTACTTATCTATCAACTCTCTGGCAGTGACAATTTATGTCCAGACTCCAGCCTCAACTTTTCGAGGTCACAGAGGCCGTCAGATCGGATGGCACGATAGCAAAGTATTTATGTAAGTGAAAGAGTTAGACAATCGAACAATCAAATTACTTATTTTTATGTGATCAACAGATTAGCCACAGATTTCCTGTTCCACCACAAATGTATAGGCTCCGCTCCGGCCTTTCCTCTTGTATCAGTAATCGATGTTGACCAGGACTTGGTGGGGTCCCTTCTTAGTTGAACGAGAACGAGTGATCGCCAGCTAACTTTTCCCTGCTCACTTTGTTCTCGAGGCCAGTGAAAAAGTTAACTTTGGAGGCGCTCAGCTTGGTTATATACCCACGCGCGTGTGTTTCTGCCCTTTTTCTGTTAACGAAAGGATTTATTATACAATGTTTCTCTCTCTCGGTCATCTCGGACGAAAAATCTGGAAGCAAATCTTTTACTTTCTTCTGCAACAAAGTAAAAGGCAGAGGAGGCACCACCATAAAATTGAGCGCGGGATTGTAAAAACCTGGCACCTAGCAATTTGTCTAATGTCAGAGGACGACGCGCAAGCGGATATTTTCATTTTTGCTCTTTTTCTTAAAAAAAACTTGTGAAATTGGACGAAATTTATTTCCAGCCTGCTTGAGGGAAACCCGAAAAAATCTTGTTAAACAATTTCACTGCTCTCTACATACAATTGTGCGACAGACAAAAATTGAAGGGCCAAGTTTAAGGGAAACTGGTGCAAGCGAAGAAGTTTTTCTCGAATCACTTTTGGTTGACTACCGCCATGTCCGTATCGAAACACTGTCAATGTCCTAACTTCCGGTTTCGAGAGGATTAAAACAAACAACATTTGCCAGCGATGGCATCCCCTTTACAGACTTGCAGTTGTAGTCATGGAGGCCGTCGGCCTCGCGGCCTCGCAGTAGAGCAGCCTCGATTTTTTCAGAACCAAGAGAGAAAAAAGAGATTGGGAATAAGTTTGTTGCCTACTAAAGTTGTTCCGTGCCAGCCATGGCTTTTGTGTCCCTTGTTTCCTCCACATTGATCTTATAACTACTAGTAGCTGTGTCAGCGTAGACACAACCATAACATCCTCTAGTCCATGCAAACAAACAAACCAAGTCATTGTATATTTTTGTTATGAAAGAGACCAGAAGAAATGCCTCTCTATGTAAACTTCCTGCTGGATGCTGCGTTGGTTTTTTATTCATTCATTGTATGAAACAATGTTCGTCCAGTGTTATTCAAATTACCAATTTTAAATATGTATCTTAAGATAAGAAGGCCTATATAATGTGCATTTTGTCTGTAGCCGTAGCCTAATCTAAATTAACGAACTCAATGGGGCGCAAAGTTGATGAGGAGGAGGAGGAGAGAACATCTTATATAATGCCTGAGTCTTTTATGTTGTGCTTTGAAATCAGAATCCAAAAGAGAACAAGAGCTAGGAGAAGGAGGTAGGGAGCAAATTTCTGAGAAAATCGCATGGCAAAAGAAAAGTTCCCGTCGGCTGGTTTGGTTGTAGCGGTGTTGCGGTTTCTAGACTCCTTAATTTTTCACTCTCTTGACTTCCCAAGAGTCGAAAGCAAGAGCCGGTTTTTCTCAGATTAAAGAGATGCTCTACGTTCTCATAGATTTTACAAGATTTTTGCATCATCTAAGAGAAAGTACGTTGTAGGCGTTTTTTTTGCTAAACGCTGCATGTGTGCGCATTTTTTATGTACTAGAAAGCAATAGAACACACCCATGGGACGTCGCTTTTTCTTGATATACTGGAGATCTACGTGCTCAATGCTTGCCAGGCACGGTATTCGTATTTACTTATGGACAGACAGCAGTCTACCAAAAAGAAAATTCTATATAATGAAGTCTAATTGTCAAGCCCCAACCTTTTCACAGAAAATTATTTTTCCCCTAACCAAAACGGACAAATGAGAGAGAAAGCCCAGGAGCAGCAATTACGTAATCAACCCCCCGCAACTTTTATTAAGGATTCTTCTCACGATCTCTCGGCTTTAGTTTGTGAAAGAAAGGAAAAGAAAGACCAGAAGAGGGGAGGATATACCGAGCCGAAATGATTGTACGGACGTGATATCACAATATTAGTATACAAAACCGTACAATAACGACAAAAAAACCTTGTGAAATCGGACGACCCCGATCCGGATCGTCGTGATCGCGACTTACCTGTGAAGGAACTTCTAGAAGTGGGCCGCCTGCTGGAGAATGCTTGGCAGCGCCGTGACCGTATTGCTTGGCCTGCTTCATGACCCGCAGGCTGTAGCTTGACCCCTTCATTTTGTTTCTTTTGTTTTTAATGTGAAATCACAGTAGGGCAACAATTTCCAATCGAAGAGTCGATCGTAGTCCGACTTTCAATTTTCATTCACTATCAATCACAGTTTTCGAACAGCTTGGCGTGTGCATGCGTGTTGTACTCTTGGCATTTTCATTTTGAAAGGCCGGCAACCTGCTTCGTGCGTGGCTACATCTTTCTTCCGTGAAAAGTTGTTTCCCCTCCTGCAAAAAAGCAAGAAAGTATATTAAGATTTGATGAGTAAAACGGCGGCAAGTGTATCGCAACAATAACAAAGTCAGGCATAACATCCATATATGTACGAGTAATTACGAGTAATATTATGGCGTCAAGCATTGTGCCACAACATGCTGGAATATGAACGTGTCAAAGGATTGACATATTTTCTGTCTGAAAGGCAAACACGGATTTGATTAGATTTTCTTGCATTCAAGGGGAAATCCTGTATTTTTTCGTCAAAATCACGCGTGGCGTTTCACAGTTTTTTTGCATGTTTATGATTTGAAGTGCATTATTTTCTTCAGGCGTCATAAAGTTATACAACATTCTATTTTTGGAAGATCTGCCCTAAACTTTCTTGGCATAAATATGGGGAGCAGTCTTGTTGATTTCACCAGAAGGGGGCCTTTTCAAAATATCTGACATGCTCGCTCCATTAACCAAAGTCAAAGGCATTTCTCGTTTTCCGAAAATACACACAAAATGACGTCGTTTCACAGGAAAAGAGCAGCGACAGTGTAAATGTCTGGCGTAATTTCTGATCCCGGCAAAGTCGTAGCATGGGACGAGCGAAGCCCATGCAATTGCTTTAGATGTTCAAAGTCATTTCTCACGCTCCGCTCATAATTAAAGAAAACCGCTCTGTTTTGACGTAAATGCCGAGAAATGCAAGGCCACAAGGCCTGTTTTTACAACACAAAACAGCCTTTGGACAATAAAAAAGTAAAAAATCCCTCCGTGATGTTGTGGAATGATGGTCATAAAGATTTCGCTCCCGGAGCGAAAATCGTTTGACAACGGAGGCGAAAATTTGGCTAGTTCCACGCAGCCTTTACGGCCAAAAATATTGTAAATTGTTTGCTCTATGTAAATTTCTGCACATCATTTCTACTGGCCTGGTGCATTTAGGACGGGTTGACACTATTTTTTGACAACACCAATAAGATGCCTTTGAGTTGGTCTAAAATGCGTCAACCTGGTTTTTTTTCGGACCCAGGCTTTTCTTTAAGTAATTGAAAGCTTGCGGACGGTCCAGAGGCAAGAAATATTCATATTTGGCTTGGAAGATGTTGCCTTTACACGTACATAAAAAAACTGTGTATAATACTTTAAATATTTTGGCTGCTCTAAATAGCGTTTCTTCTGGAAAATATCTATGACGTTCTGCTCTCTCTGCGCATCTTTTAAAGTGCGAGTTGATATGCAAATTTTTAAAAGGAGGACGCTAAAATTCCGATGTATATGTATATTATGTAAGCAATTTTTTCGACATATCTACTTAGTTTCTGTACATGTCTGAGAACCGTCAAGTTTTAACCCTTTGCTCGTCTCTTTGTGAAAAACCAGCGAAAAATTGATCAAAGACCAAAAACGAGACATGAAAAGCAAGCATAAGTAAGGTATTGCAATTGTACTTGTCTTCCAGAATCCCTTTGAAGCAACACGAATAATTTTCCATTCCAAGTCAAAGTACGAGAATTATCTATAATTGAATGCTTTCCCTTTTAATTCTGTGCAAAGCGGGCTTACCCAGTTAAGTCTTGCCGATCGGGTTATAGTATCTAGATAGCTGCAAGCACGGACAAAATCGCGTGACCTTATCGAAGGCAAGGCTGGCCTTTGTGGCCTTTATAATGAAGTACTTCTTGGTCTTGATGGTGGTGGTGGTGTGTAGCCGGTTATAGTGCAAACGAGCAACTAGTGTCCTCGCACAAAACGAGAACGTGAAGCTCGTCGAGAATTCTCCCGCGAGTCCGAAAACTCGGCGGCGCGGCGAACTTGTGGGCGCGGCCTTTATTT
>JAAUYL010063099.1_pt1 | contig 10592 bp, 7 predicted proteins | sample 7278011 | NCBI WGS metagenome assembly JAAUYL01 (sample SAMN14350225, study PRJNA611818) | marine sediment metagenome | isolation source: surface marine sediment (1.8m) | place: French Polynesia: Moorea | collected 2018-08 | reverse complement strand
GCTGTTGCTCAAGTCACCCTCTCAATCTTTTTTCATGTCTAATACCAATTCTATGAAAATATAGCAGTCGCCATTACTATTAGGAAATTCTCGCTTCTGTCAAATTTATTCCGTCCTGGGAATTTAACTTCTAACTTCAGCTATATCTTGCCTACAACTGCGGCTATATTCTTTTTCACTTATGGTCTATTAGTTCTCGAAAAATTAAGGTATAAAGCCAATTACCAAAAGCAATGCTTAGATGAGACTTAAATTATTAAGTAATTAACACAAACAGAATAACTTTTTCGATAATTATTAGCCATTTAGTATTAATTATTATCATTTTTACCTCTCTGTACGGACGTTACACTTACCGAATTATTAATTATTAATTGTTAATTAAATAATTGTGGTTTAAAGCCTCCCCTTTTAAGGGGAAAAAAGCGGTTGAGGGATGGCGAGGTCTCCTCGCCATATCCAATAGACAAACAGAAGAAATGATATTTCCCAATCTTCAATTCCGTAAAGGTTTTAACCAGAGGTAATTATCCATTATCCATTATCAATTATCAATTAATGAAGTCCCTACATACTCCCCTGCAATGCGAAAATGTAGAGAAGTGTTTGATAAGTAGGTAGGCATTTACAGAAAAGGTAATAATTAATTATTAATTGTTGAAAGCATTTTTCATTTAAGTAGGGCATAAAAATCTTATGTGGTAATACCTATTTGAAAAAAGAATGCTACAAAAAGGTGCATTTTGGAATGGGTACTTAACTGGAATTCATTTTACCGAATCATTAATAATTAATAATTATTAATTAAATAATTCAGGTTCAAAGCCGACCCTTTCAAGGAGAAAAAAAGTGCTCTTGAATTTCCTTATATTCAATTCCGTAACGGTTTTAACCAGAGGTAATTATCCATTATCCATTAATGAAAAAGCTATCCATTTTTCGCTTTTTTCAATATTTAGGGCTTGCTGATTAACTTTCAAAACCTTTATCTGTAAATATTTTAGCCTTTTTAAATTTAAAAAAAGTGCAATTTTTTAGGTCTAGGGAGCTAAAAAAGTTAGGGTTTTGAGTAGATAAGGATAGAAAAATCAAGGGATATTTATGCCTCCTAAGTCCTCTGAATTCTGAATTCTACCCTCAACAATAAGACTTTTTCAGCAAACCCTATTTATTCGTTCTTCCTTGTTTCTTCTTCCCTCTTGTCTCTTCTTGACTTCTACCATTTGTAACAAACATTTATCACGTTTGGTATAAGGAATATGAAATAGGGAGCTTTAAAATTTCGGATACCCACTGTTGTCTATATGTGAAAATATCTATAAATATACCTTTTAAGAGGTTATCTGCATTTTGTAGGCTTTAACTTTACTATCAATTCCTGTAATATCAGTTCCCACAACAACAGCATAAGCTCCCAAATTCATAGCTTTTTTTGCCATTGTTGGAGAAGCAATACCCCCTTCACAAATTGCTGGCATTTCTAAATTTTCTACCATCTGTTTTAATAATTGAAAACCAGGGGGAAATTCTGTTTTTGTTAGCTCAGTATAACCATACAGAGTAGTCGCAACAAAATCCGCACCTGTTGCTGCTGCTATTTTTGCTGCTTCTATACTATCTACATCCGCTATTACAGCTTTTCCTAACTCTTGATGAATTTGGGTAATTAATGTGGCTAAAGTTTCTCCCCCTGGTCGTTCTCTGAGAGTAGCATCAATAGCAATAATATCTGCTCCAGCTTCGGCGATCGCTACTGCATCGGAAAAACGAGGGGTAATATAAACTTCATATCCTGGTATTTGTTGCTTCCACAAACCAATAATGGGCTGAGTAATTCTTTGTCGCACTGCCCGAATATGGGATGGGGTATCTATTCTAACTCCCACCGCACCTTGATTTATAGATGCTTGTGCCATTGCAGCAATAACTTCTGGATGATGTAAAGGGGAGTCAGTGGGAGCTTGACAAGAAACTATTAAACCTTTTGGTAATAGTAGATTAGAATGTTTATTAGTCATAATTAAATAATTATTTTGTAGTAATTAAAATTGATAATTTTCGAGCTATTTTATTGTATTTTAAATAGCCTTTAGTCTGTTTTTTTATCTTTCCCTCCTGGCTTCTATTAATTAACCATTAACTCAGTGGGAGTCTCTAGGTCAAAACAGTTTCCCTTTCGTAGCCTCCGCTTAATTATACCAATTACTAAAACTAATGCTATACTTAGGTGACACTTCAATTATTAAGTAATTAACACAGATCAAATAAGCTTTTTGATAATTATTAGCCAGTATATTAGCCAGTAGCGTGTTAATTATCCTTATGTTTACTTCTCCCCCACTCCCTTATACCAATTACCATGCATTAATGCTATACTTAGGCGACACTTCAGCTATTAAGTAATTAATACATATATAATAATTTTTTTACCGATATGAGTCAATTTAATATTAGTTATTATTATTTTTAGATATAATTCGGTTATATAATAGACATCTCCAAAAATCAAAAATAGAATCAATTATTATCCATAAATTATCAATTACTTCTCCCTGTTTCCAGTTAAGTGTTAAGTGTTCCCTCTTTTCTGGAGAGGTCTAATATATGTTGATAATTCTATAATTACTTCAAGCCTTCAATCTCCCCTTCGACCCTCCGACTCTCCGACCCTCCGACCAACTATACAATAACTATTCACCCAGATTTGATATTACTTCTCCCCCACCCCCCCACTCCCCCTACTCAACAAAGTGTAGAAAAGTTTTTGAGAAATGGTATTGTGTCTCCTAACTCCTGTTTGAATTAGTTAGTAATGCTATTATTTTACTCAATAAATATTCGAGATTAATTGGTTTAGTCAAACATTCATCCACACCAGCAGCATAATAATATTCTCGATTTATTTCTGTATTAAAATTAGTTAATGCCAAAATTTTAATATTTTTAGTGGTGCTTGTTGTGCATAACTGCTGAATAATATCTACACTATCAATTCCTGGCAAGTGCATATCTAAAATTACAGCAACAGGCTGCAACAAAATAATTTGCTCCACAGCAGTAGAACCTTCTATTATCCACACAACTTTTAATCCTGCTGCTGTCAAAATATCACAAATGATTGTGGCAATATCTTCTTCTTGTTCAATCAATACTACCGTACCTTGTAAGGATAAAATATTTGATGCACTTTCTCCTTTTTGTTTGAGTTTTTCATTTGCTGATTTAAGTGGTTGTGCTGGGAGTTTGACTGTAAAAGTAGAGCCGATATTTACAGTAGATTCTACTTCAATAATTCCACTATGAAGTTCAATTAATTGCTTCGTTAAAGCTAGACCTAAACCAGTACCACCTTGTTGACGATTATAAGGAGAATCTAGTTGTTGAAATTTCTTAAATAATAGTGGTTTTTGCTCTTGAGAAATTCCCATACCAGTATCTTCTACTTGAAAAATTGCTGTATGTCGATCTCTCATCACTTTAAGTCTAACATTTCCCCCACTAGGAGTAAATTTAATTGCATTGCTGAGAAGATTAAATAGAATTTGTTTAACTCTTCTTTGGTCAGCCGTAAATCGATCTAACTCTGGAGTTACATTCTGTTCAAAAATTAGTTTTACTTCATTTTGTTTAGCCTTTTCTATAAAATTTTGCCAAATTTCATAACTGAGTTTAGATAAAGAAAATTCACTAATTTTCAATACGGTTTTGCCTGCTTCTGCTTGAGATAAATCTAGAATATCATTGATTAATTCCAGGAGATGTTCGCCACTATCATGGATTGTTTGTAAATAAGCTCTTTGCTTTTGTATTGGCATGATTTTCGCTCCTCTATTACCATAAGACCACTGCAAAAGAGTTGAAGAAATACCAATAACACAGGTCAGAGGGGTGCGTAATTCATGGCTCATTGTCGCTAAAAATTCACTCTTAGCACGATTAGCTGATTCTGCACTTTGAAGTGCATCATAAAGGTCTTGGGTTCGCTCAACTACACGTTTTTCTAAAGTTTGTTTTTGCCTTTGCAATTCTGCATATAATTGAACTTGGTAAATAGCTATTGCTAGATGTTCTGCAATTTCTTTGAGAAATCTCTTTTCATTGTCTTGCCATTCTCTCTCAGAACATTGATGGGCAATTAATAATCCCCACAATTTTTCATCAACTATAATGGGTACTACTAATTTTGCTTTGATTTGATGTTGTCGCATCAATTCTAATAGACAAGGAAATTTACTATAAGCTATTTCTACATCAGCTATGGCTTGAACGGAGCTTTTACTATATTTAACTATAGAACTATTAGGAGGAAAAAAGCAGTTTTCTGTCTCACTTAGACCTAATACAGAAGAAATTTTATCAGATGCCAAAGCTTCATACTTCACCGAACCTTTTTGTTGATTTACTACTGTAATATTATTTGTTAAGAATAAAGGATGATTGAATTGATAAATCAATAATCTCTCAACTTTGAGGAAGTTTCTCACCTGTTCCACAGCAGTTGATAAAATTTCTGGTAATTCTAAAGTTTGGCGAATTTGAGTTGTGACTTGATTCAGGAGTCTCTCTTGTTCTATTTGTTGGTTTAGAGCCGTCTCAATAGGTTTACATACTAATGGATAATGTTGATTCTTCAGCCCTGAATATGATGATGATAATTGATTATTTTGTGGCAAATTAGTTTTTGTTATTAATTCAGGATTAGGAGTAGATATGCCATGAATATTAACTGTTGAATCATTTATTGATAGTAAATTTGATAGCTCAGGAACATCTTTGTTTTGCTTGTTTTTTTGAGGATTGTTTAGCTGTAAAATAGAGTCTATATTTTCACTATAAGTCAATAGTTTGAGTAATTTTAAGGTAAATTCGCTTTGGAGATTAGCATTATTTACTTTGAGGTTATTTATTCTAGATTGAACTTGAGATATAATTATTGATTTACTTTTGTCTTTCTTTAGTCGATTAATAATTTGGTATACAAAAACTTGAATTGCTTTTGGGTCAAAAGTTAAACCCACATTAAATTTTAAATTTTCCACATTTCCCCTTTTCAAGGGAAAGCTAAAAGAGTTAGATTGGGAATTATAATTTTGTTGTTGTTCTGCTCTTCTCTGGCTTTGATTGTTTGATAAATCCTTAACTACTTTGCCCCATAAAAGTCCATTAAACTCCTTTGAAATAACTGCTGTGAACTTTACCCCTGGGAACATAAGGTATTGAGTGGTGGCAAATATATCTTCTGTAATGACGATGGTTTCTAGACCTTGAGATGTCTGTTGTAATAGCTGACTTAATAGCTCAAGTGTATTTAAAGGCAAAGTTAAGCTTGGTTTTGCAGGTGGAAAACTGGGCATTTCCCTGGTTGTCTTGTATGAAATGGCCATAATACTATTCCGGAGTAGGACAAAGAGTATTGTTTGTGCAATCATCAAACACCGATTAGATTTTAGATTGTTGAATCCAACCGTAAATTAATCCAAGCTAACATATCCTCATAAAATATTTTTCATATAGCTTATTCCTGATTAGTTTCAATGATTAACCTAACTCAGCTTACACTCAATTCTACTATCGGAAACTTGCCTTCCCACGATTTTCAAGTTAATTCTGCTACTTTAGGACAGATAGTAGCTGAAAAATTTAGACTACAACCAGAATTACCGGGAGTTATTATTACTCAAAGTACCCAAATGTTGGGTATGATTTCCCAAATCAGATTCTTGGAATATATAAAATTACCTGAAAAGAAAAAAGTTTATTATAGATGTCCTGTTCGTGAATTGTTAGACTTTCTCAGCACTCCTCCTCTAGTTCTTTCCGAAAATTTTCAAATTAATGCGGCAGCTATCACCGCACTGAATAGACCAAAACAGTATGTTTATGAACCTATAATTATAGTTTTATCTAATGGCAGCTTGAGATTGATAAATTTAGATGATTTACTATTAGCACAATCTGAAATTTTACTAAACCTAGATAAAAAGCTGCAAGAGCAAACAGAGAAATCTCAATCAGAAATCCGAGAATTATATCTAGAGGAAAATGATGATGATCAACCCACTGGTTTTCTCTTAGAGTCAAAACCCCTGATCAAAAAAATTGAAAAGAAACTCAAACAGCATAAAAAAAAATCAAACAAGCAACTCTAAAAATAGTTCATTTATAGCCTCTAATTTATTTTTTTTATGAGATATTTATTTTCAATAAACTTCGGAATTACTTGAAATTAAGCAATAGTTATAAATTGCCCAGATGCAACCTGTATCTAAAATTTGTCAAAAATCCCCAAATACATCAAAACTCTGAAATTATTATGGTTGCTTCCTAATTCCAAGAGATTTTATTCACCGAAAAAGTGGGTCCTCTCCTGCCTTATAGGGCGACTTTAATTCTGGATTAGGTTAAATCATCAATCATTTCTTCTACTATTTGTGTCATATTTTTTTTCCTTATTAAAGCATATAATTTTAACTTATCTAATCTCTTACTTGATAGCCTAAATTTTAATGTTTTATCTTTCATAAAACCCCACAATGTACGCACAAATATATTATAATAGAGATATAGAAAAAACCCTACGATATTAATTTTTAGTGCAGTAATTAAGGTCGAAAACATTGAAAGCAAGATATAAATATAGATGCTATCCAAACCTTATACAACAAATTAATTTAGCTAAATTATTTGGATGTACAAGAGTAGTTTGGAACGATGCTTTAGCTCATTGTATTCAAGAGTTTAAATCATCAAAGAAAAAGCCAAGTAATGCTGAACTACAAAAAGTATTTATTACTCAAGCTAAGAAGACAATTGAAAGAAGTTGGTTAACCGAAGTATCAGTAGTTCCATTACAACAATCATTAAACGATTTGCACCAAGCTTATCAAAACTTTTTCAATTCAGTTATAGGTAAGCGTAAAGGAGTAAAAGTTAAACCTCCAAAATTCAAGAAGCGTAATTCAAAACAGACAGCTAGATTTAGTTTTAGAGGATTTAAGCTAGGTCAAGATAAGGTATATTTAGCCAAGATTGGAAACCTTAAAGTACATTGGTCAAGACCGTTACCATCACCTCCATCATCAGTAACAATAATTAAGGATTCAGCTAATGGATATTTTCTGAGTTTTATTGTAGAAACATCTGCTGATTTTTTACCTAAAACTCAAAGTTATATTGGTATAGATTTAGGGATAAGCACATTTGCCACTTTAAGCAATGGCGAGAAAATTAATGCACCAAAACCATTAAAGAAAAATCTAAAGAAATTAGCCAAATTTCAACGCAGGCTTGCCAAGAAAATACCAGGTAGTAAACGTAGAGAAAAAGCTAAGTTAAGGGTGGCTAAATTACACGCCAGAATTAAAGATATTCGTACAGATTTTCTGCATAAATTGTCAACTAAACTAACTCGTGAATATGACACAATAATATTAGAAGACCTTAATGTTTCTGGAATGATTAAAAACCGTAAGGATCCCTAAAGCAATCAGCGACTTAGGATGGAGGGAATTCAGGACTTTAACTGAGGCTAAATGCCAAAAATATAGTAGGGAATTTAGAGTTATTTCTAGGTGGGAGCCGACAAGCCAAAAGTGTTCTCATTGTGGTTTCCGTGGTGGTAAGAAAGAATTAGATGTAAGAGAATGGACTTGTTTGAACTGTGGGATGCACCACGATAGAGATGTCAATGCTGCTATCAATATTCTTAATGTTGTAGAAACAGCAACTCAACCAAAAACCAAGGTTGAAATTGTTGAAACTGAAATATTGGAACCTGTGCAGTTATCTCTTTTCAATACAGTTGCCGACGGACAGCGGTCGATTATATTAAAAACGAGCATTGAGCAAATGTAAGACTCGCCGTAAAAAGCAAGCTGATTGCAATGAAATGCTAACCCACTCTGAGTCTTTTAAACAGCTTAGTTTGTTTGATTGATAGATGGGAATCTCCGCGCCTAACCGCCGGAGAGGATGTCAAAACCAAAATATGACTACTACTATATATAGTCATAACTAAGGTATTTACCAAAAAATTGGGGTATGCGCCTCGTCCTTATAGGGCGACTTTTTAGTTGATGAGCGTTTCAATAAATATGTTATAATTTTGCTAGTTTTAAACTCAGACTATGAAATCTAAATTTAAGTACCGTATATATCCAACGCCGGGACAAAAAACCAGATTAGCAAAGCTATTTGGTTGTGTTTGCTGCGCAACGCTGCGCGAACGTGTTGTCTGGAACGATAGTCTAGCTTGCTACCTGTGAAAAGTATGCTCTTAGAGAAAAGAAACCAAGTAATTCAGAACTACAAAAACAGTTTATTACTCAGGTTAAAAAGACTGAGGATAGAGAATGGCTATCAGAAGTTTCTGCTATACCATTGCAGCAATCAAGGAAGTCACGCGCAAACTGCTAGATTTACAAAAGGTGGCTTTAAAGTTGGTGAGCATAAAGTCTCTAGCAACGCAAAGATTGGAAAGCTGAAAATTGTTTGGTCAAGGGAACTACCTACTGTTCCATCATCAGTAACAATAATCAAAGATTCAGCCAATAGATATTTTCTGAGTTTCGTAAGTGCCTGAAACGAAAATTAAAGAAGTTAAAAAATACAGAACGTTTACACATTTGTTTTGGTTCTCAGAAATTATTTAAGGACTCAACTTTTTCAAGGTCGGAAAGCCCTTGAGGGAATCCGCTCCCCATAGTTTGTGGGCGGAACATCAACTTTCTGTGCAAGTACCCATTGAAACGGGTAAGCAATGAATCATTTGCACCTCACCGATGGCAAATGTCTAGCGCATGTCTAGTTTTCAAGAAGGTGAATCAGTTAAACTTAGGAGAAATATAATGAAGTTACCAACTTTTTTAGTTGTAGGCATAGAGAAAGCAGGAACTACATCAATTTATCAATATCTAAACCAACATCCCCAAGTTTATATGAGTCCTGTCAAAGAAACAAACTTTTTGGAAAGAGATTGGGAAAATTTTCAAGGGAAACCAAATCCAAAAAGAATTGATACTTGGGAAAAATACTCCAATCTTTTTAGCAATGTCCAGGATGAAATTGCTATTGGTGAAGTATCTCCTAATTATCTTTTTCATTATAAATCTTCATCTGAAAGGATTATTAAATACGTTCCTGATGTCAAAATAATAGCTATACTTAGAAATCCAGTAGATAGAGCTTATTCTGACTATCTAATGCACCTTCGTGATTCAATAAATGTAGAAAAAGTTCGTTCTTTAACCGAACAAGTTCAATTTCGTGCTGATACTTCTTTCACTCTTAAAAAAGGATTTTACTATACTCCAGTCAAGTATTATTTTGATACTTTTGGCAAAGAAAGAGTAAAAATTTATCTGTATAATGACTTGTCTGAAAATTCCTCGGCAATGATGCAGGATATGTATCAATTTATTGGAGTAAATAGTGACTTTACTCCAGATACCTCAGAGCGTCAACAAGTTGCTGCAGTTCCCAAGAATCAATCTCTGAATAATTTAATGAAAACTAAAAATCCTGTAAGAGCAGCAGTTTCATCTGTTTTAAAGGTGGTAATGCCTCTAGAAATGCGACAAAAATTACGCTCTAGCTTAGTCAATTTAAATTCAGGAGGAAAAGAACTCAAACCTCTTTCTTCAGAAGAACGTCAACTATTAATTGACTTCTACCGTGAAGATATTCTCAAGCTACAAGATTTGATTCAAAGAGACCTTTCATCTTGGTTAGTAATTTAAATATTAAACTATAGCAATTCCCAGACTTGTAAGGTACAAAATTCGTTTTTTTTAGGGAACAGAGAATAGAATAAAAATAAATATTAGGTGTACCTAATTAGCCTGAAAAACGCTATATTTGATATACATCAAAGTAGATTAATCCCAGTGGAATTAACTGCAGATAAATACAATAGATAGAGTGGTATAGATATAGGAAATTAATGAATAATTTCCTATATTTTAACTTCTAATAAATTAGAATTTTATATTTAATTTTTGCCTCCCAGTTATTATATAGTTTTTCGAGATTGGAGCAGTTTAAAAATTTAGGGTTAATTGCAAAACTTAACTAGAAACAGAGAGAGCAAATCACCTTATCAATATAAGGCATCATTTCAATAATTAATAATTAGGGTTTGCACTCAAAAGTCTTTTTGTGAAGGCAGGTCGGAGGTCGGAGGTCCGAGGGAGTAGTTAAGAGTCAAGAGAAACAGGGAGTTATAGAGAAGGTATTCAGAAAAATTATCCTTTGATTTTCCTCCCCAACTCTTACCCAAATACTAACTTTTTGAGCCCGATCAGCCCAAAATCTCGTATTTTTTCCGGACTTGAAAATGCTCAAACCCTTATCTGCCAATAGTTTTATATTTAATCAGCCAGCCCTAATTAACAATTAATAATTAATAATTACCTCTTCTTAAAACAGATATAGCAATCCTAAATAGGTCGTGACAAATCAAAAAGTAGAAAAAAAACTGAAACTCCCTCCTGTTGCCTGTTGCCTGTTGCCTGTTGCCTGTTGCCTGTTGCCTGTTGCCTGTTGCCTGTTGCCTGTTGCCTGTTGCCTGTTGCCTGTTGCCTGTTGCCTGTTGC
>JAAUYL010096858.1_pt1 | contig 10593 bp, 3 predicted proteins | sample 7278011 | NCBI WGS metagenome assembly JAAUYL01 (sample SAMN14350225, study PRJNA611818) | marine sediment metagenome | isolation source: surface marine sediment (1.8m) | place: French Polynesia: Moorea | collected 2018-08 | reverse complement strand
TTTTTCTTCGGCTACCAAAATGTTTTTTTTTTCAACGATCCAAAATAAGAACCATTTTTCCTTGAAAATTGATTTCGTTGATTGATATAGAAATAATTTCCGATCCATCATTTTTTGGTGACAGTTACAATGTTCACAGGGCAAGGAAAAGGAATAATGGAATTTTATTTCGCCTGAATTTTTGGGGCAAAATAGGTGCAACAGGGTAGGATGTATCGCGACACATCTTGAAGTTGTTTGTATCCTCTTCACGTTCCCAAACAAAACAAAGACATATTTTTTGAGTGCCGCCACCTCCTCCTTTTGATCATTTTGGCGTAGTATATTTGTACCTTTATTTGCTAAATAAGTTTTGTTTACTTTTATCAGGACAGTTGTAATCATGAACAACAATAACAATGATATGTCATGTTTTTGGGTAATTTTGAAAACCCTGAAAAAGGAAAAAGAAGTAAAAAATATTTTTTTCAAAAATCAATGTCAAATTGATATCTTCCATTTTTTTAAAACAAAGTCGGCCTAATTTTAAGAAAGGTATCAGTTCATATTTGTATAGTCCTCGACTAAAATCGAGTAGAATCTTACAACCGTGTAACTGTGCTCTTGTTTTACTTTACTTACAATGATGAATGTCTTGCAAGATTAGATTGCTTGCTCGGTTTCTGTTTGAATTTTCTGTACCCGAAATAAGTTCCTTAAAAATATATGTATTATTTTTTAAAGTTAAGATGAAAAATTAGCACCAGATGTGTAGTTTTGACGAGCAGAAAATAGCCTAGAGAAACATTTCTAAAAAACGCCTTTAACGACTCATTTGTAAAATATTCATAAAAGACTCAATTGTCAAAAAATAAACAAAACTGCAATAAAAACTAGCTTTTGAATATTTGTGAATATGTGACAAATTTCCTGAAAAAGGGTGTGCATATATTATGAAGCTACTACCAAAATATTCTTTAGCTCAGTTCATAGAGCAACAATCAGGCAATACTTCAAAAGCCAGCAGCAAGAAGCAGTTTTGGTTTTGGTTTAGGTACGCGAACGAGCGTTATTTAGTATAAACCTCGACCTTGGATTCCATAGCTGTTGTTCTCTGTTCACCTTACGCAAAGCGTAAGTTCAAAACGGAAATCACAGAGGGTATTTTACATATTTCAATATTCTTTTTAAAAAAAATATTCTGTCTTTAAATTTGTTATTAATATTTTTCAGTATTTTTATAAAAGGCAACAAAATCACTTTGACCCTCTGTGAATGATTTTGCGTACGTCTTTTGTACAGACAGCTCGCGAGTAATATATCAGTAAATAGATGTATAATGGCCACAGTGGGTGACTACATGTCCCCCTTATTATTATGTACCATCATGGTGTAAGATACAGAGGTGGTACGGTTATATGTGGTTCAGCTGATGCTCCTTGCTGTTGCCTCCTTAATGCAAAACCAAGAGGACAGCTTATCTGTGCGCGCAAAAATCCCGAAAATTCACAAATTCTGCAAGCACCATAAATCAAAGCTGCATTCGGAATGAAAAAAAAATATTTGTTTAAATAAATCCCAATTTTAATATATTCAGTTTGACTGTCTGAGATTGAATATTTATTAACCATACTGAATTCCTCAAAAAATATTTTTGATTCCGTCAAATCCAGAGGGATTTTTGGTAGACAATCCAAAAACTGTACAAAATGCACAATAGATGGCGTTGTATCCTGGGGTCTGGAGTGGAATTAAACTAATTTGGCTGTCTTAATTTGTTTACTTTTTGGCATATTTCCTACGGACAGATCGTGATAGACAGGGCGTAGTTTTTGTTGGCGCGCATTAACTCGAAAGAGATCCTGGCAAATACCTCCAGACGATTTTATGTTAATGCACTTCTTTTTTACAAAAACGGGATGTAGATTTTTGTAGATAATCACGTGGGTGGTTTAACTGGTATCACTCACGCCCAACATCCCCTTTTTAGCAAAGGGAGTCTCAGATAAACAAAGTCACGTGGTGCTTCATAAAAATGCAAACAAACAGCTGACTTCGTTTGATCGAGATTCATTTAATCCTTGCAATATGTAGTAAAAGAAACCGTCTTTAATTGAGGAACTTTTTAACTGCAATAAATGTCATAAGCCCTCGTAAAAGCATCCAATTTTTGCAGGCTAGACTCGATATTTTACTCGGGCTGAATTCCCAATCATTTTTGCAACGTCTTTAGGGTTTATTACAGTGTATGTGGGTGCAAAGCATTTTTGGGTTTCCTGTACTGTAGAAACAGATATTTGCGATGTAGTGACAAATGAACCCCTTATAAATATCAGTGTCTGTAAGAAGAAGCAAAAAATATACTCGTTTATTAAGGTTGTTTCAGAATACATATTAGAAATAATAATAATAGCATTAATATTGCTCTAGTTAGATGTTTATCAGATCCAGACAGACGTCTTTTAAATTGTACTGACGCAAACTTGAAACTCGAAAAATATGATAATATTTGTTTAAGTATTTGATGCCTTGAAAAGCACTAATCGAGAGCTATTATCGTTTACACTTCAAAAATGAGCTGAGCAATCAGGCAAAACACATTTACATTTGCTACGTGCTCAGCAGGACACATGAGAAAAATGTAAACAAACGTCCACGTGGGTTTGTTATTGTTTCCGTTTATGACAACATTTTTTGGAACACTCTGTACAACAACAAACTTTAATAACAATGGTTCTTACAACTTTTTGTAACAAGTGCTCGTTGTGTTCTTTTAACTGTTATTGACCTTCCTTGAGATAAAAGTGGGCTGCTGAAAACCTACAGCTGGACATTCTCCATACAGGGATTGTATCAAAAGTTTGACTGTCGAAATATTCATCAATAGGTTTCTTGCATTTCGAGGATAAGGGGTTATGTTTTTGCTGCTTATAAAGTGGCCTTTTTACACAAATGTTTTTTGTCTCTTTGGGTTAAGTTTTCAAAAAAAAACCTGGGAATGTTGAAGCTAACTAGGAAGGACTTTTGGCACTTACTTTTAATGTTTTTGCTAGACAAATCAGATATTTTGTCAAATCATAAAAATATCAATGGCAAAGTAAGTAGATATTCCTTAAAGATTTAGACCACCAAGAGTTAACTGACTGTTTGCTTGGTGCAGCGTAAAATGCGAAAATGTCGAGACTCGAGACATTAGCGCCATCTTTGCTTTGGGATTTGAATGAAAAGTCACGTTTTTTTGAGTTGCTGTCGTGAGACTTGAATATCCCCGACCCCATCTTCAGAACCTGAGAACATTAACCCGCTCGGTTATGGCTTCTAAAACAAACAATGACAAAACGATTCTTTAGACCTCGATGAATTCTTGGCAGGGCCGGAAAATTGCAAGGATCCATCTTGTTGGTTTTTGTATGAAAAGTATGAATTCAACTGCAAAAAGGTGTTTAAATCATTTGAATTAAAGAAGAAAAGTTTCAATGCGAGGGTAATTTGTCTGACCTTCCTAAATTCTAAATTCCTGTAGGAAATATGATCGTACAAAAAATCTTTCATCGTGTTTTCCTTGCTTGAAAATATAATCGTGAAGAGGTTTGAAATTAGTACCCTAACAAATAGTTTCTTAATATTGTTACTAAAGTATTGCCTACAAAACAAGAATATTTTTATTAACCTACACCTACGTAAGCTTGACGCGCGCGAGGAAAGGTTGCGTGAATTCTATTCAGAGAACGTTCCGATAGAAACATTGGATCCCCTTTAAAACTTTAAAGTTTTATTTGTAAGATGCCGTGAATTTTGACCACATAATGCGTGGGCACGATAATTATCTCCAAAGACCCCCATAAATGTCCCAATTTTTCAAACTTCATTTCTTACTACCATTTTCTTTGAAAAACATCCATTTTTCAAAAAAATCATAGCAGCATAATATTTCTCTTTGTTTTTTTAAAAACTTATTAGAAATATATTCCCGCTCTTTGCGCAGAATAAAATAAGTGAGAATAATTCGCAACGCTCCTCGAAAATCGAGACATTTTAATTTGCACAAAAATGTTTTTAAAACTCCTTGATTTAAGAGCCTCTCTCATTTATTGCCGGTGCTTTGAGATAATCAAAATTAAATCCAATTTGAGAAACAAAGTGTGCAATTAACTCTTACCATTAGCTTTGTTTTTTCAAATGTATAGTCACTGAAAAGTTTTAAAAGTTTATAAAAATCCCTTTAAAACTTAAGTCTATTTGGTTTTATCTTAACGCAAACAGATAACAAAATTGAGTTTTGAAAAGCCATTAAAATAAAAAAATGTTGCAAGTATTTTCTTACGAACCAGGCCTTAGTTTTCGAAATTATTTTCTCTCGAGCGGCTACTGCCCTCGCACAGTGGCTTTAATCAAATGGCAATGCGCGATTTGGCAACGATAAAATCATAAAGGTAAATGTAATGTAGCAACAGATTTTAATACTTTTCACTGTTTTGATTATCCTATCGAGAAATATCGATGGTAGGCGGAGGACCTGACTGTTAGGGTTTCAAAAAAATAAATATTTTTGCTGGTGACTTCAACGCGCGGAGAGTATTTTTTCCGGTATTTAACCATCCCTACATAGCAAACCCACATTTGTAAGCAAGAGCATTATTGTCGTAAGTTGCATTGAAAAAGAATCTTGTACAATGGTGTGTGTGGCCAGACATTTGTTTGTTTGAATGAACTGCAAGATTGGCAGAGGTTGTGGATATTTTAAAACAAACATGGCCAGCAGTTTTAACTGAACATTTTTTATATTCATTTGGGTGTGTTTTATTCTAGCAGTCCCTTTATCTGGTAATAAATCTATGACAATGACTGCAATTTAATCAGTTGAGCAGATTATTTTGATATTTAAAATAGGATTTCAAAACTGTGATATGATGCGATATTTTGTACATTACCAGATCGGGCTTTTTTAAGGCAGCCAAATCACATTTGCCCACCCACACGAAATGCCCAAATTGTGCTTTTTTGGGACGGAAAAACGCCAAATATAACCCCCACCTTTTTGTTTTTGTTTTTATGCAAATGATTGAGAATGGTGCAAATTTGGCTGCTTTTTTGGGTCGTTGGGATATCAGATTTTAAATTCAAGCCCACCCATTTAATAATGCTTCAGCATAATTGCTGCAAAAAGTTGCCAAAAACGGCCGCAAAAGCGCCAGAAGCAAGGTTGTATCAAATTGTCGGGTAGCACTTTTTTACGGCGAATTTTGGGCAAAACAGAAACATGGAGAAGGTTTTGAATATTTTCAAAATTGGGCATGGGTGCCTATCAGATTTTCGAAAAAAGAAGAACAATGCTAAAAGGCTGACCATAAAAATGCAAGCAAAGCAAAAGTCAATACCTAAAACTGTTAAATTCAATTTGTTACGAAGCTTGTCCCTCTAAAAAAATATTATGGAGATGTATTCAAATTTCTGATTTCGTCTGCAAATATCCAATTGTTTTTACTAGTTTTAAAGTTGCTTTTCCCATTTTCAATTTTCAATTGCATTGTATTCAAATAATCTCGTAAAGTGAACTGCCAATTCTAGATTTAAGATCAATCTTTTAAATCCTTTTTGCGAACTGCTATAAAGCTCTCCAAAAAAAGGAGAATCGAAAATTTGCTGCAACAGAATCTGATAACTTGATTTTGCAAAACTAACCCTCATGATGGATGATCTTGTGTCGCATATTTTTTGTTTCGAAGAAAATAGATTTCTATGTTGCTTCAAAAATCAAAACTACTGTGAACGGTCAAACTCAAATTGTGCCTATATTTGGACTAAGTAAGTCGATCTTGTAAAAACTAGTTTTTTCAAAGATGATTCCCATTGGATAATATAAACCCCATAGCTTTAACACAAATGACAAAGACAATTCAATGACTTAATTTCAAGTTTAGAGCATATCTAGATGGTGAATTTGTCAATTTTGATTCTTCTGTCCTTCTCTATTGAGCATCGAAATTAACGTGAGCCTTTCTTTGATTAATTTCAGATGATGCCCTCGTCGCCTTTAATCGGCCGGAGGTCTGGGACTTCGAGTCCGAATCGGATTGACATGACCAAGGATTTGGTCATTGGAGAGCTGGCCTCAAGGATGCGCCGCCCGGTGCCGGACTTCAACAAAAACAAACGGGGTAAGTGTGTGTTAATTTTAAAGATTAATACTGTGATGGTTAGGTTATATAGTCATCCTAAAATGGAATATACTGCGTAAGGTCCAAGTTTTCTTATCTGACACCATTAATCGATGCACTTTTGAGACTTTTAATTGGTTTTTCGAGGCGCGGAAAAACAGCACAGTAATAAGAAATTGAAAACTAGAAATCTCCAGACAGACCACCCTAAAGTCCTGTTAAATGTTCAATTTCGAAGTTTGTTGTGAACTGTATCCCAAAAGGGATGGGGGTAATTTGTTTAGATTCTCTTTTTGATTGCGCACAGGTGTACTTTTTTATCAACTTCAGCTCTATAGTGTGGCTACTGTAAAGTTTTTTAAACGAAAAGAACAATAGTTTGCTGGTCAATTTCACTTGAGAGGGACACTATCTTATCTGGGAACTCTGATAGCATTACGTGAGACGCTACCAGATGTGTCTTCTGACCAGCCAGAAATTGGCCAAAATATTTTAGAAAAACAGCCAAAAAACCGGGTGATCTTTGCAATCTCAATGCACTTTCTCTAAGAGTTGCAAAAATAATTGGTGGTGGCAAAAACTTTTTCCGCCCGTTTTTCTATAAAACCTTCTACAATTTGAATCGCAAAATGTGTTTTAAAAATGTAGAAACATGAGAAAAGTCTGTTTAAACTTTAAAAGATTTTACAATGTTGTGGGTGTTTCTCAAAAAGGATTCAAAAAGGCTATCTCTTTTTGTCGGAGAATTGTTTTAAAAACTGCCATAAAAATAAGGCAACAAATTAGGCGAGATTTCAAAGGGAAACAAGTTGAATTCTAGGCTTGCAAAAATATTTTAAAAGAAAGATGGTTAAAATGTCTTTAAAAAAGCCGTAAAAAGGGGGTTCGAAAAGAATTTTACGATCTGTTTTTCTTCATTAAGAGCAATCAGCTGTCTATTCAATTCTGCCTACTTTTTTGCTCGTGGATAATGACGAGAGTCGAGAGTTCCATGTTGTTCAAAAACCGTGTTTGCTTTTAAAATAAGCTATGAAAACATGGAATTTCACGGAATTTTACAGAGACGTTTTTCATTGGAATTTTTATCTTGGAAGTGCGAAATCAAAAAAGTGCTTTTTCAGTTTGATTGTTGAATTTTCGAGACTCGGTTGAGTTGAGATCCTTGTAATTCATGCACATTTTGAATTTTCCCGCCCACGCACCAAAAAAAAGGATGAACGACGGACGCTATCGCAAAAGAGATGCCTCGTGTCGAATGCAGTAAATTGGCCTCGTGTGATGGGTTATTCATAAAGTCAGATAACGCGCTTCCTTTTTGGAATCTTGTATAGCCAAGCTAATTAGGCAATCATGACTTGTCAAAAGGGATATTTGTTTACATATGTGAATTTTAGCGCCATTTTTCCTGGACTGGTTAACCGGTTAATTCCCCAGCACGTGAACGCTAGCCGGGCTGACCTCAGATGCCTGTCTTTAACATCTGTTTTGAGATAGCGCGCGGGTAGAGCCCCCTGCAAAGTGACAAATGGTCTTAACAAGTCAACATGGGCTGCTCTAAAGAGCGATATTTATTATGCCATATCTTTGGGATGGCAGCACTTTTGGTTTTTGTGTGACTTCAAATCTTTCCCAGATGTAAACAAAGATCGGCTATCTGGCTCACAGATTTGCCCATTTAAGCCAGGAGAGCTTCTGTAAAAAGAAAACACTTGCTTCGCCCTCAAAACCACACTGTTCCCAAAATGTGCTATGGAATCACTTTCGAGACTTGGTTGTTCTTGAAATCATTTTCATATTCATTTGACTGTCAAAAATCTAGACAACAATGACATGATCTGTCAACAGCAAACCAAAAAAACTCTTTCAGGAAAATTTGAAATTCAAATGTTTGAAAATCCTTTTCACAAAAAAAAATCACGGAGTGGAGAGCCTCTTCTCGGATTTGTTTATTTGTTTGTTTACATTCCTAAATATCAAAACAAAAGCACGTGGGTGGAAAAGCGCGCGGAGAAACGTTTTTGATGTCAAAGCAAAACAATGAAAAAGTGTGCTCTCCGTTGGCAACATTTTTCGGGGGTCAAACTTTGTACCTCTTCTTGCTACAATTGACTACTGCTAGTATTTGTGATGAGGCTCAGTCTTGTTGTCCTTGTTTAGATTCCTTCCAAAAAAGTAAGTGAGCTTCTTGAGTGACTTTTTGATTTTACAGAAATTTATTTTTTGGGCAAGCCGAAATGGACAGTAAATGACATGCATAAATATTCCACAAGATTTTTATGGTAGCACACATGCCTCAAATGTAAACAAAAGCGACAAGACAGCAAAGCATTTCAAAGTACATTTTCAGAATCTAACCTCTAGCTACCAAAAGCTTTCCTTTTCCGCCAGGCAAACCTCAATGCAGTAATGAGAAAATGTAGGCAATTGTGCTACTTTTGAACTTTCGACGATATTTTGGGCATGATGCCGGTGACAAGCATCACCCCCCTCGACTTTTTCGGACTTATTTGGGGAACGCAAACGCAAACGGCGATATGGAGCGCGACTGGCGCATGAAGTTGAGATTCAAATCTCGGTCGCGCTCCGAAAATTCACTGAGCCTCCACATCAGTGAACATCATGAGCTGTGGCTGCCGCCAAATCCTGGTAAAAAAGCGATACATTTTTCTGTGTTGGTTCAACTAGACATAGACGCATAGTGTCCCAAAGTCCAAGCTTAAGTCTGGGTGGACTCACAGTTTCACGGTGATAGTCATACATTCTAGTCAGAATTTGTCTAGTCAAGCAAAAAAAACCTTAAAGATTAATAAAGTGAGACTTGAAATTGTTGAGGTCCTAGTTCAATTGTTTTAGTGAGAGGGGCCTCTGCTAACTAGTGAAGTAACAAGTGAAGAAAATATTGTAGGCAAAAGCCAGTTGAAAATCTGACCTCAATGCCAGTCGCGAGGTCGACATTGTTAAGACAACAACGCAGTCTTCATTTTCTGACTTGAAAAGTCAGAAACACTTATATTCGTCACCGTAAGTCAATTTCATATGCAATTTATAAATATCCAATTAAATATTAAAATAGTTTAAAGTTTATTCTTGAGTTTCATAATTTGCGTGCGGTCTGTCTGTGGGCGATTCCTTGTCATTCATTCGCTTTTGCAACTTTTGAATGTGAAATAGCGTTTTGCATTTTGCAATAAATAACTTGAAATAGTTTTTCAATTCATTCGGATTTTATAGGCGAGACTTCAGACACTTCAAAACCTGATCGACATCTTAGTTTCAAGTCGTGAGAGCAGTTAAAAGCCCACTATTGACCTTACAAATTAACGTGGGCCCATATTGGAAACAGAGAAATATTTCAGGATTGGGTTTGCTTGAGTAAACTCTCACTATTTCATTCATCTGAACTATCTAAGAGTTTTCTACATTAAAAAGGAAAAAGAATCAAATTATTATTTAACTTTTTTTAAAAAAAGCAAACAACATTTTTTTAAAATGTTGGTGGGCCCGATGACTTGCGTTTTCCCCCTATTTTCAGAGCAAATACAGTTTAGCAGTTCAACTGCAAAGTAAATTCAAACACAGACTTTTTTTTGCTCAAGACATGCAAAAATGAGTCCGCAAAAATCTTTATGCTATTTTTCACAAGCAATAAATGTTGTTGAGCTTAAAGAATTTCCTAATCTTCCAAAGTCTCCCGAGATAAGATTATTTGCCATGTTATTTTCAGTCGAAAATCAACCTTGAAAACTATTTTAAGAACCCATTTTCGTGATACCGAGACAAGAAATTAACTTAACTCTGACCAGTTCTCTGAAAAAAGCTTCCTTCTAAAGCCGGGCAAATAATCCCCGTAAAAATGATTCCTTAGCAGAATCAGACAAATTAAAGACTATTTTTGCTCGACAAAAAATTAAAAGAAATAGTAACAGTTTTATCTCGATTGAAACTTTTTTTACTGGATAAAGAAAGAAAATAATTAATATTTCCTTCTCCCGTGCTATTTACTGACTTGACTTTTCTTTCATTCATGCAAAAAATTGAGTTTACTCTGTAAAATTCCGCGAAAACTCAAGGAGCCCACGCACTCGAGTCGGGACTCTCCTTATTGGGGTTGGACTGAATAACTTTTAATACTACAGTCATTGACTGAAGATCTTTACGCAGACATAAATACGCGTTAAGATGCTGGAGATGAGCTTCCGAGACTGATTAAGACAAGAGATATGCCTTTAACTATTTAAGTATTTGTTATTTAGCAGTGCGCTAGTTTAACAAACCAAGTTCGAGGCGACTCTTTGATTTAGCTTCGTAATTAAAAGACCGAGGTAAGGCATGTAGCATGTCATGATTCATGTACTGTCAATTAAATTAATATTAGTTATTATAAGTAGTACTCAATGTCATTACTCAATTATGGAACCTTAATGTTTGGATAAAATCAAACCACGTTCCCGATGTG
>JAAUYL010089206.1_pt1 | contig 10602 bp, 6 predicted proteins | sample 7278011 | NCBI WGS metagenome assembly JAAUYL01 (sample SAMN14350225, study PRJNA611818) | marine sediment metagenome | isolation source: surface marine sediment (1.8m) | place: French Polynesia: Moorea | collected 2018-08 | reverse complement strand
GGTCACGGGAAGACGACCCGTTGATAGGTGTTAAGTGGAAGTGCAGTAATGTATGGAGCTAAGACACACTAACAGACCGAGGGCTTGACCTCCATTTCAATCTTTGACTTCACAACTATGCAGCCTTCATTGTTTCTAGTTATTCCTGGTGTTTATGAGGCTATGGAACCACTCCGATCCATCTCGAACTCGGAAGTGAAACGTAGCGCTGGCGAAGATACTTTGGGGGTAGCCCCATGTGAAAATAGCTCAATGCCAGGGTAATATTTAACAAAGCATCTTTCTGATACATGGGAAAGATGTTTTGTTGTTTTAGGTAGTGTATTGACATCTTTATTTGTTTTTTGCTAAACTAAGAAAATTTATTGATATCTTTTCCCAAATCAGTCCAATTGTTTTGAGGAGGATAGAATGAGTAACTTTGTTGCTATATTAGGAAGAGTATCGCGTCGCCATGAAAAAGGCAAGAAACATCAATCAAATAACTACCACAAAGCCAGAAAGCAATTAGCGCGGGCTAATCTCAAAATTAGTAGACAGCGTAGAGACCACGCAGTAAAGACTGCAAGGGCGCTAGTTCAATCTAACGATTTGATAGTTTACGAAGATTTGAAAATTGCTAATTTAGTAAAAAATCATCACTTAGCTAAATCTATATCTGATGCAAGTTGGTATCAGTTTGCCGAATGGCTAGAATATTATGCCAAACACCATGGGATTGTTTGTGTAGCAGTACCTCCACATTTCACTAGCCAGAATTGTTCTAATTGTGGTCAAACCGTCAAGAAGTCATTATCAGTTAGGACTCATAAATGTCCTTATTGTGGTTATACAGCAGACCGTGACCACAACGCAGCAAGAAACATTTTGGCCAAAGGTTTAGAAGTTTTGGGGGCAATAGTTAACAGTACCGAGGGGCACTCGGAAGCTGGGGGAAACCCGAAAGCTACGGGAGAGTCTGACCTCTGGTTTGGTGATAGCAATATTGTCAATCTAAGTCATCTCTGTGAGCGTAGAATCATCAATGATGAGAATCCCGCATCAAATCAAAGATTATGATGCCGGGAGTATGTCAATCCTGGATGTAATTCTTTAAACTCTCTCCAATTCTGCCAGTTAGTGACAGATTTTTCTATTTCTTTGTTGTCAGAAAATCCTAGAGGAATAGCTGCTTCTATATCTTGTCTGATTTTTTTTTGTTTGCCTTCTAGTTGGTCAGCAATAAATGGCGTTTTTATGGCGCACATTCCACAACCAATATCTACACCCACAGCAGCAGGAATAATTGCTTCTTTTGTGGCAATAACAGAACCCACTAATGCACCTTTACCTAAATGGACATCTGGCATTAGAGCAACGTGTTTGAAAACAAATGGTAAGGATGCTACGTTTTTGGCCATTTTCTGTTCTTGATGCTCTAGGGGATGATTTGCCCAAGACAATACAGGTTTTGGGGTTGAGAGGTTGAGTTTTTCGTATGGCATATTTGATTTTTACTTATTTTTGATTGTTTATCTACACTTGTATTACAATGTAGCATAAGATAATTACGGAATTTAGGTTAAGGATATAAAAAACAGATTTTATGCCAAGTTAAAAATAACAGGACCTACCAATGGATAATGGATAATTGATAATTGATAGTTATATAGAATCCAGTTGAACAGTTGTCATTGCGAAGATAGGAACAATCTACCTGCGCCCCTGAGATTGCTTCCTTCCACTGCGTTCCAGTCGCAATGACTTGGATATAGTCATTATCCGGATTTTATATTAGAGATATGGCAGCTCTATTTTATTCGTGTCAGAAATCTTGCAACATAAGCACAGATTGCCATAGTTTTCATTAATAATTATTAATTATTAATTATCTACAAAGCGACTGGGAGATAATTGCTGGATAATCTCATCATTTTCCCCTGCTATATAATTAGCAAATCTTTTAGCTAGGGGAGGTACCAGTGCGAATGGACTACTAAAGCCAGAAAAAATATGTATTCCTTCTAGATTAGGAATAGCTCCAATGAGAGGTAAGTCGTCAGCACTGTATGCTACTAAACAGTGATGCCAGGTTGCTGGTAAATTTTCTAATGCAGGTAAAACTTTTCCTATCTCTACTCGCATAGCAACTTCACTTTGAACAGGATCTACTTTAGCGTGGGGGTCAGTGAGTACGCGGGAAATTTGACCTATTCTGATACTACCGTTTTTAAATTGAATTGCGCCAGGGTCTAAGCTAAAGGGTACAAACTCGTGACCTGGTTCATCCCACATTTGCTCAAACTCAACTGTACTTGTAGCAGCTTCACAATTTAAACGTTTCTCTACTGCTGGTATCACAATGGTATTTAGTTGTAAGTCAACAGGAGGAGTTTCTAACATTTCAGCATGGGTGAAGTAAACACGGGTAGAAATACCTGCTGATTTTAGGAAGTGACGGGAAATTCCACCTGCACAAATAACAACATTAGCCCCATGATAAGCTTTTGTTGTAGTGTAGACTCCGGTTATGCGTTCTGGATAGCTATGCACAGAATTATCGCCAGTTTTGACTAACCCAGTTACTTCTGCAATTTCAATTTGACCTCCTAACCTGGTAAATGCTTGACAATATCCTAAAGTTATAGCTTCTGGAGAAACATGACCCTGACTAACAGTTAAAGCTCCTACGATCGCCTGTTTATTTAGTAAGGGTTCGATTTCACAGGCTTCTTCGACACTTATGAGGCGAGGTACTATATTATACTGGGAGAAATTAGTAGCTATTTTTTCTGGGTCATATTCGGTGGCGATGGTTAGCAATAAATCTAGCTCTCTAAATTGAGTATCTGTTTCTAATTCTTCAGATAGATCATGATGGTGTTGTTTTCCTTCCTGAAAAAGTTGATTGGTCAAGTCTGTAGTTCCAGACCAGTAGGGTAAACTAGCATAACTATAACGAGTTGCACTTTTTAAAGTAGAGTATTTTTCCAACAGGAGTGTAGCAAAACCTTTTTTTGCCAGTTCATAACTAAGAGCAGCTCCAGTTATACCACCTCCAACTACAATCCAATCGTAACTTTTCATAGATTTTTTAATATAACACTTTCCTGATATAATAGTAGGTATTTAACTCATAACAAAAATTAGATTGTTTAGCCAAACAATTATGCAGTTTATTAATCAGTTATTCAACATAAATACTAGACTAAAGATTGCAATTTTTAGACCTATACTTATATTACTATCAAGTATAATTTGGCCTACCCTCAGCCTAGCACAGTTGCCTCGTTTTGATTCTCCTATACCTAAATCCCCTTCTCAAGAAAAACAGTCTTCGACCGTATTACCATCAAATACTCTTCAAAATCAGCCAAGTCAGCCTTCAGAAAAATCAATTGTTAATGATTCAACAGCTCCTTTACCTAGAGAAAGACAATTATCTCTTGGAATTATCAAACTTGTGAATGGTTTTGTCAATATTAAACTCACAAATAAAACTGCTGCTAAAATTTCCTATGAGGTAATTGGAGATACAACACAACGCCAGTTGTCAGGAAAATCTGAAGTTATTTTAAGGACATTGAAAGTGCCTGTGAATATTACTTTTTATCGGGAGAAGGGAGGCTTTTTATTGATCGAACCACAGTTCATTACTGAAAAGGGTATTTTAGAGCTGATTATGACTGAAACTAATGATTTTAATTTGGATAAATCTAGTTTGTTAATTGAGGAAACTGGAAGTTTATTTTTAAATTAGTTATTGCTTAAATGGTAGTTTTTTTAATTATATAGCAATTCCCAAAAAGCCTGAGGTACGCGCATTCGTTGGTTTTAGAGAACATTTAACACTTAACACTTAACACTTAACACTTAATAGGGAATAGGGAACATAATACAAATAAAAATATGTGTACCTCATTAGGTACAGAAACGCTATATAGATTTTTTGACTAAATTTGTTGATATATTTCCTCAATAATTTTTGATAAATAGGGTTTGCTGATTAAATATAAAAGCCTTTACAGGTAAAAGTTTCAGCTTTTTTGTGTCGAAAAAAAGTGCAAGCTTTTAGGTATCTGAGATTCAAAAACTTAGTATTTTGGGCAGATTAAGTTTAGAAAGACCAAGGGATAATTTTCCCTCCTACCTCCTCTGTAATTTCCATTTCTTCTGACTCCTGACTCCTGACTCCTGACTCCTGACTCCTGAGTCCTACCCTTACCAAAAAGACTTATTCAGCAAACCCTAAATACATATATGCATAAAATTACAAAGATCAAGTGGTATTCTTTAGCTGAAAGAAGGTTTTAGGTTAATAGTTTAATGTTTTATGTGGGATTAAACCCAAACCAATTATAGCAACTGCAGATGAGTTGTTTGGGATTTTAAAGGCAATTGCACAGCAATATTTATAACACTTTTCAAATCAATTACCGGAAAATTAAGGTATAAAGCCTCTCCATTCATGGAGAAAAAAGCGGTCGGAAAGCGGAGCATGACCTTAGGATGGGATGGATGGGTTACCTAACCATATCCAATCGACCAAGAGAGCGGTAGTTTGCGGAGCATTCTGAAGGATGAAATGGATGGGTTACCTAACCATATCCAATCGACCAAGAGAAGAAAAAAATTCCTTTTAGCCAATCCTATCCGTTATAAGAAGAGGTAATTATTAATTAATTATTCATTATTCATTATTCATTATTGAACTCATGTCACAAGCAAAATATTGTAGGGACTTTCCATGAAAGTTCTCTACTGTAATCTACCAAAATGAAAACTGGTTTAAACTAAAACCTTTGTCTGGCAATAACCCAGTATGTAATATGAAATACGTTAATGTTTGCTACCAAAGATTGATGGGGAGATGGGAAGATGGGGAGATAGGGAGATAGGGAGATAGGGAGATTCGTATATTTGCACAATTTTTTGTATTTCATATAAATATTTCTGTCCAGGTACTTACAAACTATCAAATTTTTAGTGTAGTTATGATAACTTTAATATCTTTAATCAGAGACTTTCTTAAGAAGTAAATTATAGTAGTTTTATTGATAAAAATTATTAAGTAATAAATCTAAATAAAAGAAATTTTATCAATTAAGTAGGTATAATTTTCATAGAAAATTTTTCTATAATTTTTTGAATTTTTGTCTATAATTAGAAATAGTAACATAACCAGTAGATAGATGACTGTAGACTGTCAAGCAATAAGCCATAAAAGAAATGGTTGAATGTATTTATTTAGCTAGGTATTTGGTGAATATGTCTAACAATGATCGAGAAGATAAAATTCAGGTACATTTTCAATTAACTCGTGATAACTGGGAACGTTTCCAGGTAAAGTGTAAGGGTAACGGTGCTTCCATATCAGAAGTTCTACAGTTGTTAGTTGAGCTTTATTTAGCAGAAGAAATAGATAATTATCAAAATTTTTTATCAGTTGGTTTGGAAACTAAAATTGATGCAGAAATAGGAAAGTATATAGGAAATAAATTGGATAGGTATATAGATAAATACATAGAAAAAAAGTTGATTCAAGGGATTGAAAAAATAGATAAGACTGAAGAATTAGTCACTACTAAAAATAAGAATAAATTAATTAATGCAGGAAATAAAAGCGAAATATTTAGAGATAAATATCAAGATAAAAAAATATTAATAAAAGAAAGAATTGATAAAAAAGAAGTTAAAAAAAATCAATTTAACAATGAGGGTAAAGAATTAAAAACTGCACGAGAGCTGGGAGAATTGTTCGGTTGTTCTCCTGCGTATATAACGACTCTTAACAGATTAGGTGATTTAGAAAAAAGAGGGTGGAGAGATTCTGGAAAGAGACAAGGTAAAGCTATTCTTTATCAACAGATATAAACCTTTGAAGTGACAATACTTTGAGAAAATTATACCTGTTAAATGAATTATTGATGGGTAAGAGAGTGTTTGTCAAATTGGTATAATTATAGCGGCTTTCACAAATGTAGACTACATAAACAAGATAAGTATATTTTAAGTTTGATAAGTTACAGACCTGATAGTTGTATTTTATCTTAATCAAAGGCTATATAAATGGATTTGAGATAATCTATTGGCAAAATATCTACCTTTCTTTCCTACAACATTTTTTTCTTTCTTGCTTAACTAAATATAGCGTTTCTCAAGTTAGTGAGGTACAGTTTTTTTTCTTCTTTTCTATTACTACCGAACCAGAATTACTGCTCCCTACTTCGTACAGACGTTGCATGCAACGTCCCTACCTACTCCGGCGCAACAAACCAATTTTGTACCTCACGCTTTTTGGGAATTGCTGTACTAAATTAGTAAATATTTACTATAAATCCCTATTCTCAGTTAATGTTCCAGTTTTTAGCTGATAGCTAGTTATACTATTTATAAAATTATAAAAAGTAATACTACACTTGGAAAATGCCAAAATAATCATCAAAATAACAAATATTATTAAACAATTACATCACGTCAATAAATGGTATCTATAAATATAAATTCCAAGTAGAGAAAAATTTTTGAGAATTGGTATTAATTTGATAAGTAGAGATATTTTTGGTAAACATCTCTACTAGAAAAGGTTCTATTTTATCTTTTCCTGTATGAGTTTAATACCCAACTATCACTGGAAGTTTCTACAAGTTTTTGTGGTTTGTAGAAGTGGATCGACTTTTGTTGAGTATCCCCCATTTTTATGTCTGATAACTGTTAACTGTTTCAAGAAATACCTTGGGAAATAAAACCTGCCCAATAATAAGGATGAGTAAATGGAAAATTCTGCTGACAAAACCATGATAACTTTTCTTTTTCTTGTTGGATTTTTTCTGGATTTTCGTGTCTCGTATATTGCTCTAGATATCCTTCTAATTGCTTTTTATAACTACTAAGTTGAGTTCCTGTTAAATACCGAAGTTTATTTTGAGCTTTGTGTAATGCTTCAGAATGCTTATGCTTATATTGTTGGCGATTTTGATAGTAGAAGAGACAAAATAATGCTGTAGTTAAATCTTCTACTGACCATAATGAACTAATTATATGACGGGCACCTACACTAAGAAAAGCAGTAGCAAATGTGAGGATCTCGTCGGAAATTTCAGTTTGATTTAGGTTAATTTCGCAACTAGAAAGAAATACATCAAATAATTTAGGTAACTGCCAAGTAAAAACCTGACTAAGAGGTATATCGCCATCAAATAATTTCAGTTTTGATGCTAAGGGGTTAACTATATTTGCACTAGAAAGGTGACTGGAGTGTAGCACTTGTACTTGTTGAATAAAGTTTTGGTAATTATTAATTGTTGCTTGGCTATATTGCAGACGCTTTTGGGGAGAAATTAAGTGCATATTTGCTATATTTTCGCATTCATATCTTGTATAAAACTTATTATCTATAGGAGTTTCCACAATGCCCATTTTACGGGGATTATAAATTAGCGATTGCTCTGAACAATAACTGAGAATTTGACAACTAGGTACGACTCTTAAACGGAAGTAATCACAAAAATATTTGGTTTCTTTTTCTCTAATAATTTGTAAGGCAGCATAAGGTATTTGATGTAAGTATAAATGAGGAACTATAATTAATTCTTTCGCCTCAGCTAGTTGTTCAATCAGTTGATTTAATTTCAATCTATTTGCTAATTCTGAGAGAAAAATATTCATCTGATTATGCCACTCGCTGCGATTTTTGCCATAGAGTTTTAACCAATTATGATGTATCCAATTCTGTAGGTTTTCAATTCCTTCTCCTTGGCAAATATGAATATTAATTTGCTGCTGAGTCAGAATAAATATATAGGTATTGTTTCTGGTGGAATAAAAATCAAGAACAGCAGTTTCCTCATCTTTAACTAACTGCTGAATTTCTGCGAAACTTAGGTATGTAACTTGTAATTGTTCTGCCAGTACACGATTACTACTCCGGATTTTTTCCCAAAGTTGTTGTTGTTTTTCTCTCAAGACAGCGATTTTTTCTTGACAAAAAAAATTAACCGGATACAACTCTCCTGATTCATCAATTAGGTCATACTTTTGACTCTCTTGAGTGCGTCTTACATTCTGTTCGCGGAGCGTTTCCGCAGGAAATGAAGACCTCAGAATTACGCACTCGCTTTTTAATTTTGAATTTTGACTTTCAGGAAGTGCTTGACTCTTAGATTCAATTTCTTTGATGATAAACTGACTTCCTACTGTTGTATGTTTATTAATTCTATTAAAATCAAAATTTAGCTGATTAATTTGTTGTTGTAGATCATAATATTCTTCTAATTCTGGTGATTTTTCCTCGTCTTGATAAATGTCATTAATAGTTATTAACTCTACTAAACGACGAGAGCGTGAAGCTTCTACATATTCTAATGCTTGTTCATATTTTCCAATATTGACATGACATTCTACGATGTTGCCATAAATATAAATTGATTCGGCTAAAATCTCTCGGTAAGATGATTCACTTTTTGCCAAACTTTGAGTCATTTCTAGCAAATTAATTGCTATTTGATAACTTTCAATAGCAAGTTGCCAGTTTTTTTGCTTAAATTCTAAATCTCCTAATTTTCTAGAAATTTGTAGACACTCTAGTGGAAAATTTTCTACAGTAAAAATCTTTAATGCTTCTTGATATGCCGTAATACCTAAGTCAATATTTTCCTGATAATTAGTAATATATTCTGTGTCTTTGTAACTATAAGCATCTCCAAGATTTTTTTGAATCATCCCCCACCATAAAGTAAATTTTTCTGGATTAATAACTTCCAGCGCTTGTTGATAAAATTTAATTGCTAGTTCGATATTTTCAGCTCTTTTTTCTGTTTCTCTGTTTAGGTAGGCAGTGCCGAGATTAATTGAAACGATCGCCCAATCTAAGAGATTATCTACAGTAAAAATTTTTAAGGCTTCTTGATAAGCTGCTATTGCTAATTCAATATTTTCGCCGACTTTTCCTCTGACTCTATTTAAGTAAGTTGTGCCAAGATTTTTTTGAATCTTTGCCCAGTGGTTAGGTTGATTTTCCTGGTTAATAACTTCTAACGCTTTTTGATAAACCTCTATTGCTAATTCAAGATTTTCCTCTAACTTTCCTGTAATTCTATTTAGATAGGCATTGCCTAGATTACTTTGAATTATTGCCCAATCTAGAGAATTTTCTGACTGAGTAATAACTTGTAATGCTTGTTGATAAGCCTCTATTGCTAATTCAATATTTTCCTCTAAGTTTCCTGCAATTCTGGTTAAGTAGACATTGGCTAAATTATTTTGAATAGTTGCACATTTTTGGGGGAAGTTTTCTTTGGTAATAATTTCTAGTGCTTTTTGATAAGCGTCTATTCCTAATTCAATATTTTTGGTTTGATCTCCTTGAATTCTACAGCTATAACCATTGCCTAGATTACTTTGAGTTATTGCCCAATCTAGAGAATTTTCTGACTGAGTAATAATTTCTAGTGCTTTTTGATAAGCTGCTATTGCTAATTCAATATTTTCCTCTAAGTTTCCTGCAATTCTGGTTAAGTAGACATTGGCTAAATTATTTTGAATAGTTGCCCATTTTTGGGGGAAGTTTTCTTTGGTAATAATTGGCAGTGCTTTTTGATAAGCAGCGATCGCTTCCTCAATATTCTTGATTTTATCTCCTTCAATTCTACAGCTATAAACATTGCCTAGATTATTTTGAGTTATTGCCCAATCTTGGGGATTATCTTCTTTATCTATTAGGTTCAATGTTTGTTGATAAATTTCTATTGCCTGTTCAATATTTTCAGATTTTTTTCCATAGATTCTGTTTAGGTAGGCAGTGCCAAGGTTGTTTTTAATGCTTACCCAATGATGGGATTGAGAAGAATTTTCGTAAACAGTTAATGCTGTTTTATATCCAGTAATTGCTATTTCTAAGTTATCTGCTTTGTTTCCAAGGGGAAATTCTTGGATATGGTTACTGAAGTTAACTATATCTACGGCAATACTATGAGCTTCTTCTAGTTTTATTTCTTTTAAAGTTGAGGTTGCCCAAGTTTGCAAGGTTTCTACTAAACCTTGATCTAGTTTGTTGAGGTTTTCTTGCAAAATAGGGTGAATAATTTGAGGGTTGTTTTTGCTTTCGTGGGTTGCTTGTAATACCTGGGTTAAGAATTCTAAATATTCTAAAGGGGTTGCTGTTGCTGAGGTGTTTTCTGTAATTGAAATTTCTAATTTTTCTGATAGTTGTACTGCTAAGGTGAGTAGGATTTCTTTAACTTCTTGGTTTCCTTTTTCTCCTGATGTCTGTGCCACCATTATTATTGTTTGGAGTAATCCTTTATCTAATAATTCTTGGTTGCTTGTTAGGATTTGAGCTATTTTTTCCGTGGGGGTGCTTAAGAGTTTTTGAATTAGATTTATATAGCTTTGGATGCGGTTTTGATTCATTATTTTGTTTGCTTTTTCTGTACCAGTCTTAATACTTAGGTAGTACGGTTGATTACTTCTTAAATCCGTAAAGTATATGTAATCTTATGTCTGATTAAATATTTGCGACATTCCCAAGAGTCTGTTCATTTCCTGAAGCATTCGGAAATCTGATGCAGGAGACTCTCTCAATTTTCTCCTGAGTTAATTATTGCGACATTCCCAAGAGTCTGT
>JAAUYL010039203.1_pt1 | contig 10608 bp, 2 predicted proteins | sample 7278011 | NCBI WGS metagenome assembly JAAUYL01 (sample SAMN14350225, study PRJNA611818) | marine sediment metagenome | isolation source: surface marine sediment (1.8m) | place: French Polynesia: Moorea | collected 2018-08 | reverse complement strand
GCAGGCTACTGCCTTCACTGTTGTCAATAACAATATTGTCATTAGTGATGCTATATCTACTGAAGTGCTTTGATAATATTCGAGCGTTTTGATGAGATTAAAAGTAGCACTAACAGCAGATGCGCCTTTCCAAGTACTTTCTGACGATCAGTATATCTACGTCTTTCGTCAGTCTATTGCTGATAGTGACTCAGATATAGTCTATAAACTCACCAGACTCCAAGGCGGTGGCTCATCTGGGGATACCACCAGAGATCACTCCGAATTTGTTCTCTCTGGAGGCAATAAAGTCCCCCTAGTTGACAATACTCTATTATTAGACCGCTTCGTTCTTGCAGGTGCTCAACTACAACCCAAGATGGAAGTGCGTTATAAGCGCAGCCGCAACAAAACTCAACCAGCTAATAGTAAGGATAGTCTGGGGGCCAAAGATATCGAAGGCAAACCTTTCTATGAGCCTACCCAAGAACTAGATTTCGTGCGCCAGCTTCAGGGAGGACGTTTCCAAGTCCTGTTGTTGCCGACCCAGATAGCTAATATTCAGCGCTGGCAAGTCTTTGCTTATAACAGTCGGACTAGAAAGATTGACTCCTTTAATATTGAGCGGGCGACTGATGGCCTATTTAATACTAAAGGTACTATTCATTACACTAGCCCTGACCCAGAATATCAGAGTGCCATTTTCCAACGTCGTCCTGGAGTAGACTCCTTTACGAATCAGGAGTTAGTGCCAATTCTTAGTGCCCAGGGTGGAGCAGAATCAGCACTTAGTTTTGATGGTACTGATGATTATGTGGTTTTGGGGACTTCTTCAGAATTACAGATTACAGGCAATCAGACTATCGAAATGTGGGTCAAGCCCTTGTCTTTGGCCAAAAGGCAAAGTCTTTTCTGTAAAGCCTATAACGGTGAAGGGGCAATTACCTTAGAAGTAGACGGTAAACTATCCTATTACTACGGTACTGGTGGTGATAATCCTAGTGAAACCAATATGGATACCGATACCTTCGAGGGCATCTTGAGTGATTTTGGACTGCTGCGGGATGAATGGTCTCATATTGCGATTGTCAGGGATTTCCACAGTAGGACATTAACCTGGTACATCGACGGTGCTTTTGCAGGGGAAGAAATTATTACTAAGGATGCTGCTACGGCAGGTCATCAGGATATTTTTCTAGCTAAAGGGTATGCTGATAATTTTAATGGTTGTATAGATGAAGTCCGGATTTGGAATCGTGCCCGTAGTGGTGATGAAATTAATGAGGATAGACATCATCGCTTAGTAGGAAGGGAAATAGGATTAGTTGGTTACTGGCGATTTGATGAAAATACTGGTGCTACAGTTTATGACCAAACTGATTCTCCTGCTAGTAACGGTTATATTCATGGTGCAACTTGGCAAGAATCAGATGCACTTATTGGCAATCATCCAGGGGTAAGTCGGGATAGTTTTTCATTTGATGGGCGTAGCATTGAATCAGGCTTAACAGCGGTACAGTATTTCCAGCAAGAAGATGCTCAAATCGGTAATGACCAAGAAAGCAAACCGATGAAAACTAATGCCCGGGTGATGTTGGCAGTCGCTACAGGTGGAACTGATGCAAATGGAGCGACAACTACTAACAAGTATATTGCAGCATTAGATTTTGCTGTTTCTCGTGAAGGGAGACTAGGGCAGGTACCAGATCGTTTATCTTTGAATTGGCTGAATAGAACGGATATTGACGGTGGTTCCATAGAAACTTCTTTTACTGAAGTTGGGAGTTTGGAAGCGGAAATTAGTCAACTGAAACGAGAGATTCAAGGACTTACGGAAGAGCTTCAATCCCTAGAAGAAATAACTCAGAGGTTGGAAGAATTAAATCAAGAAAAACAGCAGGAGACATCTTATTTCAACTATTGGAACAAACAGATGCTCGGTCTTGATCCAGGTCAATTCGAGCTTGCCTTTGTGATCAGAGATAATATCAACCTCTACTACGATAATATCCGCGTCTTAGATTTTAGAATCACTGAATTGGAAACTCAAAAAGCTTCCTTCGATGGTAAAACAGCAGAGCTAACTCAAAAACAAGCTACCCTAATTACCAAGCAAGAAGAACTTGAACGCAAAACAGAAACATTATACGGTCAAGTATCATTGCCCATGGCTCTGTTACATACCGACTCTGATGGCTTGAGTACTTCAGGAGCATTACTGGGCTTTGCCCATACTGGTGATACCCCCCAGCTATTTGACAGTGCTATGGGTAAACTCGCTCTTTATTTCCAAGGAACCAACACCCAGTTCTTTACTGCTTACTACGACACCAAAACAGCCCGCGCTCAAAAAGTTATTGATACAGATGGAGGAAAAGTTCGCTTCCTCGCTCGTTCAACTGGTGCTGAGTCAAACGCTGCCACTATTACGATTAGTGATGGCAATAGTGATGATACCTGTGAAGTTACTATTGCTAACTCGGAAACCGGGATTACCGAAACCTGGGAAAATGTGCCGCGAGACCCCCAGATGTTTAGCAAAGTTCTCAATGGACAGGCAAAGCCTCTGTATTTAGCACAAGTGGCAGCAACCTCTGGTACAGTCACTGAACTTACTCTAGTAGAAACAACCAACCGCCAGCTAGCAGCAGGTGCGGTGTTGAAAATTGGTGATACCCAGGTTACTACAAGTGCAGAGGTTCCAGTCAACTCCAGCAGTATTCCTGTCAACAGTGTATCTCTAGAAGTGGAAGAAGAGACTCCAGTTTATTTGGTTTTATATGATTATGGTGCCAATGCTTCTGATGAGGCTGCCAATACTTCTGTAACTCTCTCAGCACTGAAGTTTGATGGGAAGGAGGATTATATAGATTGCGGAAACATTGATTTTGCCAAAAACAATTACACTGTTGAAGCCTGGTTCAAGACCTCTGCCTCCTCTAAAGGAGACATTTTTGCTGCTACTGATTACCATCACGGTATTTTGCTTGAAGTCGGTTCTTATGGAAACTTGCGCTACTTGCATCGCCAGCCACTAGGAAGCACTGGCGGAACTTTCATTTACACTGAAAATACTTACAATGATGGTCAGTGGCATCATCTGGCAGCGGTTAAGAGCACGACCCAGATGTCACTGTATGTAGACGGTTCTCTACTATTAGAAGAATCTGCTCCAAGCAACTTTACCAAATCCCTAGATGTTGTCATTGGCAGGATAGGCAAAGCCAGCAGTGCCAGATATTTCAATGGTGAACTTGATGAAGTCCGTATCTGGAAAGAGGATCGCAGCGAAGAAGAAATCAAAGCTTATATGAACCGCAGACTTAGCGGTAACGAACCCGATTTAGTAGGGTACTGGCACTTTGAAGGAGTTACAGCCAACGACTATAGTGGCAATGGCAATCATGGAACTATATATAGTTCCACATCTAGTAATCCTCAAAATGTGCCATCTCCTCTTTTAAGAAGCAATAGTGATCTACAACAAGAAAAGAGTTCCCGACAATTTCTGGTCTATTCCGAAGCAACCGCAGGCACAATTCCCAATGGAACAGTCACAAGTTTAGGGGATGCTCCTTCCTGTCGTTGGGTAGCTGATGCTCCGGGCTTGGCTTTAGACTTTGATGGGCAAAATAAATATCTGGCTATAGGTGAAGATAAAATACCTCAGATGGATGCTACTGCTAACCTAACTCTAGAGGCATGGGTTAAACCCAAGGTAGTCAGCACTGTAGGTCGAATAATACATTATCATGACAGCTCCAAAAATAGTCAATATACTCTGGGGTTACAACAACAACAAGACTCAATGTCGGCACTAAAGTTAAATGCCCGTTATTATATTGATCTACCGCCTGAAAGTATCCCTTCTGGAAAAGAGATAACTTTTAGTTTATGGGCTTATGGAGATAGTAGACTACCTGCTCAAACTTGTATTATTGAAGCTTATAACGAGCAAGATGAGCGAATTTTAAATGTCCACTTACCTTGGTCTGAGGAGAATATCTACTTTGATTGTGGAGAAGACCGAATAAACAGGCATGTGGAGAGACAATATACAGATCCAACAGATTTCGTCGAGGCTGAATACAAAGGTAAATGGTCGCACTGGGCTTTTACCAAAAATGCTGATACTGGAGAGATGAAAATTTACTACAATGGCAAACTTTGGCATTGGAACGATGATAATAGCAAAACAGATATATTACCAAAAGCTAAAACTGTTCGATTAGGAAGCTCTGTTGATGGTAGGGTGCACTATCATGGCAAAATTGACGAAGTTCGGATCTGGAACTATGCTCGCAGCGAAGAACAAATCCAAGCCGATATGAATCGCCGACTCACTGGTAACGAACCCGGTTTAGTAGGTTACTGGCACTTTGAAGGAGGAACAGCCAAGGACTATAGTGGCAACGGCAATGATGGAACGATACATGGCAATCCTAGTAATGTCGCTTCTGCCCTCAGTACCTACAAAGTCTTTGCCGGAGTAGGAGATCGCTACCTCAAAACTAAGGATCTCTTCCCTCTTGATAATTGGAATCATTTGGCTGTCAGTTACAACCAATCTTATGCCCTGAATTTCCGTGGTAATGACTATCTCGACTGTGGCAAAAACCGGGCACTTAATCTGTGTGAAGACTTAACCATAGAAACAGCAGTACAGGTGAGTGACAGCAACTTACGCAGTATTCTCAGTAAAGGTCAGATAGGTTATGGGTTAGAAAAAGAAAGCGTACCCTATGCTTTACAAGTAGAAGCAGGTCAACTGATTTTCTCCTTTGAAGACAGTCAAGGCAGGATTCATAGATTAAAGTCTCCTGCAAACAAAATTCAGACGAATACAGTTCACAAAATTGCTGTTACTCGTCAAAAAGTTACTCAAACTACTGATAGTGGAGCAGATCCTGATGCTTGGGGAACTGGAGATGTAGCAGATATTGATGCCAAGACTGGTAATTTTACCTCTAGTGAGAATCAAAAAATTGATAAGGCAATGAAAGCTGATTACGTTGCCTCCAAAAAACGAGGTCAAAAGCTCAAGGAAGGGTTGAGGGAGCAGGATACTGCTACGACTTCCCAGGAACCCACATTCATCACTGGTCAAGGAACTGCTCAGTGGCTAGAACTGAAAATGTATATTGATGGTTTGCTGGTATGCAGCCGAGCGATCGAACCTGCTGTTAATCCCGAAGGTAATAGTCAACCCTTAGAAATTGGCAGAATAGGTGAGAGCTATTTTCTAGGTAAAATTTCTGAAGTCAAGCTTTGGAGTCGGGCACTAGAAAAAGGTGAGATTCATCAAAATCTTACCGGACAGGAAGAAGGTTTAGTTGCCTGGTGGCAGTTGGAAGAAAACGAAGGAAATCTGGCCAATGATTTCAAAGGAGGCAACCACGCTCAAATTAAAGGTGCGACTTGGTGTAAAAATCCAGATGTGGAAGCTTCCGAGCTTCTCCTCTATAGTAATGGAGTTGTCCTAGGAACAGAATCAGTACCATCGACTGATGCACTCCTTACCTGGGGAGATAATCAATTCACCCTTGGTGCTCGCCAAGATGGTGGAAGTTACCAAGACTGTTTCAATGGCATTCTCGAAGAAGTAAGGGTTTGGAAAGTTGTACGCACCCAAGAGCAAATTCTCGACAATCTCTTTACCCGCCTCAAAGGAGAAAAGCAAGACCTAATCGCTAATTACACCTTTGATGAAATTATAGATAATGAATTTAAAGACAGTAGTTTGATGGGAAATCATCTACCTCTGGGGGCAGATGCTAACAAACCGACATCTGTTTTTTCTGATGCTCCGATCAGCAACGATACCCCTCAAGTGCGTTCAGCCTTAGCAGCAGTTCAAACTGTATTCAATGCTCAGATAGACAGTAGTCCTGCTGTCACCGAGTACGGCGATATGCAATATGACAGCCAGCAGAATTTAACTGGAGTCTTCAAGCGCTGCTACACTTACATCAAAGATGGTAAATGGCGGTTAATTACTGGTTACAAAGTCGGTAATTTGATTACTGAATGGGTCTCTCAGGTACAGTTCGACCCTCAGATTATTGGTTACATCGAGGGCGCACCACCAATACCTGGTGAAAACATGACTGTTGGTCCTATATCAATAGCAGACACTGACACTTATAAACAAGCTGGCACAGTAGAATTAATTGAAGCAGAAGATGTCAATTATAACTTCTCCAGTTCCAAAGAAAATGGTTTTGACTCTTCCTTTGAAGCAGCAATGTCAGCAGGTCTAGATTTAGACCTACGGACTTTACTTGCTCCCCTTGGTTTTGGTGTTTCCTTCAAGGCAGAATTAACATACAATGTCTCAAGTAGTGGCAAGTTTCAATCCTCTGGTGGCTGGACTGACGAAAAAAGAAGCAGTAGCGGACGAACTGTAACCAGGAATATGCGGGCATCTGCTGTAGGTTATTGGGAAGATAAAAATAATCTGCTCAATCCCCGCTTGGGGCAACGGTATGTTATGAATAATCAGGGGTTTGCCCTGGTGCAGTCAGAAACAGCGGATGTTTTTGCGTTGCGTTTAGCTCATAATAAAGCTCTGATTTCCTATCGTTTTCAACCTAACCCTGATATTCCCAAGGATTGGAATATTATCTCGTTCCCCATCAACCCTCGTTATACTAAACAGGGAACCCTAGATGGCAAAGTTGGTTATCAACCTGATGGCAGCGTGCAAACTGACCCCGATTATCCCCAAGCCACTCAGTATGGAGAATATAGCTATTTTAAACCCCTAGAAACCTATGCTCTGAAACGGCAAATAGAGAGGGAAGCGGCGGAGTTAAAAAATTATTATGATAACTACGATGCCTCACCTCTATCCAATAGCACTCTCAAAAATGTTATGGGTACTAATGCTGTAATTTTAGCTGGTAGTAAGGCTGCTATTCCTGGTTACGGAATAGGTTTGGGTGCTGCTAAGACCTTTGGCAGTCTTACCGATGCTCTGACTAAAGACCAAAGTTTACCAGAAAAATTTGCTACTCGCAATATTGCTAATACTTATGTTTGGACAGCGGACGGAGGGTTTTATGCTGAAACCACAAATACTATGGATGTGATGCAAGAGTCGAGCAGTGGTTCCTATTCCTTCAATACGAATTTTGGTAGTGCTATTTCTTTAAATATATCTGCTATTGGCACTTTTGGATTTAATTTGAACGGTAGCATGGGCGGTCATCTGAATATGACTCAATCAAAAAGTGCTGAAACTTCTCAATCTTTCCGACTTGAAGTACAGGTTAATCCCCAGAACAACTTGTACAAGTACGAAGTTCCTGAAGACCAAAAAGATTGGGAGTCAACTTATGTAGATTATTTGCTTCAGTATGATACTGAGGGTAATCCGATTAAAGTTCCTGGCAAGGTGGATGCCTATCGGTTTATGACTTTCTACCTAGAACCGAAAGCAGAAAACTTTGAAGACTTTTATGCTAAAGTAGTAGACCCGATCTGGATTGAGCAGAGTAACGACCCTAATGCTCAAGCTCTACGGGAAGCCAGGCAAACTGAGAAAAAACCAGCCTGCTGGCGGATTATGCACCGAGTCACTTTTGTCAGCCGTGTGCTACAAGATTTTAATGATGATGCTGCCTCCCAGTTAGCTAAAGATGCCAGGGCATTGAATATTGAAAGTAACTGGCAATTGATTAAGACATTAGAGCCTTTTGTGAAGAATAAAACAGATAATTTTGTGCAGTTTGCGGATGCAGTGCGGGATGCTTTGGCAGAGCATTTACCAGAGTTGCAGCCTCATTCACCAGAAATTATTGCATACATGGCGCAATACTACGGTTTACCAGAGGATGCCTAGTAATATCATGTCCGGTTGAATAGTTATAATTAAAGCTCGTAGTAGGGCTTTAGCCCGAAGATAGATGTTTAATGGGCTAAAGCCCTACTACAAACAACAACTTTTTTATCACTGATTATCCGGACATGATATAAGGTGTTGAAGTAAAAAATAAGGACATAGCACTGCTGTGTCCCTATCAAAATATCAAGCAATTTTAATTCAATTAGGAGATTAAGAATCATGCCTGAAACTAACGTTGCCGAAAATACAATTATTTCTCTGGAAAACTTTCTAGACAAAATGACAGAGAAATACAAGCAGGATTTTATTAATAAAGTTACAGAACACTCAGATGGAAGTATAGATCAAACTAGAGCTGACGACTACTTTCGGACTTTTGTTAAAGCTTTATATAACAATCGAGTCGAAGGCATAGGACCAGGTTACGGTTCTTTCTATGAAGGTGGAGCACCAGGGGAAAAAGGAAGACAAAACTTAGTTGAGGCATTTCACGAAGAAGTATCCGAGTTTATTCGAGCATTTGGTCCAGTAGCTGCTCAGGGTTCAACTCTATTGTGGAGTTCCTATCCCATTGGTCGATTTGCTGCTGAAGACAAAGAAATTCTCAGAAGTGCTGGAGTTACGGATGAAAATGCCGAAACTCTCAATAAAACAGAAATTGGTGAACTTTGGGATAAACTGAAGATTACCACTGAAATGGATAAGCAAATTGGTTATATATGGGACAATCAATATCATGTCTGGGCTAGCGTGTCTAAAGAATTTGCTTCTAATGCTACGGGACAAGTCCATGTCTTTCTTCCGAAAAATATTGCTGCATCCACAGTTTTCTGGAACGTAGAATTACCTGAGCTGCGTAAGCGGATGCAACCTTTTACCAATGATCCTCAGGTCGATCAAATCACTATTCATCGCCTGACAGATACAGCGCTTGCAGAAGTTAGTGCAATCAATGATAGACAATGGGAATGGCAAAAAAAGCTCAAGGAAGCCACTAACGATGATGATAAGAACAGGTTTCAAGCAGAAATTGATAAGTGTGATGAAGAAAAGAAGACAGTTATGCTAAAGACTGACGATAATGATAGACCTATTAGTTGGCAAAATTTAGACTTTTCAAAAGCTACTTTAGATGTACCAAATTTGTCTAATATACAAAATAAACTTTTGCAGGATTCTAATCCTCTATTACTTGCTCAAATTGATAACTATGTCAAGAGTAATCAAGCTGGCCAAATCACGATTAGCAGATTAACTCAGATTGCTCAAAGTTGGAAAAACAGAGCTACCGCAAATGTTGAGCTATATCGGCAAATTGCTAACAAGTATGGTCACTTTGCATCAGTTCCCTTGGATATAGCAAACAAGATAATTAAAGGTGAAGCAACAGATGCCGATCTGAAAAAATATGGTAACAAGATAGTAAAAGCTTTTCAAAACGATCTCAGTACAAGGGAACCACAATCTTATAACGATAGTGATATAGAAATTGTTACTCGTTTGCTTCATCAGAATTATACTCGCTTGCAAAATGCTTCAAGTCTGGAAATGTCTACGAAGGTCATCTCTAAAACCGAAATTGCAAAGCTGGTCAGAACAGACCCTGGAGCCATGACAATGGGTGGTTTCAGTCACTTTAATGAGTATTCGCGAAATTTATCTGCCAAAGATGCGATTGAACAATTTGGACTAGATTACCAATACCAAGATAGTTCTCAACAAATGGTTAAACCTTACTTAATGTCTGTAGGTGGTCGAGAACGCACACTGCCATTTGTTTACTATTTTACTACACCAGTAACAAATGAGATTAAAAAGCAAGCTAGGATACCTCTCGATCCGACAGTGAAAGCAAGGCTAGAGGCGATCGCCAATGATCCTAACAGAAGCAACAATGATGAACTCAAAAAAATGGCAAAAGAACTTACTACTCCTGGAGTTTATCATGAACTGACACCTAATACCGATCGGACTAAACCCAAATATGGTACTCAAAGTGATGGTAATAAATCTTATGCAGGTATGCTACGCACAACTTATTCTATAGCCGACTCTCAACTCTCACCAGGAACAATGATTCGAGCAAGAGGGTTTAACGGCGAGGATTTTAAAATTGCTGATTGGAATGGTTTAACATGGACTCTATCTCCTCAAAGTACAAATGATTTACCAGATTGGCTCAAAGGTCAGGGACGACCAGAAGATCGACTCAATGTGGAGACAGAGTTAAAACCATGGAAGACAGTAACTGACAATAAAATAATACCACCAACCAATCTTCCAGAACCTGTCAGAGCTTTTATGGCATCTCATTTCAACATGAACTTAAATAATATCACCATTCAAAAAGTTAACTATGGAGATCAAGATAATTCTGCGGCCACATTAATTAAATTTCAGCCTGGAGAGTATAATGATACTACACAAGAAGGGTTAACGAAAATTGCTAATAAGTTAGGTGAAGCACTCAAGCTTCAATATCCCAATAGTGACACTCAAGTGAGTATTTCTGAAGCCGTAACTAAGATCAATAAGGAGTTACCTCAGAAGTCTGCATCTATTAAGAATGACTTGATTCGACTACGGCGACCACCTCAAGTTAGCTTTGCCGATCTCATTGCAGCTCAGAAAACTCCGTCTAGGTACATTACAGGAAGAACTCCCTCTCAGCTAGGAAGAAGACCCACCTCAAGACGATAATCACACACAGGACTTACGCAGAAACCGGGTTTATGAACGAAATTTCGTGGTTTTCACAACAAAATCGGGGCAATAAACCCGGG
>JAAUYL010000898.1_pt1 | contig 10608 bp, 6 predicted proteins | sample 7278011 | NCBI WGS metagenome assembly JAAUYL01 (sample SAMN14350225, study PRJNA611818) | marine sediment metagenome | isolation source: surface marine sediment (1.8m) | place: French Polynesia: Moorea | collected 2018-08 | reverse complement strand
GGCTTTGGCGTGAGTCGAAGAAGGAATGGGGACGACCCCCAGCTGACTGAGATACATTATCGAGGTATCACTTGGCGAGCGAACGAGGTTACTGTGGTGCAGAAAGTTGCGTCCGCTCCGGCCGTTCAGCCCGAGGCCGAGGCTGCCACAGTCTTGGCTCTGCTGATCGCCTCCACTCTGGCCGTCCTCGCCGTCGTCATCTTCGAGGTCGTCGAGGAGCCTGGGCATCGAGTGTCGCCTCGCGTCGTCCCTGTCACCGTTGTTGCTGTTGAACAGATACTCTTGCAACCTCGTCGAGTAGTGCATGCTCTGCCTCTGCCTGAGGCTCAACGGGCTCTGGAGCAGGTGCTTGAACTTTTTCCTTCGTAGCTTGACACCTTGGAGAAACGTGTGCTTCTCATCAGCAAAGTCGGGAGCACTTTTTGGATGGGGGTGGTGGATGGCCTCATCATTTGATTGTGGTAACAGTGGTTCTGCTTCTTTGTCAATATTGTTGGCTGACGAGTTCTCGCTCGTGACCTTTGGTTGTTTGGGCGGACTTGGTGCACGACGCTTCACTTTCCGCCGGCTCCCGCCGGGCAAACTCTTGAACCTCTTGAGCTCGCCCCCGGGATTCCCCCCGCCGTCTTTTAGGAGCGAGGCGCGAGACCCGCTCTTGGCCAAGTTGCTGTTGGCACCGGCGGCGGCGTTGACCTCCTTGCACTCCATGTTGTTGGAGCTGCCGTTGCTACTGACGGTGGCGGTGGACGTGTCGCCCGAGAGGGACGACTGGCACCTGAGGTCGGCCTTCGTCTTGACGGCTGGCGGCGTGAGTTTGGCATAGATGACCTGCTGGTTCGAGGCCGCGGCGAGGCTGAGCTTCGGCTTGGCGATGACGGCGCCCGAGGCGTTGGACACGGGCTGGCCGGTGGAGAGGTGGTGCACGATGAGGTCGGCCACGGAGGGGAAGCAGTCGTCCTCGAACTGGTAGAGGTTGGACCCCGCGGGATCGTCGGGGTCGCGGACTTTGTTCAGGCGGAAGTGGAGGGCCTTGCCGCCCCACATGCAGGTGAGGACGTAGTCCCCGGGGGTTGATATGCAGTCCCGCACCAGGAAGTCTCCATCGTGCTCAAGCTGGCCGATGGCGTCGTGGCGGCTGATTGGACCGTGGTACCATTCGTACTGTTTAAGCACCAATTCCTGCGGGTCCTTTTCTCTGGCCATTTTTGACGTTTTGAGGGTTGGAAAAAAGACCACTATTTTTTCGGGGGTTAGAGAGCTGGCGTGCGCCCGGCCCCGCACTCTGAGACCAACTAAATAAGTGTAGCAACACAGCAAAAAAGTCCTCTACTGTATGATATGGTGCACACACACCACTACACCGACGACGTCCCTTCGGCTTCGGCTTGCTTTCTACACTTTGCTACGCAGAGTGGTACTGGTATTAAGTACACTAACCAAGTGTATGCAGTACATTATTCCTGTGTAAGCGAGCACTGCCACCCCACTAATGGTGTACATTTTTTGCACACCATAAGGGGGAGGGTCTCTATAGATATGTGTATGCAATAGCAGCTACAAAATAGGTTACATTCGGTGATTTGGTGATGGTATAGTGTACATTTTGGGATGGAGGTGGCTCAAAGGCAAGAGTAGATATAGCGTACAAAAAAAGCATGTGTGTTGTGTAGTCCGACATCTGCGTTTACCTACTTCACATAATATTCTGCTTTTTAGCTTCTTCTTCACGAGAAAGGGAAGGAAAGCGTCCTCCAGGGGGATAAGATGAAAGCACTCGCTATATATTTACTCGTATCTACGAAGTAATGGAATCATCGAATAACACAACAAGATATGCTCTGTTTCACCACTATAAAGTATAACAGCACATATTAATATGAATGGACCACCACTACCGTTCACATGATGGTATGCAGATATTTAGTGTTTGTCTGGGACGCCCATTTACCGTGTCTGACCTGTAGAAAAAGGTATGTAGATATATTGGATCTAGGCATCTAATAGGAAGCCAGGTTTATTGGGCTCCCATTCGTATGTTGATGAAAGCATGGTTTATATGATACCTTATACTAGATATGCTGGAGGCTTATAGGACTTGTCCCTATTATGCTAAACATTGCCGCATCCCTTCATTATATAGAGAGGTTGACATCAACCGACAATAATATAACGTCATTCATTTTGGCATTTCTCCATGCAAAATATAGGTAGGGTAGGTATAACCTTAAAATATATTCTCTATTGTAATCTGACTTTACATGCTAACGACATGTGCGGCAGCAGTCGAATAAATGCACTGGACCGGACTAATATCCTATCCCCATCGTCGGCAGTCGCAGTCGCGATAAGACAACCATTCGTCTTTTCTGCTGTGACATGGAAACCAAAGCTATTCCACCCTTTTGTCATAACAAGGAAATACGAGCATATTTGGTCCCTCCAAAAAATATGTGAAAATGAAGCGAACAGGACATGCACTCCTAGACGTCGTGAATGGGGGATAATGAAAAATCCGTGAACTCTGTGCATTAAAGGAATCATATATTTTCATGGGACTTCAGATCTGTTAGAGAAAAGTGTTGCAAAAAATTGTAGATAATTATAGTGCATACTTTCACCTGGACTAGATTTTAACCTATACGTTTCCTTGAATGAAGACACACCATTGAACGAATTGAATGCCTCGAAGACAAAGATACACCTGTCATCGGCGACGACGGGGTGATTCAAGGCCGGAGTGCAAGAGCTGCTCACAACTCCGTCCGTTCCGTTCCCCCTGTATTAAAGTATTATTAGCATTAGCATTTCAGGTCGCGTTCGTCCGTACTTCATTTTTGTGCATTGACTTATCCAGACACACTTGCTTTGCTTCGCCCGCTCGCTCGCTGCGCACCACCGGGACGGTTGCCTCCCGATGATGTGATGTGTGCAGGCACTGATGGTGCCCTTTTCAGCCAATGCGATTGAGCCACACACCGAAGTTTATGACCGCGCGCAACCTCAAAAGAGAAGAGAAGTCAAACAAAACAAGCTGGTTTGCACGTAGCGCGCGGAGGCATATTTACAATCGGGCATCGTCGAATGAAGTGGTGGCCTTCTTCTTCGGAATTCGACTTCGATCAGGTGAGCAGACGACCAGGCCCTTAGGATCATTCATTGCAACCCGGGAGATCAGTCCTTCAGGCATCATCCTGATTCGGATTCCTGACTTAATCGGAGACCGAGCTGGTGCTTACCCGAGTTCTCAGAAAAGTGACCAAGACTCGAGACGTCAAAAATACCGAAAACTTTTAGATTCATTGTCAGAGAAAGAAGCAAAGCAACCAAGACTCAATCCCGAAATAATCTAGCCACAGAGGACGAGAAGTTTCTGAACGTTTAGTGATTTCAATTTTTGTGAGTTCAGTGTGAGCGAAATTCAGGTTGCCTCATCGTCCACTCTTGTGACTCAATATCTCTCTCGCCTCCCTCTCCTCAAAATTCACATTCAGATTCAGTCGAGAACACAAGTTTACAAAGTGAACAAGCGCATTCGCTTGTAGTCTTCTTGCAAGCAAAGCAAGAGCACGTCGTACCCCCAAAACATCAAACACATCACGGAGCAGCATTTGCAAAGAGGGCACGAACTACACACGGAGGGAGGGGGTTGTTGATGTTCTGGAGACTCGCCAAGAACAGGTAGCAGGGACAAGAAGTCTACCGTCGTACTCGTCTTGCTTTGATGATCATTCTCTGCAAAGAGAGGGAGGGAAAGCCAAGCCAACCTGCACGTGCCCGAAGATCGTTTTAACAAAGTGCCCAGGGTAAATTCAACCCCCGGAGGAGTCATAATGAAAGCTTGCTTTCATAGGACGACGCGAAGAAGCCAAGTCGCCGAGAAGAACGTGCGTTAAGCTAAGCTCGTAAGAAAACTCTCAAGTGATACGTTCGCCCCGGGCTAAGGGTGAGAAGAAGAATCTCTGCTTGTTGTAGATAAATATTACGGCTTGCCCCTGTCCTCATTATGGAAAAGAAGGTGAACATGCTTTCTCCAACGCCGAGGATGACGAGCCGGAGGGTGGTCTGCAAAGTCCTTGTTGCAGTCGCCGTTCTACTCCTGCTCTGCGATGGTGTCTCAGGTGCCAACACAAAGGTTCCACAAGTTGTGACGACTACAGAGGATCGATCAAAGCAGCCGGCCGCCAATGGCCACGTGGAGGAGTACAAGGCTCTCTACAGCATCACCGACGACAAGGAGGGTCTGGAGTCTATTCGATTCCTCCACGAGCAACTCGACGACGACAATGATGGCACGATAGAGCCGTCTGAAACGGGAGACTTTATTCGTGTCGACTTGCACCCTGGAAGCAAAACGCAACAACAGACCAGGCAGAAATCATTCCACAAAAAGGACACCGAGATCACAGTGAAAGACTTGTGGCAGACGTGGTGGAGAAGCGAAGTCCACAACTGGACGGTCGATCAGACAATCGAGTGGCTGGACAAGAGCTGCGAGCTGTCCCAGTATTCTGAGCAATTCAGAAAGCACAAGGTGACCGGCTCCAAGCTGCCTCTTGTCGCCGTTGGCGGTTCGTTTTTGAACAAAGTCCTGGGGATCACCAACCCTATCCACCGAAGCAAGATCACCCTCAAAGCTATGGATGTAGTGCTGTTCGGTCCGCCAAAAGATTCCTCGTCCATGATAAAAGACATCATTTTCACGTGCATCCTCATAGTTGCAATGGGTGGCTTTGGATATGCGTACAGACAGAACAACAAGAGTAAAGAGCACCTAAGGAGACTAATGAATGACATGGAAGCATTGGCCGATGCCGAGAAGGAGTTGAAAGAGCTGCAGAAAATGAGCCGGCAAGATGACAAGAAGATCAACTCTTACGGCGATGACGAGGAAGGACCCGATCCTCTGGAGGTCCACCAGCTTCGACAGGAGGTCGACATCCTCCGGACAGAGCTTCAAAGGGCCGAGGTCGAGTTGGAGGACAAGTGTTGGATGGCGCCGCCAGTCCTCCAGCATTGGCTACAACTCACGTACGAGCTCGAGTCCATGACCTACAATGCCAAGCGCAAGGCTGCCGAGGACCAACTGGAGTTGGCCAAAGACATGTGTGACAAGCTCAAGAAGAAGAGGAGCTCACTTGTCGGCGCCTTCGTGTCGACGCACGGCCGATCCATCGACGATGTCGACAAGAACATCCTCGATGCCAAAATGGCGCTGATGGAGGTCACCAAAGACTTGCAGGAGCGCACTACTCGCTGGAGGCAAGTCGAGATGTTGTGCGGGGTTCAAATCATGATCAACCCCGGCATTAACGTGCTTAAGCATTTGGTTCGTCATGTTGGAGTCGGACGCAGCGGCCAAATGGGCGGCTCTCGACTATCAAACAGCCCGAGCCAGGACAACCTGTTGGAGGACAACATTGACGCGCACTCCGTGGCGGCCAGCTCTCACATGACCACGTCCTCGCAACTTCGCGAGCGACCATCAATCCTTGGCGCGCTTCCTGGCTCTTCAGCTGCAAGTGTCTCCGGCCTCTCTACGAAAGGTCGGCGCAGCAAACTCGCTCAAATGTCGAGAGAGTCCAGCAAAGAGTCTTCGTCCTCTGCTGATGATCTTACAGGTAAATAAATAACTATTAAGATGGTAACGTTGGATTTGCAATCAATTTTGATACCTATCTATTTTCAGAAAAAAGAACATTCCCGCATATCCTTGGACCCTCCAGCATTGCATCTTCCATGGCGGCCAGGACACCCCCGATGCCCTCTTCAAGAAAAATCAGTCCGCGCATTGGGCCCAACGGTCGCATGATGGTCAAGTCGCTGAGCCAAGATGCAGCCTCGCCCATGGCCGCCACGGCGGCTTCTGTGATCCAAGCCGCGGCCTCGACGGCCTCGAATAACAACGTGTCGGCGGCGCCCACGGGCTCCATGGCGAACTCGGTGTCCGACACGCACTTGACCAGTTCCCAAATGCAACAACAACCGTCAATCAAACCCAACGTTCTGACCGCCAAGCCGCCGCTGCCTCACAGCAGCAGCTCCACCAGCATGGCCTCTTCAATCGCCGCGTCTCCAACCTTGTCATTGCAACCATCCGAGTCTCTGTCGACCTCGGCCTCTCAGCCGGCATTGCGTCCCCCGACGGTCACGGAGGAGTCCTGCTCGGATTCGGGATCTCTTGCCTCCGCCGACCTGGACGCCAATGGCAAGAAGACCAAAAAGAAGCGGTCGTTCTTCAACTTCCGGCGAAAGAAGGAGAAGATTCCCTGACCGCAAAAGACTGGCAATTGCCGCATGAGCGTCATCCTGGAGGAGACGACAAGTGTTTTGAAGAGCCAGACCTCGAAAAATGCGGCAGTCGTGTCAGCAGCCAGTTAAATGAGATTTGTTCACCTGTGTTTGAGGTTGAACTGATTATCTAGAGTAAAGTTTTTTTTAAATTGTCGATTAGACTTTTGTAATTTAACACTTGTTGATGCAGCAATAGCAGTAAATACCTAACTATAGTAGTTGATGCCGGGACAATGTTGGTTATCAAATATGTTAAATACGTATAGATCTTTAGTTTAAAAGTGTTAACCTTAATCTATTGCCATTGCACCCTTGACTTGGATTCAGAGGATTTTAAGGATGCAATTGCTATTTATTGTTGAACCCACAAGTAGCCTTTTTTCAAACATCTCCATGAAGTGATATCCTTTTTTTGAGAACTCTTCCCACTGTTCCGATGCGAATACCTTCAGACCACTAGACTAAGTATTTTTCTATAATTTTGCAGTGACCATTGTCTCAATGCCAGTAATGATCTAAATTACCAATGATCCAATAAAATATACTTGTTACCAAAAGCCAAGACAAGACGCGACTCCGACTCTACAAAAAATATTCGTCTGAAGACATTTCTTTGCCTCTGCAATAAGGTAGTCAGCGGGTGAAAGCTGAGAACTGATTACATTATGCATCGAGCCGCCCTTTATTTCGGCAAAATAATTTGTTAACCTATATTTAATTAGACACTGAAATTGAATCAATGCAATTTTCGAGCAAAAGCTAAAAAAATCTTTGGAAGCAAAGAATCCGAATGCTTTCTTGCTATTTTGTTGTTTTAACTTTTGCTATTTCCAGTTTTCGAGACTTTAAATCCGTGGCTTGACCTCTAATTGCCACGTCATTCTGAGAAAGTGTCAACAAAGCAAAGTTAAGCGAAAACACGTCAAAACTCAAAAAGTCAAAAGGCGCAACTCTAAAATTAAACTCACAAGATTTGTGAATTCTCCTCGATTACTTGTCGTTGTCTGTGTCTTGGTTCTACCATCAAAGGATCGCAATGTCTCTTACGGTCCGAAACTTTGCCCAGGTTCAGGGCGATATAGCCGCCGAAGAGGAGCAGAATGTCAAATCGGAAAACAGCTTCGACTATCGGGCCATCAAGAGCGACAATGACGACCTCATGGCCTCGTCTTCCCATGGGGGACCATGGTTTGTTAGCGACGAACAACAGATGCAGATGGTGGGCTTGCCAACGCAATTCGGAGGCTCGATGGCAATCGAGTTTGGTGGAGGAGGCACGTCAAAAAAGAAGTCGAAGCGAATGGACTTCTACTGCGATATCTGTCACGTCGAATTAAACAGTGAGGAAACGAAAAACACACATCTTCAAGGGGCCAAGCACATCAAGAAGAAAATCGCGTTCGAAAAGAGAGCCGCGGAGGAAAACCAGAATGGCCTGGCTGCGGTCAAATTGGAGTCCACAATTCGAGCTTTACCGACTAACAACTCAAAAAAGGTCGTGCACGTTCGCCTTCAAGATAAGGTGCGCGAAACCAAACAACCCTTGATCGGAATGGATCAGATCCGCGAGGTCATTGCCTGCTCGAACCGAGAGGTGGATCCCAGGTGAGCTTCTAAAAGGGATTTCTTAAAACTTCCAATGCATCGGTTCCATTTCAGGTACTTTTGTGACCTTTGTGGCAACCAGGGCGACACGAACGGTATAATCAACCACATTCTTGGTAAAGCACACAGGTAGGTTTAGCAGTAGTAACTATGCTTGATCGTTCTAACAATAAAGTCTTGATCTTGTTTTAATGGAAACAGGGAAAAATTTCTCCGAACCCTCTATCCCAAGGACCGGCAATATGTGGACATGAACCCAACAATGGTGCGGAGAGCTGCCGAAGAGCACCGTGAAAACGACAAGGCGGCTAAAATGATCAAAACCACTTACAGTGACGAACAATACCCTTGGCCGGCTAGCAAAGCTCCATGGTGCCTTGAGCAGGGTGGCACTGGAGTTGTCCCAACCGGCGTTTACTCGGACATCAAACTGATCGGCAAGACCCCGGGAATCAAATCCGAAATCAAGTCGGAGCACGGAGCTTCTGCTCGAGGCTCGGGCTCGATCTCTGTACAAGATCTACCTCCTTTGAGGGACAGCAGGACCCTCGACGCTTATTTCGAAGCTATTGACAAAATGGTCGGGATGGCTGCAAAGTTTGTTGCTGACAACGTGAAGTCGGAAGACGATCAAAACGACGTAGCCGCCATTAACTCTATGATCTCAGCTGGAATCAAGACTCTGACGACAGTAGACCTCAAGCCTGAAGTTTCGTTCCCGAAGCCTCAAAGGAGGCAGCACTCGCCGACGGTCACTGTTCGATCGGACAGTCCTGTCTCCGTCCGCGGGGACAATTACTCTGCACGTGATCATCACCGGGACTGGGGCGGATCGTCCCGGGACAAGGGGAGGTCTTTTGCCCGGGATCGGGAATCTCCTAGGCGACGCAAGCGATCTCGATCACGATCTCGATCTCGCTCTCGTTCACCGGATACCCCACCGCGCCATCGCCGGCGTTCCAGATCGCGATCCAGGTCAAGATCTCGCTCTCCTGGGTATCGCAAAGGAACCTCCTCTCGTTTCTACTCGCCATCACACTCACGTCACAGAAGGTAAACAGTTGCCACTGTCCACCGCCAAGCCCAAACTGCAGAATGAAAGCAGGAAAACCGGAAAGACTACCTCAACCAAATTCAAAATGTCATTAGTACTCTAGTACCTTTGTCTTTGCCAAGAAACTAAAAAGTTAGAAAGAAATATGTATCTATCTATGAAGTCTTTCGTGATCAACCGATAGATCTGATGATATAAAGCAAATACAAATAGAATTCCCATACAAGTCTGCTTATTTACTTTGTTTATTTAAGCTCATCATAAGGACAACTAATCTCTAAGCATTGTGTAAGATATTCCTTAGAATATTGGGGCATGGTAGGAGCGTAGGTTTGGGAGTTTCCAAAAATATATTTTTGCCCATAAACCATGGGCGAGGAAGTACAGAATCTATGACGTATTTTTAAGGGTTTCAGGAAACAACTGATGGTCTCAGATGTGGATGATGACCTGCGGTCTCCCCATATTTTCTCGTTTAGCTTTCTGTTCCAATGCCAAGGCTCTGATCTGTTCTTGTTTTAGCTTCTGTCTTTCTCTCTCCTAAGAAATAAAAAGATAAAAGATCTGGCCAGTATTGAAGATTATTGTAATGTCCAACCTTCTGTTCGTTGATGAGCCGGATGGCCTGCGCAAAGGTCTTGGTCAGGATCATGGTCTTGTCCGGCTGGGTCTTGCCGCCCTTTTTCTTGGACTTTTTGGTCCTCTTCTTTTTCTTCTCGAGCTCCTCGTCCTCGTCGGATTCGTATTCTGACGAGTAGACCGACTGGTTGATGATCACCTGGATGGGCGCGATAAGGATGTCCTCGCCCTCGCTCGTCGGAGACTCGACTCCGTTGACCTGTTGTTCTCCCTCGGCATCGCCTTCACCCATTTTTGCTGTTTAAACTTTTGGTTAGGGTTTTCTCCTCTTGTACTCTGAAACACGGACAGGAACTTGTCAATTGCGTAGTTTATGTTTCTTGACCTCGAATAGTTCAATGGACAAATATGGTGATTAAGTGAGCCTGGTCTCGTTGGATCTTTTTAAAGCTCACTTGTGGAGAAGTGAGAAGTCGTCACGATTAAAGTTCTCAAATTCACGGAGTTCAGGTTGACTTGAATTGTCTTCACTTTCTCAAGTTAACGACTCTTTTAAGAGGACAACAACAATATATTATTATGCTGGTGTACGAAGGAAGGATCTAAGTAAATATACGGGGATTTATCTGTGTAGACTGTAGTTACTAGTTAGTAGTGTTGAAAGTTCTAAAGATGTTATATACCGTGACCGACAACGTCCTCAGCCTTCAACCTCGGAGATTGGACTGAAGAGCTTGGCCGTCTCGGTTTTCGGCTTCGTTATGATCGTCAACTTCGGTCGAGTGTGCGACGTGTAACGACGCAGGAGCATCACGCTTTCCCCTGTCAGAAGCAAAAAGAGAAGAAATTCTCCCACTTTTTCGCGCCCGTGGGGCTCAAATTCCTCAACGAGCTCTCCTGCGGCAATTGTAGTAGCTCGTCCGATTCTTGAACAACTTCGTCATCCGCTGCCGTCCGCTTGTCCTCTTGGACTCGGTAATTATTTTCACACTAAAACATGACCATTACCAAAGAACTATCGTCTATTGATCGTTGATGAATGTAATCTAATTTTCAGCCATAAATGCATCATAATTTTT
>JAAUYL010075812.1_pt1 | contig 10618 bp, 9 predicted proteins | sample 7278011 | NCBI WGS metagenome assembly JAAUYL01 (sample SAMN14350225, study PRJNA611818) | marine sediment metagenome | isolation source: surface marine sediment (1.8m) | place: French Polynesia: Moorea | collected 2018-08 | reverse complement strand
AGTTGCTACGTTTCCCAGAAACTCAACAAAAGGCATTCCATCAATATCATCGATACCTCACCATCCATGTCACTTTCAATCAATGGCTGTTTGAGTTATGAGGTATGATTTTATAAGCTCCCAAATGCCCAAGGGTGGGTGGATGGCAAACGAAAATTATTTTGATTCTGCTTAAAAATAAGCTAGTTGATGACCAATACCATTTTAAAGAAAATGGATAACGGCTTAGCATTCTCCAAAATTAGGGTTGTGATTGCCCATACTGATAAACAGACGGACACAAGAGACCAGGTTTAGTTCGCTTAAAAACAGCTGATAAACCTCTCTCCTAGAAAAAAGAAGACAGAGAATCCTAAATAAGAATAAAGAGTGAGAATATCCCAAGAAGAAAGAGACCAGTAGGCTTTTACACTTTTTACACCACACATACTGTTGAGTAAAACATTGTATCTAGTTGCCGTCTTGTTGTATGTAGCCCCCTTCTCTCCTCCTCTTTCTTCTTACAATAAAAAGAAGCAGAGCTTGTGATCCCCAAAAATTGTGTCCTAGGGCAGATGGAGGGATTATGTCTGTCCTTATTTCCAGCAAAAAGCAAAAATAAGGAAGAATCCCCACATTTCAGTCCCCCGCCAGCCCTATAGCTTCTACAGTTAACTGCAAAAGTTTTCTGGTTTTCACCAGCCAGGCAACTTATGTATAAGCGAGAGGGAACTTTAAAGCTCACCATGCTATCCTTAACAGTCTTGAAGCATCTCTGACTACCTATCAATACCATGTGGATAAGACAATTGTTCACCAAGCATGTCAAATTGGCTTGAATATACACCTAAGACATTAGGGTCCACTGAAAGTGCGAAGTTCAAGAAGGAAGCAACTATTTAGTAGAAGAGATTAGTTGGTACACAAAACACAATTAGCCAGCACCTCAACCAGCTCATTAAAAGAGTGTAGAACCTTCTTAAAGAGGTCTCCTTTCCACAATTGCAATTTTAGCAACTTTTCCAGAAAACTTAAAAGGAAAGAAAGGCATCAAGACTTTTGCACTCGGCACTCTGAAAACCAAACAAGAAAAAGGCTGGGGAATAGATACTATCTAGATAGCATTCACTCAAGTCAATTGATTCCCCATCTTTTTGCGCCCTAAAAAGGCTCTTTCGTGTTTTCAAGCAAGGCAAACGGTTACACAGATAAAGCAGCTAAATATTTATGTAAGTAGTATTGTTTGAAACGAACAACATCACATTGACAGTACACTGGCAATTAGGATGCTACAAAGTGTAAATAGGTAGCAATCTCTCAGTAGGTAATTTTGCCATTGTTCTTATTGAATGACAGTTGATATACTTTGCCATTCATTGTTGGTATGACAGTAGAACATTCACAAGCAAGTGATATAATTTTGCTCTTATTGAAGAAAGTGCTCTTGGTAGGTTTCTTTTGCATTCATTGGTTCAAATATATATTGTACATTTTTGCAGGTTTTGAAGTATAGCTCAAAACACTGACTGAAGTAGATGGTTACACTTGCATTTGACTGACCAACCATATAATTAATAGTAAATTGCACTAGCAAACAACAGGGTGTGAGAAACTTTGAGTCACTGTTACTGTACAGAGTTTATGCTTGAAAGTAGTCACTCAAACGGTCAAGACAATTACAGTTCTGTTGCAGTTTCTGATTGGTTGTAGCTGCAGTCACAAGCTCAATCAAGTACTTGGTCAATATGGATCATTTTCAATATCACAATGGTTGGTTGGGAGTCAAATCAAAACATCAGACAACAGTTAAGGCGGGCCTACCTAATGCTCCGTAAAATTTCCCCTGTGTGTAAAATACGGAGGAACTGGTTTTCTGTTGTGGCCTTGTGGAAATATGCAGTTTTTTCATTGACAAAGAAGGTGTCGGGCACCCAAATCAAGTTAATGTATTCAGCTCCAACCACAAGCTTCTCAAGTCCTGGACGGCTTTGGAATGACAGCCTTGGATCTTGCCAAAATTGCCGAAAGTACATATCCAGTGTGAAGTCCTGTAAAGTTAAACATTAGGTGTGTATTGGTATTTCTAGAACACTGAAGAAATATTTGTTACATAGGTAAAAATGGAAAATATTGTTCAATCCAAAATGTGTGGAAGAAATCAAAGAAAATATGAAATGATGAGGCATAGTTGAAAAGGGATATTTAGTTTTATCTGGATAATTGGCTGTCACTGTGACCTGATTTAGGATTTATGATGGAAACAAATGGCATGAAAAAATGAAAAAAAATACTTGTAATACTAGGAAATGTTTATTACATGGAGGACATGAGATAAAATATACTATAGTACTTAAGAGATAAAAAAGTTAACAGAAAGCTATCTATTTTGGATTATTTGGTGATAGTAGCAAATCCCTGCAGCATGCAGTTATGAATGGACCATAATCCATTTGTCCCAAAAGCAAATGTTTTACCACATATTTAGATATGTACAATATGAAATGTTTGTATGTAATCAGTATTATTCATGCAAATTTTTTGGACAAAATTGCTAAGTACGCCAAAAAAAGTATTTTAACTCCACAATTATTTTTGTGTGGCAAGGAACACAGGAAGAGACTTTAAAACTTTTTTGTGGACTTGACATGATATTTGTAATTTGATCCTGTAATTGGTTTTCTGCGGAGATGATTTAGTATTTTATTCTGTTTGCCTTAAGGTCCGACCAGAGATTGTATGTTCTAGAATCCTTGTATTATCTTATATTTTCCTGTAACCTATGTTTCATACTAAGTTTTTAACTAAAGCATGTTCTTTGCCAAGTTGCACCCAGACCGACACCTATCACTTGCTTCAGTGGTAAGTCATCCTTCTGTAGGGTACAACTTACCTAATGCTTCTCAAGATTTCACCAGTATGCAAGATTCTCAAGAACTGATTATCTGTGGTGGCGTCATGAAAATAGGCTGTCTTTTCATTGACAAAGAAAGTGTCGGGAACCCAGATGAGTTTGATATATTCCGCTCCCACCACTAGCTTCTCCAGGCCAAGTCGCTTCTCAAAGGAGAGACGCGGATCTTGCCAGAACTGACGGAAGTACATGTCCAGTGTAAAGTCCTGCAAGATCATATGGCATCATCTAAACATGTGAACTTCCATTCTTGATTGGGTGAGTGTCCCAACCCCAAGTAGGTAATAATGAAAATTAACTTTTGTTCAAGGACAAAAGAATGAAAAATGAGTGGAACTTATAGTCTACTAAGAAGATAAATGTATGAAAAAGATACTGGTGGTGGTAGTTTTTAGGTACAGATTTAACCATGACTTGTTGCTAGATCGCTAGTGTATCTTTCCTCGTTGTAGTAAAAGCTAGAAAAGAATCTTTAAAATATTTTGCGTATCTCAGTATTGACTGCTTACTAATTGATATTGAATATATGACACTTTGTACTGGTCTGGTCTGGTTACAAAAGTCCAAAAATGACAAGAGGGTGAAGAAAAAACAAAAGATAGCATACCATAAAACTAGGCAAGTACATAAATATACTTGTTTAAGATGTTATCAAACTGACACTGTCGTTTTAACCAGTTTAATATTATACCCTTTCTGATATAAACAGTATATAACCATTGTAATTATTTTTGCAACTTTTTACCAGTGATGTTCATGTGAATATTCGCATTTGATTCGCATTTGAGTCTCAGCTCTTACTAACAATTAAGATTTGAACTATACAACCTCATATGATTATTTGGTCTGTTAGTAAAAACATTTTCACTCAATGAAATGCTAGCAGTTTGGATTGTCTTCAATATTCTTTGTTAACAGACAAGAGTCTTAAAAAAGTGATGTTGCTGTTTTTTATACAAGATGGTGTCACAGTATTTTTAGTGTAAAGTGTTTAGTTTAGTTTTTTCAGTTGTTACTTTGAAATGAAGTTATTGCATGTGATGTTTTGTTGTGCTGTTTATCTAGCTATGTGCACCAACATAATAATGAATTAGCCCTCTTTGTATCTTTGCATGCAATGTTTTCAAGTATACATAACAGCACAGTTACCCCAACAGTAGACGATTTGAATAACTATGTATAGCTGATTGAATTGTATATTAAGTAAAAAGTAAACATTTGACACAAGTTTTGCCATTTTGGACTTCGAGATAGAGTCCAAGCAGGGATATAGTAAATAGGTAGATAAGTACTGATATAAGCATTAGAAGCTAAAAAGTCTTATAAACCACATAACAAATAGGGAAATGATTGCAATTGGCATGCCTTAAAATGGTGCTGGCATTCCTAGCAATATAATGAGTGAAATATTTCATATTCAATGAATTGGGAATAAGCCTACAAGGTTACATAGGATGTGTGTTTGACGGTCATCAGTAGTGATATTGTCAATACACCGTAATATGAATCCGTTCTCTTAGTTTCATCTTTGCATGAGGTCAATTGAAAAACATAATAAAATAATGACTGGATAAAATTGATGGAGCACAAGTGATGGAATACGCTCACATTTTTTTCAAAACAAAAAGTTACATGTGAAAATAACGATCAAATATTGAGCAATTCATGAAAAAGAGTTTACAAGACAACCCAACAAGACAAAAACAATAACAAGATTTTTGTGCTCAGACTTATTGCAATTATGAGCCAGTGTTACCGGTTCTGAAACAAACTAGAGTCTTTAAATTTTGGACAAGATAGAAACAAGATACTCAAAAAGAAAAATAAGAAATGTATTAGTGATTAAGTAAGATTTGCTAAAATTTCCATAAAATGTCAAGAATCAAGTGGAGTCGACAAAACAAAACAGTTTTAAACATCAAATAAACAGATTTTCAAAAGTACCATCATAACTTCCGAGACGGAGCTAATTGACAGAACGTACATAGTTACTCCAACTGTCACCGGGGTACCTGGAATGAAGCAACCAAAACAAAGTAACAATAGAAATCTAGAAGCTGGAGCATTAAAATTCTTCATTTGCCAAATTTTTCTACCATCTAAACTCAGCACTAAATGCAAATCTAAGAAAGTGGATAGAAGTGAAAAATAATCTTGTTGCATTGTTCTATGTTTCTCTGTTGGTGTGCACCTTGCTTCTGTTATATGTATATTTAGATCAGTATTCTTGGTCAATTTGTATTTTTTGTGTGGTTATCTTTTCTTTTCCTTTAACTCATCCCTTTCCCAAAAACCCCAATCAAAGATGTCAAGAATTCTATTATTGAAATTTCTTTTGAAATGAATAAGGAGAGTCATTCCTCCAACCCAGGATTGATATAACTAATAGCAAAAAACTAGGCTACCCCTGGGTACTCATGCAGTAAAATGAATTAGATGTGATTTGTTGATGTGACTTTCAGTTTCTGCTACTTCCCAAATGTGCTTGGAGGGATGTGAGCAGTTTTTGAAATTGTGAAGTAGGTGAGTGTTGTTTTATGTCAAAGTTGAAAAATGGATGTGTGGATATTGGAAAATAGAAGTAGGTGGTGGTGGACAGAACCTCTTCTGATTTATCTATGTCAGTATTGTGCATGTTTGGTGCAGTACAGACCAAATTGCATTGATTGCGAGGTTCTGAGTGATAGTGCTTCTGAAGAACTACTAAAAAAAGTACAACTACTTTGTAGGACAAACTTCTCCTTCTCACGGCTCAGAAGGACTGACAAATCATTTGTCCAAAAGGTGAAACAGTGTCTCTATATTATGATACTTAAAGGTCAGATATGGAGCAAAAATTTGGGTTTCTTTTGTCATGAATGTTGATCTTTTCCGCTAAGTAATGATCCTGTCTAGAGTCCTAAAAATCTTGAGCTACATTCAGATAGCTCAGTTGGATTGATTTTGTTAATAAAAGCTTTGTAGGTAGGTGGATATCTAGGCAGGATGCTTATTTGCTCTTTGAAGAAGAGTATTTTAGGCAAAGCTTATTTTATTAAAACATGGTAGTTTTGAAAAAATAACTTGAAAAAGTAGTAGTAGTAGTGATAATGATGTATGCAGTAGTATTATAATGAATGTCACATAAGTAAAAGGGTAAGTATATAAGTAAGATAATAGCTCTATGTAGATAGTTATTGTAATGGTTCCTTTTCTAAAATATTGAATTACCATATCAACCTCAGAGAGCCTGGAGATTGACAGCACATACATAGAGACACCGACCGTCACTGCTACCCCTGTAAATACATATTTGGTGTGATAGGGATAGGAACATTTAAGAGAGAGAGAGAGATGGTTGTAGTTGAGTTGAAAGAGAATGAGAGAAAGAGAACATTGGACATTTTGATGGCATTGTTTAGAGTTGCATATTGTGGTAATTGTATACACATGAGATTTTGTTAACAGTTGTTGCTTGACACTGATTATCATCATCAAGTATCTAGGTATCAAGCAAGAATTGCTTCCAGCCGTCTGTCAAAGGGAGGAGTACTGTTTCTCTTTTAAGTTTAAACATTGATCTGATTGGAGACTTGCTGCCGATCATTAAACGATATGTTGTACGGGATTTTGGTTGCTCATGTCTTGCAAGAATGATTGCAGAGCATCAAGTGCAGACATCCATGATAATCAATCTATGTATAGAAGAGACATTAACATGGCAGGTAAGTAAGTATTTACTCTGACATTGCCGAATCAACTCTGAAGTAAAGAAGGTCTCTGGAACAGAGAATATACTGTATGCAATGTATACAGATACACATATTCAAGACAATGATCTTTGTGTGCAACAGTAGCAACATCAACATTTTCAACATGAAGCCAGCATACAGAACAGGACTATATAGGCGCAAGAGAGTGTTGAGCTCTTACTTAAACAAAATATATAGGTAGTAGGTCAGCTCAGCATGTAACTGTTGATACTTTAAGTTTCATTGCGACAAAATTTAAGCAAAGTGTGAGGCTAAACAATGTAATTGTACAGAGAATTAAAAGAGCCATAATGATTATCACCCAGTTACATGCAAGAGGAAGATATACATGAGTGAAAGGACATACAAAGAATGTGCTTCAGTAAATATATCAACTTTGGAAGTGAACATATAGGTGCCAGAAATGGTCTCAAGGGGCAAGGAAAGTAAGTAAGTAGTTAACTTTTGTTCTGAAACAGGTATAAGCTTCTGAAAAAAAGCTATTTGATTTCAACTTGGACTTCCTTTTTTTCTAGCTTTTTGCATTTTATGGTAAATGTCTTGCTTAGGCACGTAGCCATATTCTAGGACATATCCGCTAATTTAAGCACTAACATTTTGTAACCCTGATGCCACATGTCACAGTGAGGTATCTAAGAGCAAACATAAATACCTGCTTATATTCCTAGCCATGACAAAATTGATTACCAAAATTCTGTACCTCAGGTAATGCAGATGTAATGATGATGAACAGAAAACCAAAGCACAAGTTCAGATTTACTGATCCTTGTTGTTTAAAAGAATGAATGGCCTAGCTGATAGTAAATTATAAAGCAAATCAAGAGTTTCCATTGAACTTGATTATATAAACAACAAAATATGTGATTGAAGAGAGAGATGAAACTAAATGTTATCAATGAGGTGACATAATCACCATGCTTTTTTTGGTTCGGGGGAAGATCATGAAAACAGAAATAGTGAACTCAAACTTAAACATTGATTAAAAATTTGATTTGCCCAACAACGTTTTCAAGTACCATTTCAACTTCGGAGAGGGAGCTGATGGACAGGACATACATGGTGACTCCCACGACAACGGCTTGACCTGAAACACAGTCATAAGGAGGTGTCTAGTTCATCTTTAAGAAAATTAGCAAGTATTCTTGTATTCCTAAATAAAAAGTAGGGGACTTAATTTTGACCAAGGATACTGTTCTCTCAGTCAAAAATAGGAATACCTGACGGGCTCCTGTAAGGACTAGGCTAAGGTTATTTCTTGTCGAAAAGTTTTTAGATGCACAAGATTTGTAAGAGTAAAAGAGATTTTGTTCCTATCTAAGGTATTGGCTATTCCTGGAAGACAGTTGGAAGCAATCTTGTCATTTTTTCTCTCGGCTGGTGAAATAGAAGCAAATTGGTTATATAATTTGAAATGTCAATGGATGTAGAAATGTAAAAATAGTCAGCCTTACCGCCATAATTCGGCCGGACTCTCTTATCATATCCCATCTGAAAGGAATTCAGCAAAGCTGATATGTTGACATCTCCTCCGAAATTGCCGCTGTTCCTGCAAAAGAAAACAAAGACAAACATCACAGACTTGACAGAGCAATCAATACTTGGAGCCGTTAGAGAGGTGGCTCATGTACTTGTGGACATAACAATAGCAAGTTATAGCTAGTATAGCTCCTTAGCCCTAAGCACTGTGCAAATATCAAATATGCCTTCTTCCCATAAACAGTGGTGCCAGACTATTGAAAGCAAACATTGCAAACATAAAACTAGAAGAAGGTAGGTTAGCAAACCCACCCAGCAAATTTAAGCCTTCCAGGTCTAGCATTACCATATGAAAAGCGAAGGGAAAAAAACAACACGATAAGGATTTTTCGCAGCCCAAAATTGCTGCCTCAACTTATGCATAGTATTTCAACAGCAAAAAGTGGTGACCTAGACAATTATGCCTGGTCATTATTGAGTGACGTAGGTGAGGTACTTAGCTACCTACCTGGCAATAGGCTTCCTTGGTTTTGGTTAAAGGGCATTTGGAGGGCCTAATAGGAACAAGGAGCTCGTGGAGAGGTCTTTCCACGCCATACCTCTACTTGCCACTTAGATATAGCATAGCTACACATAGAAAACTCTTACTAAGGAGCTGAGAGGAGGAGCTGGAGAAGTTTAGTGTGTCCCTCAGGGCTAAGTGGGGGCACCAGTGCCTTATTCTAGACAGTACAGACCGTATCTGTGTTGTAGTATCTACCATCTATTTAGTACTGAAGAAGGAAGGAGGACACTTCTTATCCACAAAGCACACCAAGCAAAGCCTCAGGCCACATACTCTGCCATCTTTCCTTTTTCCCTGGCTGTTATAAACATGTAGCTAGCACCACATTCACTGGTGATACAAAAAAAGTAGAGGATGCAGTCTCAGCTGGCAAAAAGCCTCCCTGCCCCAACGAAGCATTGCTCAGCTGTTCTACACGGAATATTGTCACAAGAACCCCACCAACATTTTATATCCTGATGAAGGTACTGGCAAGACTGCAATGAATAGTTCACGGTGTGCTAGAGGTTTGCGATGACTTCAATATTTGAAGCTTGCGGGGTATTTTTGGACCTCCTCTCCCATGCTGTTTTATGCATCATTTAGAAGCTGGAGGTCTCTGTGTATACTTGTATAGCTTGTCCAAAGACGCCATGTCTGTGTCATCTGACTGAATGATGGAGAATGGAGGCTTGTCTTCCACTGTTTAGTTGGTGCGTTTCGTTATCTCCTGGCATGTGAGTCAGGTCAACAATGACCTCCTCGTCAGTTCTTGTTTATTTTGATGATGCCCATTTTAGCCTCTGGCAAGACATACCATTGCTATCACTTCACTATATGCCGGAGCTGCTACCGAATGAAGGAGAGTTACACACAGACGGACAGACAGTCGTGGCCATCGAAGTAAAAAAAAAGAAAGCAGGCATCCTCACAGATATGCCTTGAGGCCAATATAGCTCTCGTATCTCCAGTTGCAGGAAAACAGGAGGTAATCTAAAACAAAACGCATCCCGATACTTCTTGACCCATACACCCGCTAGCAACCTCGAGAACCAATCTTGGCACTTGCTTTGTTATTCGTGACCTCACTTGGCCTCGAGGCCTTGAGAATCGCCCGCGGCCAGAAATGAGCAACAGAACAAAAGAAATCTGATCAGCTTTCGTAATGCAGTTGAGGCGTTACAGGCCTAAATATATGCGTAGATGGCATTGCTTGCAAAGGTGTATCTTTGTAATTTGCTAGGGCAATAGGATTTAACCTAACCATTGAAACACTGAGACGAAAGGAGGGCTTCCAAAAGCGTAGACATTCTTGGCGAGCTAGCGACCATCATATTATTGAAAAATGCCATTTTTGGAACACGCTCGGTGGCTCCTGCTTTCTGCTCTGAAATGGTTTTCCGATAAAGTGAGCGGGGATGATCAGAAAAACGATTTTCCTCTTGAATCTGGATTTTAAAGCTGACGCCAAAAATGGAGAGTAGAAAAAGGCGAAAAAGTGACCACCGAAAAGTTTATCTGCTATCCCAAATGGGCCGTAATTTTCAGGCTTATCATTTAATAAGCAAACGGCAAAACGGTGCATTTTGTAGATATCTAGACATTTATGTGGACTGCATATAAAAATGGTCAAAAGTTGAAAATGGACTCGAATATAATGAAGGCACATTGCAATTAATTGACCCCAATATAGCCATAAAATCTAACCACAACAACCAACCCAAAACATTTTACAAGCCAACCGCAGAGAAAAATAGGCAGAAAAATGACCATTTCGTTCCCATCTATGTACAGCAAACCGGAAGTGATTAACGTGTGACCACAGTAGATAGCTATGTCTGTGATCCAGTATTTGATTTATCGCCATATCTGAGTTCAAGAGCGAGCGCCTATGTAGCTCCATCAAAAGAGTACCTTTGGGGTGCACTAAATCAAACATCTGATACATGGTTACCT
>JAAUYL010011761.1_pt1 | contig 10622 bp, 11 predicted proteins | sample 7278011 | NCBI WGS metagenome assembly JAAUYL01 (sample SAMN14350225, study PRJNA611818) | marine sediment metagenome | isolation source: surface marine sediment (1.8m) | place: French Polynesia: Moorea | collected 2018-08 | reverse complement strand
CTCGGTTTTTAATTGGAAACCAATAATGTTCTATTTCATTTAAGTCAGGAGAATATGGTGGTAAATATTCAATTTCACAATTCACTGATTCTATTAATTCTCTAATTTTTGGGGATTTATGAAAACTTGCATTGTCTAATATTACTAATTGTCCTGTTTTTAATTGTGGCAACAATTTTTCTGCCAACCATTTTTCAAAAACTACAAGGTTACAAGAGCCTTCAAATGTTAATGGAGCAACTAATTTTCCCTCACACAAACCACTTATAATACTTACCCTTAGACTTCTTTTTCCTGACTTTAAATCGTAATATCTTTTTCCCAATTCATTCCATCCATAACCATAATCTTCTCTATTGTCCATACCTGATTCATCTATATATATAGCGCTACGCGCTAGGGAATAGGCAATAGGGAATAGGGAATAGTAAACTGTCAAAGGGTTTCAGGATTTAGAAATGTCCTAATCTTTGCTTCGACTGCTATACTAGCTGTTCCGGCCTTTTATCGCGAATTTTGGCCAGAAATTTTTTTCTTTTGTCTTCATCTCTTTCTCTGTAACCGTAAGTTTTTTTTTCTTGTATAACCAATTTTTTTTAAGGCTTTACTTATAGTGCGATCGCGTAGCGGAACGGAGTTCTATCGCTTACCTTATCTGGCCATTCATCAGCCATTTCTTTTTGAGTTTTACTGCCATTAATCTGGGCAAATTTTCTGAATTGTTCTAAGTCTGGTATTTTGGGATTATATCCTTTTTGATAACCTGTTTTTGCTTTTAGATCCCCAGTTTCTCTTCTTCTATGTAACCAAGTATTGATGGTATTACGACTAATCTTAAATATAGAACTTACTTGAGTTTTACTCATCCCACCATCAATGGCCTTAATAACTTTTTGTCTTAAGTCATAGCTATAAGGAGAAGGCATAATCTTTCCTAGATAATTTTTCTCTATTATGTCCTAATCTTTGCTTCGACTGCTATAAAGAAAGAGAAATAGTCGTTTCATTGACTGAAGCTCCCGCGCCGGATGGTGAAAATTTTCTCTTCTCCACACATAAAGAAAGAGAAATAGTCGTTTCATTGACTGAAGCTCCCGCGCCGGATGATCAAAATTTTTCTCTTCTCCATTCCATACATAAAGAAAGAGCAATAGTCGTTTCATTGATTGAAGCTCCCGCGCCGGATGGTGAAAATTTTTCTCTTCTCCATACATAAAGAAAGAGCAATAGTCGTTTCATTTGCTGAAGCTCCCGCGCCGGATGGTGAAAATTTTTCTCTTCTCCATTCCATACATAAAGAAAGAGAAATAGTCATTTCATTTGCTGAAGCTCTCGGAGGCGGAGGGTGAAATTTTTCCTTCTCCATGCATTGACTAGGTGTAAGATTTTAATTATGATAATTATTATAATAATTATTCCATAAGTTAAATGGCCATAATTCAAGGAATTCAGCCAACAGAATCTCTTAAGTCAACTATAAATAACAACTTCCCAGCTAGTCAGTAACTCATTTTAATCAGGAAAATTAACTAGCATTATGACTGGTTCTCTTGTTAATTACAAAACGAACTTACTCGATTGTGTTCTTTAAAATCAACAAGATTTAATAGTAGCTGTATTCGTCAATGAATTTAGCAATCAATGAATAATTCACTACAATTAGATATTCCTAAAAGAGGGATGCCAGTTACTATTATTACTGGATTTTTAGGCAGTGGTAAAACAACCCTAATCAATCAAATTTTGCAGAATAAGCAGAATTTAAAAGTTGCAATATTAGTTAATGAATTTGGGGACATTAATATAGATAGCCAGTTATTAATAGATATTAATGACAATATGCTAGAACTTAGTAATGGTTGTATTTGTTGTACTATCAATGATGGATTAGTAGATGCAGTCTACCAAATTTTAGAACGGGATGAAAAAATTGATTATTTAATTATAGAAACTACTGGTTTAGCAGATCCTTTGCCAATTATGTTGACTTTTTTGGGTACAGATTTGAAAGATTTAACTTACTTGGATTCTGTACTAACTTTAGTGGATAGTGAAAATTTTACACCGGACCATTTTGATAGTGAAGCAGCTCTTAAACAGATTGCTTATGGGGATATTATTTTATTAAATAAAACAGATTTAGTCTCCCAAGATCGAGTAGATTATTTAGAGTCTTATATTAAAACTATAAATAATGCAGCTAGGATTTTGAGAAGTGAGTACAGCAAGATACCATTCTACTTAATTTTAGATGTAAATCTATCCAAACTTCAACCTTATTTGATAGAAGACAAGAATTATCAGTATGAACTACAAAAAAAACCTAAAAATCATCTCATAAATGATGGCTTTACATCTATTTCATTCCGAAGTGAAAGACCTTTTTCAATGCTAAAATTTCAACATAATTTTCTAGAGGAATTACCGGAAAATATATATAGGGCAAAGGGGATTCTTTGGTTCCAAGAGAGTGAATCAAAACATATATTTCAATTGAGCGGTAAACGCTACGATCTGCAAGTAGAGGAATGGTTAACTACTCCGACAAATCAGTTAGTCTTGATTGGACGAGACTTGAATCCATTAATGATTCAACAAAGTTTAACAAATTGTCTAACTATGTGATAAATTAAGAGTGGCTATTCTTAGGGAAATACAGATAATAATCCTCATAATTAATCTGAATTTTATGTGGGAAAATATCTGCCAAACTGTTCAACAAAAATATTAAGCTTAAAGCCTTTCAATTATGACTTTACCAACAGTTCCAGATTTTGTTTCTACCAATGACTTGAAAACAAAATCTCAGCCTCCTGTTACAGAAGCTGAAATGATTCAAGCGGTGAGAACTTTATTAATAGGATTAGGAGAAAATCCGGATCGGGAAGGATTATTAGATACTCCTAAGCGGGTGGTAAAAGCGCTAAAATATCTCACTTCAGGTTATCATCAATCTCTAGATGAATTGCTGAATGGAGCTGTTTTTAATGAAGATGTCTCAGAGATGGTTTTAGTTAGAGATATCGATCTTTTTAGTTCTTGCGAGCATCATATTTTGCCTATTCTTGGTCGCGCTCATGTAGCATATATTCCCAATGGAAAGGTAATTGGACTATCAAAAATTGCTCGAATTTGTGAAATGTACGCCCGACGTTTACAGGTACAAGAACGTTTAACAGCACAAATAGCTGATGCACTTCAAGGATTACTTAAACCTTTGGGTGTTGCTGTTGTTGTTGAAGCAACTCATATGTGTATGGTAATGCGTGGAGTAGAAAAACCTGGTTCTTGGACAACTACTAGCGCTATGCGTGGTGTTTTTGCTGATGATGTGAAAACTCGTCAAGAGTTTATGAGTTTAATTATGCATCGTCCTACTTTTCATTAGTTTTTTATTGTGGGGATGCAACCGAAAATCCTTTGGCGTGAGATTTTTTTCATTTGCTGAAGCTCCCGCGCGGGATGGTGAAAATTTTTCTCTTTCCCATACGGATAGAGAAATAGCCGTTTCATTGACTGAAGCTCCCGCGCGACGGATGGTGAAATTTTTTCTCTTCCCCATACTTAATAGAAAAATAGCCGTTTCATTGACTGAAGCTCCCGCGCGGGATGGTGAAAATTTTTCTCTCTTCTCCATACATAAAGAGCAATAGTCGTTTTATTTGTTGAAGCTTCCCGCGCGGGATGGTGAAATTTTTCTCTTTCCCATACTTAATAGAAAAATAGCTGTTTCATTTGCTGAAGCTCCAGCGCCGGATGATGAAAATTTTTCTCTTCTCCATACTTAATAGAAAAATAGCCGTTTCATTTGCTGAAGCTCCGGCGCGACGGATGGTGAAATTTTTTCTCTTCTCCATACTTAATAGAAAAATAGCTGTTTCATTTGCTGAAGCTCCCGCGCCGGATGCTGAAAACATACTTAATAGAAAAATAGCTGTTTCATTTGCTGAAGCTCCCGCGCCGGATGCTGAAAATTTTTCCTTTCCAATATTCCAATACTTAATAGAAAAATAGCCGTTTCATTTGCTGAAGCTCCCGCGCCGGATGCTGAAAATTTTTCTCTTCTCCATACATAAAGAGCAATAGTCGTTTTATTTGTTGAAGCTTCCCGCGCGGGATGGTGAAATTTTTCTCTTCTCCATACTTAATAGAAAAATAGCCGTTTCATTGACTGAAGCTCCCGCGCCGGATGATGAAAATTTTCCTTCTTCCTTCTCTCTTAGATAACTAAAGCCTTCTTCCTTAAATCAAACTACTTAAAGGATTTCTTTCTCTTACAACTTCAGCATAAAGCATTTCCAATTGAGTAATATTTCGACTCAGAGTGTAACGCTCCAAAACCCTTTGCCGAGCTTTTTGCCCCAAAAGAATATTTAATTCAGGATGATCCCTAAATACAGGCAATAAAGTTTGTAATTGGCTAGTCACATTATGAGTATTTAAAATTATGCCTGCTCCCTTTTCCAAAACCTCACCATCAGCACCCGCATCTGTAGCTACACAAGCTAAACCAGAAGACATTGCCTCCAATAAAGCCAAAGACAAACCCTCTACTAAAGAAGGTAAAATAAATACATCAGCTCCACGCAAAATTTCTATTCGTCGTTGCTCATCACTCACATACCCAAACCAACTCACTCCCTTAACATCCCCATAAAACATTTGCAAAGAAGGAACTAATGGCCCATCTCCAACAATCGCCAAACAACTATCATTAGTCATATCCGAATGTTTCCAAGCTTTGAGCAGAGATTCAACATTTTTCTCTGTAGAAATACGACCCAAATATAGAAACACACGGCGAGCATTTAACTCAGTCTTTAGACTAGAAACTCCAGGAGAATACTTATCCACATCTACCCCATTAGGAATAACTGCCACTTTTTTGCCCGGAACCCCCAATTTAATGAATAAATCTTTCTGTATTTCTGAAAAAATAATCACTCGGTCATAATTTGCTAGAAAAGGAGCATAGAATTGATAGGCTAAAAATTGGGTTCCAGATTTAATATTCCGTGGTTTACTGTCGAACTGGGCATGAAAAGTTGCTACTAAAGGAATATTCAACTCTTCACAAATTTCCGGCAACAAAAAATCTAGAGGAGAGAGGGTAAGAGATGCGTGAACAATATCTGGCTTAAGTTTCTGTAGAGCCTGACTTAAGACTTTGCTAGATTTAAGACTAGGTATGGTGTAACCCTGAGATTTATAGATACAAGGTAGAGACACTTCCTGAAACTTTGGCCATTTGTCAGGTTGACTATCTTCAGTCGCAAAGTGGAGGAAGCTTACCTGATAGCCTCTATCTAACAGAGCATTGGTTATTTCTCTGGAGTAGGTGACGTTGCCACAAAAAGGATATTTTTTTCCAAGCCAAGCAATATGCATTCAGACGAACAGGCAGATATTATTATTGAGCGATTTTATCGTGAACAGACAAAAAACGTCTCGGTCTGTAAATAATACCATCTGCCATCTAAAAAGTTAGGCAACTCTAGCTATTAGTCAGGAGTCATGTTTCATGTGCCAGGAGTCAGTAAGCATAGAATCTCAGAATTTTTTTCCTGTATTTAATTTAATCCTCATTCATTATTTCAGGGATCGCCAGAATTAAAAGTTTTAATTATCAATTTCTACTTATAGTTTTAAATTTTTCAATTTTGTCATCAATCTCTGACAAAAAATGGCAAAAATTTCCTAAAATAGCCAACACAATTTCAATAGTTTCAGCTTTTAGATGATAAGATAAACGAAGAATAATCAAACGGAGTTTATTACCTAAAAAGATTTTAAAGCCTGAAACACTTATTATTTCGTTGTTTAGACAGGCGATCGCCTTATTTTGATTTAGGGATGACGATCTAATTTTTCTAAGTCATCCATATACTGATTTGACCTATTTACAAATATATGATAAAATATTAAATCTTATCATACGATTTGCAAACAAGCTCAGATTATTTGCTTGCCAGCTCGCAAACAGAATTTTTCCTAGGTCATGCTACGCAAACGGCTCACATTAACTGCAAATAGCCTATAACCTTGACAGATAAAGTATTATAGTCTTTTAGCCCAATTATCGGCCAGATAATGTCCAATTAAGTGCCTTTTTGATAGTAAAACTACGTTTTATCCCTAATTGAGGTGCTTTCTCTAGTCAATAATATATATAAAAGTATTTTTTTACTTCATTAATTTTTAATATATATTGAATAAATATACTCTCTATATATTAAACATTAATGACTTTATTATCTACTTATATTGTTAATTTTTAAAATATGTATTAACTAGGCAATTTACATAACTATTTTTTCTGTAAAGTATATAGAAAATACCATAATAAATTTGCCAAAATTTTAGACTCAAAGGTTTTAAATCTAAATAATCACAACATTATCTAGCTACATCAAGAGTTAATCTAATAGAGATTACAGCAGATTTGATCTGAGTCAAGTACAATTGTGACACTCAAGATGCCTGAAGTGCAAATTGCAAAGATTTTACCATTAATATTTGTACTTATTATACTTGGAATTTGCTGTATCGTAATTAGTAGTTTAATTAATAATAAATAATAATATTTATGCCTTTATAGCATCGAAAAAAACTAGCAAAATATTTGATAAATAAGTTGTATAAAAAGCTCAAAATGTCTTGAGTCATTTCAGATAATAAATCCTCAAACTAATTGCTGTAATAATATACTCCTAGATATATTTTGGGATGTAAAAATTATGTTATGGGCAGAGTATTGATACTACTCTGCCCTTGTAGACTGAGTATTGGCTGCGAACATTTGTTTATATATTTGAGACAAGATGTCAAAAGCTTGTAATCTAGACCTCAAGAAGCTTACAGCTTATTTGTAGTTAATGTGAGCTGTTTGCGCAGCATGACCTAGGAAAAATCTTGTTTGCTAGCCGTTACAGCTATAATATATTATCAAAATGATAATGATTATCATTCTTATAATTATTGTTTTTTAATTCCATGTCCTTACCAATACAAACCAACATGGCCATCGTAGGTGCGGGGCCTCACGCCCTAACATTGGTAACTCATCTGTTGCAAAAACGGAAAAAGTATCGCCATAAAATAATAGTATTTGACCCCAGTGCCACTTGGATGAGTCAGTGGCAACAGCAGTTTGCAGCCCAAGAAATACCCCACTTGCGATCGCCCGCCGTTCACCACCCAGACCCAGACCCCTATTCCCTGCGTCGGTTTGCGGAAAATCGCCCAAACGAACTATTCCCTCCCTACGACCTACCTGGAACAAAACTATTTCAAGAATTTTCCCAAGAAGTAGTTAATCGCTGGCAGTTAGAAGACAAAGTATACAAAGCATCAGTGACAAAGATTGCTCCCATAACCTACCGAGGAAACCCTCACTTCCGAGTCGAACTAGATGATGGCAACTCAACCATAGCTCGTCAAGTAGTCATAGCTAATGGTGGGGGAAAACCGCAACTTCCAGAATGGGCGAAAAAAATTCCCACCCCCTATCCAAACCAAAGCCTTTGTCACTCCCACCAAGTAGACCTGCGGGGTTTGCGACTCAGGGGGGAAAAAGTGCTAATTATCGGTGGGGGATTAACTAGCGGTCACTTAGCAGTGGGAGCCTTAAAACGAGGCGCAAACGTAGCCTTGATGGTCAGACGTCAGCTCAAAGAGAAATTATTTGATGCGGAACCCGGTTGGTTAGGTCCAAAATATTTAAAAGCTTTTAGCGCCGAAACTGACTGGCAAAAACGATGGCAGTTAATTCAACAAGCACGAGATGGCGGTTCCATGACACCAGCAGTGATGACTCAGTTGCGCCGTTACCAACACCAAGACGAGTTATCTATTTTTGAGGAATGTCAGATAGTGGGAGCTGAGTTTGTCGGCGATCGCTGGCAAGTAAAATGTGATGATGGCATGACGTGGGAATGCGACCGCATCTGGTTAGCAACAGGTACAAAACTTGATGTCACACAACAACCTATCTTAAAAGAAGTCTTGAATACTCACCCAGTGAAAATAGTGAACGGGTTGCCAGTATTAGACGAATATTTGCGCTGGTCTGGTTGCGAACTATTTATTATGGGTGGGTTAGCTGCTTTGCAAGTAGGACCTGTCGCCAGAAACCTATCGGGTGCAAGGATGGCAAGTTCCCGTATCGTATCAGCATTGAAAAGTTGAGTTATGGAAGAAAAATGTCAGGAGTTGGTAAATTAGTGTATGATATTAGTCTTAATTACTTAGGAGTCAACCCACCCCTAACCCCTCCCAGGAGGGGAAGTCAGGAGTCAGGAGTCAACCCACCCCTCGCCCCTCCCAGGAGGGGAAGAAAGAAGAAGAAAGAATAGTAGAAGGAGAAAGTTTTTTTGTCGCGTAAAGGTCATGGAGTTCTATAACGCTCTTATCCCTTAGCGCAGCTCCCCTAGAAGGGGAAAATGATATCATACCTCAAATTACCAACGCCAAATGTCAAAACCTATAATCACTGTAGTAGCGGGTCTACCGGGAGTCGGCAAAACAAGTTTTATTCGGGAACAAATCCCCAAAGCTAATCCTGCTGTTTATTTCAGCCCCGGTACGGGCAATGTTCCCATTGACCACACTTGCCTGGCTACGGATTTTCCCAATCTAAAAATTATTACTGATGCTCAACAGTCACAACTCATAGAATATCTTGCTAATGGTACAGTTGCTTTTATCGAATTAGGATTTTATTTAGAGCTAGATGCAATGTCATCACTGCTTGATAACATTCCTAGCAGTCGTATTGCTATTATCCCACCAGGAACAGAAAATAGCGAATGGCATCAGTGGGCAAACCAAACTGTAGAAGGATGTGCTATTGAGAGCAATATTAATAATTGTCAATTCTGGCGATCGCCTACTAGGGGTCAAATTATCGATCCAGCAAGTTTAGATGTTTTTTGGTATGAAGAATTAACTGCTGGAGCTTATGGTCAAATTATACGTGCTAAAGCAATTTTTGATATTGCTGACGGACGTGCTTTTTACTTTGATTTTGTCCTAGGAAAAGAGACTGAATATCAAGAATTAAATTTACCAAGATGGCTAAAAGGTAGACCAGAACGCTTTAGTGGAATTGAAGTTTTTGGTAATAACTTAAATCAAAAAGCTTTAGCAGAAACTTTACAAGATTGTTGTTTGCCTGATGCAGCAATTTTAGCTTATCAACAACAAGTGAAAGAAACATTAGCAATTAATGAATAATGAATAATTAATAATTAATAATTAAAGAGGAATAGTTAGCCGTCGGTTGGGTTGTTCCCTCATCTGAATAATTAACAATTAATAATTAATAATTAAATAATTCTGGTTTAAACCCTTCCTTAAAGTTTTGAGCTATAAAATCAGGACTTACGCACGAACCCTATTAGTAGGGTGTGTTTCCGCTAAGAGCGGACATGAAAAGCGCTAGCGTAACGCACCAGCACACCATATATATTGCCTTTGCATAAGTCCTGAAAATCTTACTTTTGACTTTTGACTTTTGACTTTTGAATTATGTTAATTTGCTGAAATTACTGAAGCATTAAATTTTTGACCTATAAAATCTTACTTTTGACTTTTGACTTTTGACTTTTGAATTTCATTAATAAAAGAGGAAGAATTAGTATGAAAATCGCAGTTATGTCTTGCATTCATGGCAACTACGAAGCTTTAAATGCTGTATTAATGGATATAGAAAAACAGAAAGCAGAGAAAATTTTCTGTGTGGGAGATTTGGTCGGTTATGGTCCTCATCCTAACGGGGTTGTCGAGCAAATTCGTAGTTTAGATATTCCCACAGTTTTAGGTTGTTGGGATGAGGATATTGTGGAGGGATTAAATTCTTGTGAATGTAGTTATCCTTCTGTATTAGCAGAGAAACGTGGCCAGTTAGCCCACGAATGGACCGATCGAGAAATTAATCCAGAAACGCGAGAATATTTAGGGTCTTTACCTCATACTTTGAAAGAGGAAAATATGTGTTTTGTTCATGGTAGTCCTCATAGTAACCATGAATATTTATTGCCAGATTTAGATGGATTTTTAGCAGTTGAAAGGGTAGTGAGTAGTGGTGCTGATGTGTTGTTTTGCGGTCATACTCATGTGCCTTATGTTCGTACTCTTGATGCTGGTCAATTATTAGTTAAAGTTAATAGTTTGGGGAGGGAAAATTTAGAGTCAAATAGTTGTATTGCTCCTCTGAAAAAAATTGTTAATGTTGGTTCTGTCGGAGAACCTCGTCATGGTAGACCGAATGCTACTTATGTTATTTATGACAATGAAACAGGAGAAGTAAATATTCGAGAGATTCCATATAATTATCAACTTACTTGTGAAGCTATAGTTAATAAGGGGTTGCCAGAAATTTTTGCTTGGCGTTTGGCAAGGGGTTTAGAATATGCTGAAAAAGCTGATGACCCTACTCATATTTGTGAAAGATAATTAATAATTAGGGTTTGCGCTCAAAAGTCTTATGAGTAAGGGTAGGAGTCAGGAGACAGGAGACAGGAGACAGGAGACAGGAGGAATGGGGAATGAGCGAGAAGGCAGGAGTTAGAATTATTCCTCAATTTCTCTGTCAAAATCTTGCTGTTAATACTAACTTTTTG